>Ga0209992_10001550_pt1 | contig 23589 bp, 9 predicted proteins | sample 2SBtaG_2_FD_182564 | JGI IMG/M metagenome (GOLD analysis project Ga0209992, IMG submission 182564) | Deep subsurface microbial communities from Kolumbo volcano to uncover new lineages of life (NeLLi) - 2SBTROV12_ACTIVE470 metaG (SPAdes)... | ecosystem: Environmental > Aquatic > Marine > Volcanic... | reverse complement strand
GAGGGTGATCTGCTCGATGGGGACGTCGGGGGTGAGCTCGTCCGCCAGGCCGTAGGCGTCGATGAAGAGGCGGTTGTTCTCCTCTTCGAGGCGCTTCATCTCGGCGATGGTGTCGCGGTTCTGGGTGATCCAGGCGGTGTAGCTGGATTCGAGGGTGGGGGTGGGCTCGGAGGAGGTCGCCAGGAGGGCGAGGGATTGGAAGTTCCAGGAGCGTTCGTAGGCGTTCCAGTCGGCTCTTCCAGCATTGACCAAACGCCGCACTATGTCCTCAACTTCGCCTTTCGCGTTGGTCTTTTGCGGCAGTGGAAGAGCGGCGACGTGTCCAACTTCGGTCTTCATTCCAGTACTGATGAAGCGCAGCAAATGACGCGCAGCGCTTGAGCCAAGTATGCCGAGAAGGGAGGTAAGAGATTGGCTGTCTTTCGGCTGAGCAAATGGACTCACGTCGTCGAACGCATATCCACTGCCAGCTTGGCGCACGAAGAACCTACCGTTGCTCACACGATTCCAGACAACAGACTCTCGGAAGTACAGAGCTTGATTTCGCAACGATGCGTTGTGCGTACTCTGGATGTCACTTCCGCCGTTTTGGAGATTGACCACCGCATCGTTGTTTCCATACCACTTCCGGCGATCTCCACCCTGCTGAAGGGGCACCCAGCAGCGCCGAGACGTGTTTGTTTCAGACCACTCCGCCACATCGACGGAGCGATCTGTGGAATTGACCTCAAACCACTGTCGGTAGTGCTTTTCGTTGTCGCCGCTCTGTATCCCGATTCGCGGATCGGCTATCTCGCTCAGCTTTTCACGTTCAAAAGCAGCGTAGACTTGATCGCTGGCCCAGTATGCGATGGGGTTACCAGGAATCTTCGCGAAGTTCGCGTTTGAGCATGAGAAGCGTGGCTTCTCAAAGAAGCGCCGTACTATTTCTTCGTTACTTGCGACTTTGCTGTGCTCAGTGAATAGGCGCAGGAATGTCCCTCGAATCGCCTGAGGCACGGAGCGCTTCAGCACAAATGAGCAACTACCGAAATCTGCCCCCCAGACACCCCGTCCATTGTGAACGAGGCTGACTATTGGCGCATCACGGCAGATCGCGCTTCTGAGGTTCTTGTAGGCAGAGAGGGACATCCAGTTTGGGATCGTAATCATCCCGACGTGTCCTACGACCCGCGCAAAGATGACGTTCCGCAAAAGGAACGCGCCGTAGAGATCCGCCTTGCCCGGTTTGTAAGCCGCTTTTACGAAATCCTTTAGTGCAGCGCAGAAGTATCCGCTGCCCATATACGGCGGATTCGCCACCACTGCGTCGTACTGCGCCGCCAACAACTCGGCCTGCTGCACCAGCGGCTCCAATCGCTTCAGCGCATCCGACACGAACATGTCCTGGCTAGTCGCGGCGCTCAACTGCTTCAGCGCCGGCAGCTTCGCCGCCAACTCCTCCGGCACCTGGATCAACGATCCAAACGTCGTCGCATGTTCAAAGAGCCGCTTCAGCTCGGTGAGGTCTCCGGGCTTCAGCCCGAAGTCCGAGAGCTCCACCCCTTTCGCCAGCCCGTCCGCATCAAACCCCGCGCTATCCACCAGCGCCATCACATTGAGCTTCACCCCATGCTCAAACAGCCGCCGGTCATCCGCCCGCCCCTTCATCATCAGCGCAAAGCCCGTCAGCTGCGCCGCGCGCTCGTCGATGTCGAGGCCGAAGAGGTTCTTCTCGAGAATCAGCTGCGGGACGTCTCTTTGGCGATAACCGCGCTCCAGGTAGATGGCCTTGAAGAGCTCATAGGCCTCCACCAGGATGTGCCCGGAGCCACTGGCCGGGTCGATGAGGGTTAGCTCCTCGGGGTTGAGCTGGCTGGGCGTGATGGCCGCGAGCTGCGCGTTGACCTCGTCGGTCTGCTCTGCCGGCTCGATGAAGTACTCCATCTGCCCCTTGAGCGGTGACTGGGGATAGGTCGCCAGCCACTGCGCCCCCAGCGAGTTCTGGACCATGTACTTCACGATCCAGTTGGGCGTGAAGAGCTGGGTCGCCGCCGGAATGTCTTCCGACTTCACCACCTTGCCGATGACCTGAGCCTTCTTCTCCGAGATGTAGAACTGGTAGAGCCAGCCGATGATCTCGATCTCCTGCCACAGATCCTCGTCGATCTGCTCGACCAGCCGGCGGATCAGCGAGTCGGTGTGCAGCAGGTTGGCGGGCAGGAGCAACTCGTCGGCGGCGCCCACCTCCTCGAAGAGGAAGGGCATGGCCCTGTGGAGCGCGTTGCACTGAGCCTTGAGCAGCAGGCGGTAGAGGGCTTCGTCCTGGGTGCCGTCGAGTTTCAGCTCGACCGCCCGAGCACGATCGAGCCCGGGGAGGTCGACGTCGGTGGCGTGGTCGAGAATCTCGGGGTGGCCCTGTCCCTCCGGGTGGCTCAGGACGCGATAACCGTGGTCGAGGTAGCCGTGCAGCTCCATGTAGCGGATGGCTGCGAAGCGGTTGAACCAGGTGTAGGCAATGGCCTCCATGGTGGCGTCGAAGCCGTGGGCCTCGACCCGCTCTACGAGAGCCTTGCGAGCTGGGGCAGTGGCCTTGGGGAAGGCCTGGCCGTCGACGAGCAGGATGTCGCCCTGCACCTGGGCGGGCGCGTTGACCTCCGCTGTGATGCCAAGCCGCGCCGCTTGCGCACTGACGGCGGCGATGAAGGCCTTACGGGCTTCGGGAGCGTAGTCCTTCAGTTGGGATGTGTTCACGTTGCCAGCCTTACCTGATCTGAACCCGCTCGTTGGCCGCGATCGCGGCCTCCAGCTCTGTGCGGAGCTTGGTCAGGAAAGCCTCCACGTCCGCTGATGTCTCGATGAAGCCGCCCGGCCAACTCGACTTGGCTTCCACGACCCGGCGATGCTTCAGCCGCGGCCTTGGCTCCGGCGGTAGCTTGGGAGAATCGTCGGGGCCCGCGGGCTTTTCACTGATGATCGGCGGCGCCTGCAGCGCCTGCTCGATGTCGTTGAAGGCCTGGTCGGAAGCACGCTCAGCCGCCAGCTTCGCCTCTGCGATGTGGGCGATGCTCGTGGCCTTGGCAGCTCGCTGCTGCAGTTTGCTCAGCGCGCTGGTGGCCTGCTCGCGCAGGGCGTCGTCAGCGGCCGCCTTCTCCAATTCAGCCATGACCCCGTCGAGCAGAACCTGGATCTCAGCGATCACCACGCTGCGAGCATCCGAGACCAGGCGGTCGTTCACGGTGCGGGCGGCGTGCATGAGGCCAGCCACCTCATGCAACAGGTTGTAGGGGCGGGGAGTCGCGAGGATCTCCTCCATCCGGGCCAGAGCTGGCCCGGCCTCTGCATCGGCGTCGAGCTGCAGCCGGTTCTGGGAGAGTTCGCCCACCGCGGCGCGCAGCTCCTCCCAGCTGTGCTTCTGGTTGGCGTAGAAGCCCTGCAGCTCCTGGATGTCTTCGGCGAGATCGAGGAGTTCAGCCCTGTTGGCCACGAAACGCTCCAGGAACTGCAGCGAGTTGGCCTCTTCGGTGAACTTACGCAGGGAAGACAGGGCGGCCTCGATCTCGGCGAGACCCGGGTAGTTGCCTGTCTTCGCCAGGGGCAGGGCGCCGGACAGGCCAGCGCTCCATGCGTTGACCTTCTCCTGCAAGAAGGCAAACAGTGCGTCCTCGGCTTTCGGCCCCTGTTGGGCAAAGAGGTCTGTGCCCAGGGCCTGCGCCTTCTTGATCAGCTCACCGGCTGCCGACTCCCGCAGGGTGATGATGACCTTGCGCTGCTTGTTGCTGGAGGTGAGGTGGTCATTGGCCTGATCGAGAGGCAGAGGGGCTGCTTCGACGATCAGGTTGATCTCCTTCAGCACCGCGAGGCGGGCCACCAGCAACACGACCTCGTGCTCGGGCCAGCCAAAGGGCCGCTCGCCAAAGCGCTTCTGGATGAGTTCGTGCAACACGATCTTCTTGCTGGTAGCTGCGCACAGGCGGATGTAGTCACGCAGCTCATCGAGGGCCTGGGGATTGGCTTCGGGAGTCGCCATCAGCAGGCTCTGCTTCTCGACGTCATTGGCCCGCAGGGTGCTCTGGATCTCGTGCTTGGGCTGAGCCTGGAGATGCTCGATGAAGCCCATCTTCGGGTAGGCGTTCTTGATCAGGTAGTCGAGCGCGTCAGCCAGGGCGGCCTTGGGGTCACTGAAGCTCTGGTCGCGCTTCTTTCCGCTGGCGAAGTAGCTGGCGCTGCCCAGCATGGACTGCAAGCTGGACACAATGCGACTGCGGCGGGCCCGGTTGTCTTCACTGCGATCACGAAGAATGCGCTTGGTGGTCTCGTGCAGGGTGCCCGTCTGCTTGGCCTGCACGTAGCGTTCTGTCTGCAGCCAGATCGTCAGTTCTCTGCCCAAGACCCCGTCGTCGGGCAGGCGGATGAGCACTCGCCCTTTCTCAAGGGTGGTGTTCATGATGCAAGCGTTGTCGTCGCCCAACTCGGCGTAGCGATCCCCCAGGGGGCTCACCACAGCAACCTCCAGGTTGCCTTCCAGCTTGTTACCCACCGGGTGATCATCGCAAGTGCGGTTGAAGCTGAAGTCTCGACCGGTCAGCCCGTACGTGTGCTTGCGAACATCGCGCAGCAGGTCCTCGAACAGCAACTTGCCCAGTTCGCGAGCATCGGCGCCTGAAGGAACGGTGGTGTTCTTGATCTCGCAACCGATGTCCCGCTCCTCGTTGGTGAGGAAGAGGTACAGGTCGCCATTGCGCGCGATGAGCGTCTGACCTTCGAGCCGCGCGAGAGAGGCCTCGATCGTCTTGCGCAGCGCCAGTTTGTCGGCGTCGATCTCCCGCACACACAGGGTCACCAGGTTGTCCACACTCCCCGGGAGCTCTTCGATGTAGCGGATCAGGAAGAGCACCTTGAGGATCGTGGAGTCAAAGGGCTCCAGCGCGTGATTCCCGGCCGCCTGATCGATGGTGCGCTTCACCGCTCCATCGAGAAAGCCCTCGACCGACGGGTAGAAGAGGTAGAACGGCACCAGGGCCCCCACCTCTTCGGCACCGATCTCCTTCCCTGCACTTTGAAAGGCATCGAGATTCGAGCGCTCGCCCTGTGCGAGATGAAGCCCCGTGGCGCCCGCCTTGCGGATCGACTCGAAGACCTTCTGAACAAGAATGAACTGGTAGGCCGCGAAGGGGTAGCAGGCGGAGAAACCCTCGGCATCGTCGTACGTCTTGAATGACATCCCCGTGTTCACGAAGGAAAGCTGGTTGCGCAGGATGTCGTGCTTGCCCTCGTAGGCTGCAGCCAAGGGCGCCCCCGCACCGGCGTTCTTCGCGAGCAGGCGCGTCTTGATCACCTCGTCGACGTTCGAGCCCGACAGCGACAGGCGCGTCGTGAAGCGCCCTTGAATCTTCGAGAAGTCGTGCTGCTTGGTGCTCCTGAGCTCGCCGAGGACGGCGTCCAGGTCTTCCTGTGAAGTCACGACAACCCAAGCACGCCCGTCGCAGAGCGTGCCGAGCTGCTCGGTGATGGTCTGCAGACTGAGCATCAGGTGCGTGTCGTTGCCGACGAACTGGCCGACCTCGTCCACCAGGAACATGATCCTGTGCTCAGGGCCCTTGCTGTCCAGGTAGCGCTTCACCCACTTGGCGAAGTTCTCCACGGTCAGGCTGAAGTTCTCCTCAGCGCCGTCGACCCACTTCTCGGCCGAGGCCTCGCTCTGCCCGAGGGCCTCCTTCAGCGCCGCAATGACCTCGTCGCGGCGGAACTCCCAGGCGTCCCGTTCCTGAACCCAGGGGGCCCCGGCCTGCCGCTCGAAGGCCTGGTGAAAAGCATCGAGCTTGCCCTTCTCGTCGAGGTAGCGCTCCATGTGAGCGATATGGGGGTGGTCGCTGCTGTAGCCCTGCTTCTCGTTGAGGACCTTGAGAAACACGCGCAGCAGCACGTCCCGGCCTGAGCGGTGGTCAGCCTTGCTGTCGATGTTGAAGAGGACGGTCTCCATCGACGCGGCGACAACCCGCTTCAGATCGCCAAAGAGCATGGCCTCGTCTTTGAGCTTGCTGGCAAAGAAGTCAACGGCACGACAATGCTCGTCACCGTGGGTGTGGTCGTTGTTCTCCAGCAGGTAGGAGAGCACCTTGATGAAGTGCGACTTGCCGCAGCCGAAAAAACCTGAGACCCAGACGCCGTTTCTATCCGCCGCGCCATCAGCTGATTCGATGGAGGAGAGCAAGGCCGCCACCAGATCGTGCATGTGCGTGGTCAGCTCAGCCGTGACCACGAACTCGTCGAGCTCTTGCCACACTGAGTCTTCGTCGAGCTGGTCCGCCTTGACCACGCCGTTGATGGGGCGGTGGATGTCGCGCTCGAACAGGTCCTTGATCTTCATGCTTGCGCATCTCCTGGTATCAGCCTGAAGGCCCGGTAGTAGGGCTTGCTGCCCGGTTTGGATGTGCCAGGGGCCACTCGGTCAAAGAGCCGCAACGTCGTCCCGTCAAACATGCCCGGATAGAACATCACCAGCGGCGTCTCTGCCATGATGGTGTGCAGGCAGTTCAGCAGGCTGTGAACGCGGAGCATGGGCCAGACACTGCCAACGCCCGACAGCAAGACCAGGTCGAAATCAGCCGGGCTGTTCGTGGCAGCGATGAAGTCGCGAACCTTGTCAGCCGAAAGGGGGCCGTGCAGCGCGCGCAAGACGGCGGCGTCGCCCTTGGCAACCTGCATCTCCAGCACCCTGTCGAGCAGGCCCCGCTGCTCAAGGTAGGCCAGGACGACATCCAGCAGGTTCAGGTGCAAGACGCTGAGCTGAGCGTGGTGGCTGACCAAGCGGCCCACCATCATCTGGATGTGCTCGCGCACTGCCAGCTCGTCCTCGGCCGGGTAGTCGAAGATGTAGCAGGCGATCTCGTTGCCGATGCCCTGGCTGGAGAGGAACGCCTCGCTCGTGATCTGTGGCAAGATCTGATTCAGACGCTGGGAGAGACCGCCGGTCATTCGGCCACCTCGAGGCAGCGCAGCACATACGACTCGCCACGGTCGCGCAGGTAGGTGGAGAGCTGGGCATCCACGAAGACGTTCTGCAAGACCAGGCTCCGGGTGTCCTTCAGGTATTCGGCCTCGGCCAGCATGGCGAAGATCGACGATCGCAGCTTGACCATGGTCGCATCGCTCCATTCGGGCATGTCCGGATCTCGCCCCCGGCAGCCCGCCAGGTACTCGTTCCACAGGGTCAGCCGGAGCGCTGTGGCAAAGAGCGCCCGCTGCTCGCGCAGGGTGATGTCCATGAAGTCGCCGAGCAGACGGCTGTGCTTGATCGCGCCTGCGAGGGCCGCCTGAGTCGCCTGAGCGCGCCCCCCATCGCGGACCATCTTCCACAGCCCTTCGCCCAAGGGCTCCAGCCGGGCGCGGAGAATGCGGGAGCTCTTCTGAATGGTCACCGGGCTGCCCATCTGCAGCACGTTCTGGTCGAACACAGCCTCTATCCACGCGTCATCGCTCACGGACTGCAGGAGCAGGTCGGCGATGATGCGGCACTCCCGGAGTCGGAGTGAGGTGCTGCTGATGGTGGAGGTGTAGGTCATGGGGGGCGACTCGACTGCCGGCGGCCGCATTGCCACGGCCGTCGGTGCTGTTGATGGGCAGACAGTTTGGCATCTCCGGCCGCTAGAACGACCTACGGGTAGCGAACTGACCGGGCGGCCATCCGCACCACGGGCCATGCCCTCGCGAGACCGCACAGCTTGCTCAGCCCTCAACCGATCACCGTGACCGTGTCGTCGTCTTGAGTGGCCTGGCCTCGCTCCACGACTCGGGCAATGGCCATCAGCATGCGCTTCTTAACCTTGTGCCCCATGCGCCCTACACCCAGGACTCTCGCGGCCTCCCGGGCCAGGTCCGACTCGGGCAAGCTGATGTGCTGCTCCAGAACGTAGGCAACAGCATTGGCCAGCTCAATCAAGGGTACCTCAGGAACACTGCGAGCATCCTCGGGCCCAGGGCCCGGAACCCGCAAGCCGCCCCACTCAGCAGGCGTGTCAGACGAGCGCCACAGGACAAGCTCGCCAGCTGGGTCACGCTCAACCATGATCGATGCATTGCCCATCGCGCATTTGCGATCCAGAATCGACTCGATGTGGGAGACGGCCTTGGAGCTGACACGCCCCAAGCCCCAAGCGGCGCCTACTCGTTTTGCGACAAGACTGAGAAGCACCGGCGCTTCAGCCGCCACAACGTCTGCCGTCCTGAGCCACAGGCCTTCAGCTGCGACGGGCTCATAGAACCCCATTGACGAAGGCGGCGCGCCGTAGGCAGAGCTGTACACCGGCAGGGAAGGCTGTGCCTCCTCTGGAACTCTGTCATCGACATGGTCTCCCTCAGCCACAGGCGCGTCCCCCGCCGCCATCTTCAGCTTCTGGACGGCAGTGCTCCCCGCGGCAAGCGAGAAGCTATCAAGGGGAGCCACCGCTTCTCTGTCTTCTATGTTCACAGGATCGAGCGCCCGTTCAGCCGCCGCAGCTCTCTCAGCGATCACGCCCGCATGAGCCTTCTTGGCGACGGCGATGGCAGTCTCGAGTTTCTCAACTTCCCGAGCAGGGTCTGTCCACCAATCTGTTGACCAGATGCGGTGAATCTCCCAACCCAGGTCGCGAAGAACTCCTTCTCGCAGCTTGTCGCGGTCCCGTGCCGTCTTTCCGCTGTGGTAGTGGGCACCATCACACTCAACGCCCAGCAGATACCGCCCCGGTAGCTCCGGGTCCACCACAGCCAGGTCGATGCGATACCCCGAACAGCCCACCTGCGGGTGAACTTCCCACCCCCGGGCCGACAAGGCCTTGTGGACCTTCGCCTCAAAAGGCGAGTCAAAGTCTTCTCCCCCGTGGAACTGAGTGGCTTCGGCAATGGCATTCATGCCGCGGTGCGCATAGTCGAGAAAGACCTTGAGGTCCTGCACGCCGCGCGCATTGGTTCGCTTCAGGTCAATCTGATCGCTGGTGATGGTCGAGAAGACCACGAGCTCTCGTCGAGCGCGGGTAATCGCAACGTTCAGCCGCCTCTCACCACCGGTGCGATTCAGAGGACCAAAGGCCATGGACACCCGGCCTTGCCTATCCGGGCCATAACAGATCGAGAACAAGATCACGTCTCGCTCATCGCCCTGGACGTTCTCCAGGTTCTTCACGAACACCGGCTCAAGCACATCCTCGGAGAAGAAGCGCTCAAGCTCTGAGTTCTCCAGACGAGCTTGATCGAGGAGATTCTCCACCAAGGCCTGCTGGGCCTGACTGAAGGTCACAACGCCAATGGTGAACCCCTGCTGCAGCGGATCGCGAAGCCGTCGCACGATGTCGGCCACCAGCGCTTCAGCCTCGCCCCGGTTCGTGCGCGACTTGCCCTTGTCATACACACCATCGGCAACATGCCGCCAGCTCACCCCAAGGCCATCTCGGTCCGCCGCCGGGAAGGTCAGCAAGTTGTTGTCGTAGTAGTAGTGGTTGCTGAGTGCAATCAGGCTCTCATGCCGGCTGCGGTAGTGCCAGTCGAGATGCACCAGCGGGACCTGAGCGCTCATGCAGTCATCGAGAATGCTCTCCATGTCCTCCACTTGATCGTCACCCACGTCCTCATCGTCTCCCGCCCGCTGAAAGAAGCTCGTGGGAGGTAACTGCTTCGGATCCCCCACGACCACCAGCTGATCCCCACGAGCAATGGCGCCGATGGCATCCCACACCGGGATCTGCGAGGCCTCGTCAAAAACGACCAGATCAAGCGAAGAGAAAGAAGTGTCGAGATACTGGGCGATAGAGATAGGGCTCATGAGCAAACAAGGCTTGAGCCGCGACAACAGATCCGGGATCTGGGCGAAGAGTTTGCGCACTGGCATGTGCCGCTTCTTCTTCGTGACCTCGCGAGTCAGAATGCCCACCTGTGACTTCTTGAGGTTCGTGTTCCCAGAAGGGACCTTGGCTGCCAGCCGCGCCGCGATGATCCGTTGTGTCAGGTCTGTGTATCGATCATCGACCTCTCTGAACTCACGGATCTTTCGTTCGTGCTCGGGGCTGGAGAAGCCCGCAAGGACCGGTTCAGAGTCCATGACCGAAACCAGCCACCACTTGCCATAGCTGTGTTCAAACACGTCGGGAAGCTCTTCACCAGAGAACTCCCCTTGCTCGTACAGGTCAATCAACGGCAACAACCCCTGGGCTACAGCCCCGCCTCGTTCATCACGGTAGCTGCACCATTCACGCAGACGGCTTCGGCCCCGCCGCCAATCACCTGTGACCCGCTCCAGCCGGTCCAAGACACCTGGCTCACCGACCCCACCCCATGCCCTGGTTTCGTCAAGGTCGAGAAGCTCCTTGCACTTGGCCAAGCTGGCCATCACCGGGCCGTGGGACTCACGCAAGGTCCGTAGAGCCCGCCCCAGCGCCTGGTCTGCCATGAGCAGCTCAGCTCCATCAGTGGAGAGCTCTGCCCAGCGTGAGCGCAACTCCGCGGCTCGATCCCTGTCACCTCTAGCCATTCGCTGAGCGATCGAGCGAAAGCGGCGTGCCCAATCATGAATGCTGGCCAAGCCGTCCCAATCTGCCTCACCACCCTTCCAGTGTCGGTCGAGCAGGGAGCGTGCGTTCTCACCGGCAGACTGAAGAAGTCCCTCCTCCTCCTGGAGGCTGGCGATTCGCTCCAGAACGCCTTTGAACCTCTTTGCGTCGGGAGCCTTACCCTCCTTGGAGACTTGGCGCAGAGCTGCCTTCACCGGGCGCCGTCGCCACCAGCTAGCGGGCCACGAGGAGGCCTCGGCTATGCGGAGTTGAGTCAGGAGACCATCGCAGGCAAGATCCAAAACGTCGTTGGTGAAGTGAGAGAAAACTTTCGCCCGCAGGGCATCTCTTGCTCGCCCATGCTGGATCCAGTTCTCAAGTTGCTCTTGGATCTGATCCCATTCTGGGTCCACCAAGATGGCGCGTGGCGGTCCGGGGCAGCCGAGCAAGATCTCGCACAGCTCGTCTACGAGACCAAGGTCCTCATGCGACAAGACCGCCGCGTCGAGCCCCAGGTCGCCTTCGACAGAGTGGATCACCTCAGCCATAGAGCGGACCGACGTTCCGAGGCGTTCCACCTCCTCCAGGCAATGTTCCTCCCATCCAGGCTTCCAATCTCCTCGCTGCACAGCCTTCCACGGATGACCAGAGAGTCCGCGGCATGCGTCGCCAGCGGTCGCCAGACGGTCGACATGCAGCCTCAAGCTATCGAGTCGGTCAGCGTCGACATCTGTGTGGCTGCCAAACTTCAGCGGTACGCGACGCACGTCACTCAGACCAATGGCCCTCGACGTGACCTGAAAGAACGTCTCGCCTGAATTGCGGCGCAGATGAAGCGCCTGCACGTAGGCGTTGAGCTCATTTCGCAGGGCCTCCAGACGGCGGGCCTCACGTTCCCAATCATCACCGCTCTGCTCTCTCACACCATCCAGTGCCTCCTTGAGTTGCTTCAGCACCTTGGGCTTGGAGACCTTGTTCGAGTGCAGTTCTAGGCAGAAACGGCCCAACCCGACCTGGTTGAGGCGTCGTTTGACAACACTCAGCGCGGCCATCTTCTCCGACACGAACAGGACCCGCTTGCCCTCCGCCAAGCAGTGGGCGATCAGGTTGGTGATTGTCTGCGACTTCCCCGTCCCCGGCGGACCCTCCAGCACAAAGCTGCGCCCCTCTGCGGCCGCCATGACCGCTGCCAGCTGGGACGAGTCCGCCGACATCGGACAGAAGATCTCGCTGGGCTTGCGGTCGAAGTCAAGCCGATCCGGCTCAGGAAGCGCGCCAGATGAAGGGAACGACTCTCGCGGGCGGTTCACCAGGTGGTCCACGACAACATTGCGCATGAGATCGTCTTTGCGCGCCGTGAGATCCTTCCACATGAGGAACTTGGTGAACGAGAACAGCCCCACCCAGGCCTCCTCTACAACCTCCCAACGATCCACACCGACCACTGCTTCTCGGAAGCGACGAAGCACTGCCGCAACATCAACGCCCGAGTCATCGCCTGGCAGCGGGTCCAGACCGCTGATCGTGATGCCATGCTCTCGCTGGAGAAGCTCCAGGAGTGTCACGTTGATGATCGGATCATCGTCTGACGCCCGAAGCTGAAAACCTTCATGCACAGAGCGGCGCACCAAGGTCACCGGGAGCATGAGAATCGGAGCCAAGCGACGATCTTCGCTATGCTCTGTCTGGTACCAGCCCAGCATGCCAATAGCGAGAAAGAGCTCACTGGAGCCACCTTCTTCGAGAGACACCCGGGCCGCACGATAGAGCTCTGTCAACCGCCGCCGCGTAACGTCCTCTGTCAGGTCGGTATGTAGTCTGCCAGCCAGCAGATCCTCATTGAGAACGCTCGACCTGGCTTCTAAGCCTGTTCGGCGGCGGTGCACATCCTCGTCCCGAGGATCGCCCTGCCCGAGATCCTCCGGCCTTGGGAGGACGGAGAAGCTGCGCCCATTGGCAAGCTGATCTTCGAGAGTGCCAAGATCAGGGCACAGCAGCGGCACAGTCTTCTTCGTTTCCTTGAAGTTCAACAACCGATTGCGAAGCGACAAGTCGAGGAGGCGACTTTGCCAGCGGTCAATCCGGCTCTGTGGTGTCTCGGAGCCAGGTTCTGGCACCTGCTCTGCGCGAAGAGCGTCTTCTTGTGCGAACCGCGAGGCATCAGGAATGCTGGGAGGAGCAACTGTGGTCGCGCCCTCAGCGTCCGAGCCACTTGCTGCACCGTCGCTTTGCTCCACCCGTTCTGGCAACGGCCGAATGCGCCCAATACGGGCCCGGTGCACATCGATGAAGTAGCTCAGCTCGTCATCGCACTGCAGAAGGCGGGCCGCCTCGTCGACCGCCGCCTGGAAATCAGGTCGGCTCGAAGATGCCGCAAGAGTTGGATCAAAGACGACAATCTCGTTGAGCTCGACGCGCTTGCGCAATCGCAGGGCGTCATCGCACGCTGCTTCTGGAAAGCTCTGCTCAACCAACCAGACGCCACAGAATGCGTGCCCATCCATCAGGACCACAATCGGGTGCAGGCCGATGGCCTCCAGGCCAGCTGCTGCCAGGAGCGCCATATCAAGGCATGTGCCCATCCCTTGCTCGACCAAACGGCCTGGCAGGCGCACACGTTGACCGTCCAACTCAAAACTCGGCGGCGGGTTCACATAACTGAACTGCTGATCGCGAATAGCCGTGTAGACCGCCGCGGCCATCTGCCACGTTCGTTTAGTGCTCTTGCTTTGGTAGCCAGACAGCGCGCTGTCCTGGGTCCACGACTCAAGCAAGCCTGCAGCACTCTTGAGGATGGGCCCCAAGGCCGGGTGGTTCGGCGTCACAAACGCAGCGAGAATTTCGGGCAAGGAGTTACCGCCGCTCCACTCATCGGCTGCTAACAGCTCGACGGGCTCAACGTGAGCGAGATCCGGCACACCCTCGCCGCTCACTGTGAGTAGCAAGCGACCAGCTAGGCGTTCCGTCAGTTCTCCGAGAATCGACGGAGACAGGCGCAAGTCGACACCCTCGACATTGAAGGTGCTGCGCGGTGGAATGACGCTGATTGTCGTCGCCCAGGCATCTGCGAAGGCAGGATCGGACGCAATGGTGATTCTCAGCTCATGCATCGAGTCATCGGAAACATTCTCGATGTGCAGCGCCTTGATCACAGGCACATCGTTCTGCTGCATGGCGTAGTTCACACGCCGGTCGAGTTCGACATGCAACCGGAGAGGCTGGACCTCATCATTGTCGACAATGGCGAGCTGCGGTTCCTGGTCCATCCTAATTCTCTCCTTGCTCACCTGACCATCGCCATCCTCGGGCTGGTCATCTGATCGATCTTCTGCCAAGTCTACTCACCCACCTCACAAACAACCCCCGCCACCGGCAAGTGCACAAAGCACCCCAGCGCCGTCTTGCCCGTCGCGGCCGCCACCACATCCCGATACGCGGTGAGCTGCCCTGCGTAGTTGCCCACTCGCTCGCGCACCTGGTCCATGCTGCCGGGGAAGGACTTGTGGTCGATGACGACGAAGCCGTCGTCTGTCTCCAGCACCAGGTCTGCGAAACCTCGCAGCAGCGAACCGCCTTCGAGCTGCCGAAGGACTGGCCACTCTCTGCGCCAAGCGGCACCAGGCCAGCGGGCGTTCACCCAGGAGCGCAGGGCATCGGACGCGCTCACCAGTCCTGAGGCCTCGACGGCACCCGTCACACCCCAGCGGTCCAGCTGGGCCTGAGCGAGCTGCTCACGCGGTCCGGGCTGGGAGCCGTCGGCCATCTGTCGGTCAGCAGCCAGGAATCCGTGCACAGCTTCGCCCAACGCTATGAAGTCCGGGTTGCCTGCGACAACCAGACGCTCACCGATGCGCTCAGGTTCACGCACCCTCTGGGCTCCGCTCGGCTTGTCGCCACCGGCACCAGCGCCACCCCCGAGCTTCGATGGACTCACCACCGCCGGCGGATACTCTCGCGGCCCGGCACTGGGCAAGACCGACCCTGGCTCCAAGACCCGTTCCACCATCGGCGACGGCGCGTCCATGCGCACCCTCACGTCCACCGGCACGCCAGCCCAGATTGCATCGGCTGGTGTACCGGCCACGGGATCCTGAGCCGACTCTGAAGGCACGTCCAGCTCCGTCAGCAAGTCCACCCCGTCCTCCGACAGGGTCTTGAGCATGCCCTTGGTCAGCAGCTTGCCTTCGCGCTCCGCAAGGACCAGCCGATCTCTGGCTCGGGTCCAGCCGACGTAGAGCACACGAAGCTCCTGCTGCAGTTGGACCTCCTGGGCTGCGAACTGCGCCTGGTGTCCGTCGAGACGCTGCAACATGGGGGCGCTCTTGGACTTGCCAAACGGTGACGGCCAGTAACGAATCCACCTGTCCTTCAACGGATCCGCCAGATCAAACGTCTGCGTATCACTCACCAGTTTCACGCCGAGGGCGCTGCCCGGCTTGCAGAAGCTCAGCTGAAACAGCACCGTCACGGGCCACTCCAGGCCCTTTGAACCATGCCAGGTGGACACCGTGATCGCGTCGCTCGACGCTCGAGCCGCTTGGCTGTCGTCACCATCGGTGGCCAGCTGCTCAAGCCAGGCCAGCAGACCCGCTGGAGTACAACCGGCGCCGGCCGACTCGCTGGCCTCGACGTACGCCACGGCATGGGTACGCAGCCGCTCGATGTTCGCGCGGCGGGCAGGGGCTGCTCCCCACTGGGCACTGAGCCCGTCGAGGCCGAGTGTCTCCAGGGCGGCATCGAACACCTCGAGAGCACCGGCCATGGGCAAGTCCCCGCGACGCGCACGCAAGGCTTGCACCTCTTCGAGTTCGTCAGCCGCCTTGCCGTAGGGCTGACCCAGCAACCTCGCCAGCCAGGCATCGGGTTCGTCGACGCCCTCCAGAAAGCGGGACAGTACGGTCTTGGCCAAGGCGTCGCGGGGGTCCACCATGAGGCGCAGAGCCGCCATGGCCAGAGAGCCCTCCGGGGTCTTCAACAGACCCGCCCGAGGCAACACCGCTTGGAGACCCAGCGCCCCCAACTCCTGCGCAACGTCTGCAGCCAGATCGTTCGCACGGCAGAGCACGGCCACATCACCAGCCCGAACTCTGCGCAGAGCGCCTGTCTCGGGGTCACGCACCTGCACCCCGTCGTCAGCGAGAAACTGCCGCACCGCGGAGGCCAGAGCCTTGGCGTCCTGGCTCTTGTTCTTGCTGACCAAGTGCCAGCGCTCAACACACTCTCCCAGGCCCTGCACTTCGGGGAGCAGGGCTGGCGCGGTCTCAAGGCGAACGCGCCCCGCTGGAATACCCTGCCCGGGAAACGCGCGGGCGAACAGCTCAGACGTCAGCGACACCAACGCCTCTCTGCTGCGCCATGAGTACGGCAAGGTGTCCACCTCGCCGTCCTTCTCGATCGCTGAGATGGCTGCATCCATGAGCGCGGGGTCGGCACCACGGAAACCGTAGATGGCCTGCTTCTGGTCACCCACCCACACCGAGCGCTTGGCCAAGGCGGCCAACTCCAGAAAGATCGCCAGCTGAATCGGGCTCGTGTCCTGAAACTCATCGACCAGCACCAGGTCGAGCTGATCTCGCAGCTCGGCTCGCACGCCCTCGCGCAGAGCAGGGTCTCGCAGGAGGCGTAGGGCCAGCATCTCCTGATCAATGAAGTCGATCACAGCGCGTTCGCGCTTGAACTCCGCGTAGGACGCGAGAGCTTGGCTGGCGGCTGTGAACACACCACGGACCAACGTCTCCAGGTCGTGATGAAACTCTGGGTGCTTGTCGTGGGCCGCAGCAAAGGGCGCCAGGTCATCAGCGAGGCCCTTGAGGGCCTTCTGTGGCTTGAGGTTGCCGAGCCTGACCCACACAGGCCAGCGGGGACGGCTCCCACGAGCAAATGTTGAGAGGGCCATCTCAGCCGCTTGCATCGCGAGCGCCGTGTTCGCCTTCGGCTTCCTTCCTGCATCGCACTCTTCCTTGACGGTGCGCGCAACCTCGGACACAAACTGCTCCAGAGCCAAGCGCAACGCCTCATCGAGCTGTGCGCCGCTCTTGTGCGAGAGTTCGCCGTGAAGCTCGTTCAGGCCCTCGAGACTGCGCTCCATACCTGATTGCAGATCGGTCTCGACGAGACCGTTGCTTCTCGCGCGGTTGCAGACTTTGGCCACATCCTCTCGCCACTCGACGTCGGCAAACCGTCCGGCCACAGCGTCGAGTGTCTCCACCAGGTCCTTGGGTAACGACAGCGACAGGACCTTCTTGAACTCCGCATCAGCTTGTTCTTGCTCAAGCACCCTCACGTTTGAGGACAGGCCCAGCTCGAAAGCGAAGGACGTCACCAGATCGCTGCAGACCGAGTTGACCGTTCCGATGCGCGAGGCCGCCAGACGCTGAGCGTCGATGCCACGCCCCGCCTTGAGCAACCGACCGCGCACCCGCTCCTGCAGCTCGGCCGCGGCCTTGCGCGTGAAGGTCGTGGCCAGGATCGCATCAGGGCGCACTCGGCCCTCCACCACTTCGTCCCGCAAGAGTTCGGAGAGGCGATAGGTCTTCCCGCTACCAGCGCTGGCGGAGATGATGTCGATTTTGCGGAAGCTCATCGCGCCGCCTCTCGGCCACAGAGGATGCTGTAGTCGCAGAACCGGCAACCGGCCTTCAGGTTCAGGACACCCTCTTCACTCAACGAACTCTCCTCAGGAGCCAGCTGGCTGCTGTCTTCCAGATCAGGAATGCCGCGGGCCCTCACCAGGCCCCGCTCGGTCTCAGCCCAGCAGGTTTTCCAGGCGCGCTCAGCACCCAACCAGGTCTCGCGCGGAGACGGACCAGAAACCCGTTCAGCACCTGGAAAGCGGGTCGATGTCGTGAGAAGTCTCTGGCTCTTCAAGATGAAGTAGGCCCCATCAGGGGCGGACCCGCCTGTGGCAAAGGACTCCAGTTCACCGTAGGCCGCAAGCTGCAAGGCTGAGCCCTTCGCCAGTGACTGACGACGAAAAGTCAGGCCTCCCCACTTCAGGTCGATGACCACCGGTGACGGGCCCGTGACCAGATCGGCGGTCCCGGCCATCGCACCCACGAAGGTCTGAGCCTCGCGGGATTGCTCAACCCGCTCGGGAACCAAGCCGGCCTGGTTCAGCTGCCCCAACAGGCTGATCACCGACTCCCGTGCAGACAAGCGAGCATGGGCATGTTCGCGAGCCCACTCTGGCTGAAACAGCTGCGCGGCCCGAGCTGGTCCCAGCTCGTCGACCAGCTCGCTTGCCCGATCCCCGGCTTGCTCAGGGTTCGGCCAGGGCGCTTCACTCAGCACGGTCGCGACGATCTCATGCACCAGGCTGCCCAACAATCGGTCGTCCACACTCAGCATGGCCGACTCGCCGGGGCGGACCTTGCCGCCATAGTGGAGCACCCAGCTCAAAGGACATCCCAGGTACTTCTCAAGACTCGACGGCGACTCCAGTTTGCGCGGCTGAATCAGCTCGGCGGGGATCGACCATTGGTGCTGCGCACCCGGTAGCGCACGAGTCTCTGCCGGCACCCTCAGCTGCTCGGCCAGATCGTCCTTCACGAGCACCGCAGCGGCACCATCATCGACCATGCGCGAGCAGATCTCGTCCCACAAGGGGTGAACTTCGAGCGCCTCTCCATCCAAACCAACCTCTGGGCAAACCAGGATCAGCCGGCCCGAACACTGCAGCAGCGGGCGATTCCAACGCTCGGCGTTACGCAACGCCTGGTCACCTGCGACTGGGAGCTGTACGCCAGCCTCGGCCAGGTCGCGGTGTTCGTGAGCCCTGAACGGAGATCGTCGAGGAGCCGGAGCGCTGTGACGGGTGAAGCCCCACCAGACGACAGTGTCGCAGGGCCCCAACATCCCGTCGGGACTGGCAATGAAGTGCAGCCCCGCTTCGGCCCTTGCTCTGGGACACCGAGGCGCGGCTGCGGTGGCATCGTGCAACAAGCGCTGCAACATCGGCGCCGGAAGTTCGGTCAACTCGGAGACCTTCAACAGCTCAAGAAGACCACGACACTGAGCCATGGCAGCTGCCCATCTTGGGCGCTCGCCGGCATCATCATCGGCCGTGCCAAGCCGCACGCCGAGCCAGTCGAGTACCGTCTCCGTACGCTGACGCACCACTTCGGCGGGAAAGACGTCTCCAGTAACGGACTGATTGAACAGCGCGGAAAGTCGAGCTTCGAGGCGAGCACGGCGGGAGGGGTCCTCAATCGCGGCGAGACCAGCTGACAGCCCAGCTGCCCACTCATCGCCGCCCACGGATGGGACCTCGTGCAAGGCCCTGGTCAGACGTCGGGCGATGTCACGGGGGACCGGCCCCGAAGGCAAGGTCAGCAACTCCAGGGCTCGCTGAGGATGGGCCGGCACCGTGGCCAGCTGCATGACCAGCGGCAACACCTGCAGCAGTGCGTTATCAGAGGGCTCGATCGCGCCAGAAACTGGCAGTCCATGACGGTGCAGAGCCTGATCGAGCAGTACGTCAGCGCCCACCACCACCGTCTGACCGAGATCGGATCTGCTGGCCAGCCAGGCTGCCACGGTTTCCGCAGCAGCGAGCGGGCCCGACGCCCGGAGCAATACGAGCGAACCATCGTTGTCTGGAACGAAACCGGACTCTCGAGCTCCCGCCAGATCGCCCGCTGCCTGCACGGCCTCAAGGGGTTCCTCAAGCACGGCTGTGCCAGCTGCTTCGAGTGCCTCCAACAGCTGCCGCCAGAGGGCGGGAAGTTCTGCGCGAGGCTCGAACAACTTCAGAGATCGCAGCTCGGTTCCACGAGACTGTACGGCTTCAGTCAATGCCTCAAGACGACCTGGACCACCGGAGGCTGCTGACTCGCGAAGCTCGGCAAGTTGAGCGAGACGCTGACCACCGGAGCGACCATCCCAGCCCTCCTCCGTCAGCGCATCAAGCCAACCGAGCAACGTGCGCGCCACGCCAAAAGGGTCGACGGAGAACGACTCGGACCAGAAGCCCTGCGTCGACTGCAGCGCGGGGATCATCCGAGCAGCCCGAACAGCCTGGCTGACTTCGGGACCCGCCAGTCCTACTGCTGTCTCGATCACCCGGCGAAGCGACTGAGGGCCAATGGCCATGTCACCAAACACCGCACTCTGGCCAGCAGCCATGGCTGGCCAAACAGGACCATCGGCGCAAGGCGCCAGTCGCAGATTCACAGAGACCCCCCGACCAACCGCGGCCGCCGGGCTCGAGCGACCGCAGCAGCAATCGACTGCTGCAGCGACGCGCGGCCGCGACCTGCACAAGCAACCCAGGGCTTCTTCTGCTCACTGGCGGCCCGGCGCATAGTGCGGCCCAGTCCGGTGCGCACCAGCTTCATCAGCACCAGGACGTTAGCTTCCCCGAGACGACTCTCCAGCTCATCGGTCGTACGGCCCCAGTTGCTACCCCATCCGGGAAAACGGAAGACCAGCTCACAGTCGCTGAAGCTCTCTGCGAACCACCGAGCCAACCAGTCCTCGTAATTCGCCTGGGTCTCGTTGCCACCAACGAAGAGCACCGAGACCGGCTCTGGATCTGTTTGCTCAGCCAGGCTTTCCGCCGCGTCGGTCGACGCGGCCTTTCTCTGCTCAGCAGTGAGCCGCAAGCGCAGCTCGTGCAGCATTGCTTCATCGGCACCGATCTCCTCCAACCGTTCGATGAGACCTTCAGCCGATCCATCATTCTCGGTTATCGACTTGTGCACCAGCTTGCTGAACGTGGCGACCACCTCTTGATTGCGGCCCAGGTTGAGCAGCAGGCGCACCCGGGCATCGAGGACATCTTCCAAGTCCCAAGCCGGCGACCAGGACTTCTCATCGCTCAGAAGCTTCAAGAACTCATCTTCGCGGTCGTGGCGCTCGGCTAGCTCTTCGAGAGCGTCGAGGGCTCGCTCCGCGGCGCCCAAGCCGTGGTCTTCTCCCGCCAAGCTCCCGCGAAGCAACTCGCGCCAAGCTGTCCAGCGTTCCGCGACAGACAGCTGTTCGGAAGCCCTGCCCAGAGCATCAAGGACTCCCTGGCGACTCTCTTGGCCGACCTCTGCCAGGTTGGCAAGATCGAGCCTCTTGAGCATCTGGTGCGGGCGGCGCTGCAGCGCCAGCTGGGCCACCTCGCGGCTGCTCCTGGCCTCCACGAGAACCGCATCGACCATGGCTTCTTCGATGAGGTCATTGGGCAGATCCTCAGCGAAGTCGTCGCCCTTCTTCAGCATCTGCAGCAAAGTGGTCACTGCAGGAGATACCAACGCCTGGTCGGCTTCGCGCAGCTCCAACACGACCAGGTAGAAGCGACAGCGGCGCATCAGCCCCGTGCTGCTCCAGAACTCGGGCGCTTCATCGTTCATGGCGGCCAGGGCGCTGCGCAGGCGCTCGGCAGCCTCGGTCCGCTCGGCAGCGGCTGCCCCGCTGTTCGCCACAGCGGGCAAGGCCAGCGCCACCAAGGCCGACGGCACCGACTGATCATCGGCCACGGCCTCCTCCAGGACCTCACGCTGGGCAGCGATCGCCTTCAGGAAAGCCTCGCGGCGATCAAGTGGAGGCAGCTCCAGGTTCTCGATGGCTCTCACCCCCATGGCGATCAACGCCCGGTCACCCAGCAAGCGTCCACGCTCGTAGGCCGTGAGATCCTCGCTCAGCAGGGCCATGACGGCCTGTTCAGCCTGGATCATTTGACCTGCGCGCCGCCAGCAGACCGCCAGCCGCCGACGCAGGTCATGGTCAGTCTGGACCGGCAGCGGGCCATGGATCCGCTCGATCTTCGCGCGCAAGCGACGGACGGTCTCCAACACCAGACGGATCGGCTCTGGGTCGTGATTCACCAGCCGCTCCTTGGCCCAGGCGAGCAACGGAGGCAGAACGCTTTTGGCGACGGCGGGCAGGTAAGCGTTCAGCCACGGCTGCACCTGATCCACCGCGTCAGCTTCCAACATCGGAATGATGACACTGCCAGCCAGCACGCTGCCCGCAGCTCTTGAGCCTGGGGCAAGGTCATGACCCAGCAAGACCTCGCGGTCCGTCCCCGTGACTTCAGACTCGATCAATTCGGACACGGCCTCCGGCGTCAGCCCGCGCCGCTGCTGCCCCTGAATGAAGCCGGTCAGGTACCAAGCCCGGCTCTCGTTGTTGTCGCCGGTGGTCCAGGGCGCCTTGTCTTCATCGTGGAGCGCGTCAACGAATCCGCGATGAAAGCTGGATCGTTTGCGCTTGGGGTTAAGATTGATGACCTCCTGAACCAGATCATCGAGCTTGTCGGGATCCAGCGAGCTTTCGGCGCCCGTGACCGAGGCCACCGCAGCGTCGATGAGCAGGCGGTCGAGTGATGTGAAGACGGCGTTTGGATCTGCCGCTGGGCGCCGAGCTGGGCGGGCGACGTCTGTGTCCTCAGCCGGCCTCTCGACCTCATCAGGCTCTGCTCCTGGCTTGTCTTCGACTACCGGGCATGGAACCGGCTCGTCGACGGCGGACATGGCGGGATCTGCAGCCTCACCATCTTGCGCAGCTACTGTTGAGACCTCAGATTCGGTGCGCAGTTCCACCAATCGCTGGTAGAGGCGATCGACCACCGGCTGCCACTCGAGGCTCGTCACCCGGGCCATGACCGCCAGGCAGAACTCCAGCTGACCGCTGTCCTGCTCGTCGCCTGCGTTGAGCGCCTCGATGCCAGCGATCGCTGTGGCCTCATCGAGCCCGCGAGCCAGGCACTCGTCGCTGACATCAGCCTCCTCATGCTCCACGCCCAGGGCATCGTAGACCCTCGACAACAGCGGCTTGCGCCCCTCGGTATGCAGGTGCTTCAACAGCGGCACGAGGTGTTTGGAAGGCAACCGACCCAGATGCTGGGCGAGCAGCAGCGCCAGCGCATCCGCTGGCATCTTGCCGATGCGTTTGGGACGAAAACCGATGGCCTTCGCGAACGCGTCCTGCACACCAACAGGCCAGCCTGGGGATGCCCGCAGGGCCGCCAGCTCGCTGGATGCCCCGGAACGAGCGTCAACTGACAATGCCCGCCACACCTGGTGAATGCCCATCGTGTTGCCCCCCTTGTTGTCTGCCGCCCTGTCTTTCAGCCAGAGCCCTCTTGCCATGGCAGACCTACAGGCCGTGCCGTAAGAGAGCTATACCCCTGATCCAAACGAGTCCAGCGCCCCGGGAGGATACCTGACTTCAAGGTCTCAATCTCGCCAAAGCACCACCGTGCTGGTCAACAAGCCTCCCCTACACTTCCGGCACCAGCCCCAACGCCCCCTCCAACACCGCCAGATCCCTCCCCCGCCCTTGCCCGCTCGTCGTCTCTCCGATCATGCGCCGGGCGCCGTCCGGCGTCGCCCAGGCCACGGCCTCCGTCTCCTTGCGGCCAAAGTCGCCCACCACGCGCAGCGGACGCATGAGAAAGAAGCGCGTCACCGTCGTGTCGCCCTCGAAGTCGCCGTGGACGCCCGGGCCTGTGACCTGCTCGATGATCTCGGCTTCCCAGCCGGACTCTTCGCGCACCTCGCGCAGGGCCGCCTGCTCGACGGTCTCTCCTCCGTCGACACGGCCCTTGGGGTACGTCCAGGCATAGTCGCCATAGCCGTCCTTCGGGCGGCGCAGGAGGACGCGGTCGTACTCGTCGATCAGCACACCGCCAGCTGCCTGGGACTTGTGACTCGCGCTGCTCATACGTTGGCTCTCTCGCTTGGATGCTTGCTGTGGACTCTGGCGTTGGCCGCTCTACTGCCCGAGCTTTCTCTCCAGCCCGCACAACGCCGACCAGACCTTGCTGTAGGCGTGGGCCCGGGCGCTGCCCTCTCGGCGGAACACCTCGCCCTTGAAGTTGCTGTAATCGATGGTCTCTCCCATGCTGGCCATGGCGCGGCCGAACTCGTCCGGGTCCACCGAGGCTCGGTAGGGATAGTCGGTGCCTTCGCCCACGCGGGTCGGGCCCAGCTCGGGCAGCCAGTTCTCCCGCAGCCGCTCCAGATCAGCGCGCACTCTGGCTCGCACCGTGAGCTGGGTGTCCCCCGGCTTGCGCACGACGCTGTAGAAACCATCGGGGTGTGCGATCCACATTGCTCGTTCTCCTGTGATGGCCCCCGTGGTCGGGGGCGGAACTCAG
>Ga0209992_10001549_pt1 | contig 23601 bp, 29 predicted proteins | sample 2SBtaG_2_FD_182564 | JGI IMG/M metagenome (GOLD analysis project Ga0209992, IMG submission 182564) | Deep subsurface microbial communities from Kolumbo volcano to uncover new lineages of life (NeLLi) - 2SBTROV12_ACTIVE470 metaG (SPAdes)... | ecosystem: Environmental > Aquatic > Marine >... | reverse complement strand
TTACCCACACACCTATCTTTCCACTCTTTTTTTATTAAAAAATTTTTTTTAAAAAAACAAAATAACAACTCTACTTTCCTTATCTATTTTACCTGTCATTAGAAATGAAGGTGTCTGGGTGCGATCAGTGCGATCAAGGGATAGTCAATGAGAACGATCAATATTGTAAAAAATAACAAAAGGATCAGTTGAACTCTTGGTTTGAAATAATAAATGATCTCAAATGAGCACGACAGTATCAGACCCAGTTGATCGACTATTAGACGCCGCACAGAGCGGAAAGTCGCTAATCAAGAACAGAGATGTCTTACATTTTACCCATATTCCTGAACAAATCCTGCACAGGGATCCAGAACAGGAACAGTTAACCCAATCATTAATTCCAATTCTCATGAATTCTAGGCCATCGAACCTATTGGTGTATGGGAAGCCTGGAACAGGCAAGACATTAGTCATAAAGAAGGTTCTATCCAAGATTCAGAAAAGAGTTGAGGAGGGGTCATTTCCAATCAAACTAGCCTACACAAACGCCAAACAAGAAACCACCCTATACGGGCTTTTGGTGAGTTTTGGCAGGCAATTGGGACTTTCAGGCCAAAAAACAAATGATGAAAAAATGTGGCTGCCAAGCACAGGACTATCAATCAGCGAGGTCTTCAACCGAATTTTGTATGTAATTGCCAAACATGAAACCAACGCAGTTTTTGTAATTGACGAAATTGACTATCTAGCCGAACTTATCCAAAAAACAGGAAAAGATGTGCTTTACCAAATTACTAGGGCAAATGAGAGACTAGAAACGGGCTCGTTGACGCTCATAGGCGTATCAAACGACCTCACCTTCAAAGACAGACTTGACCCACGGGTCATTAGTAGTCTTAGTGAAGAAGAGATAGTTTTCACAAATTATAATCTTGATCAAATCAAACAAATTCTTGACGCCAGAATCCAAGTCGCATTCTCTGAGGGCATGGTAGAAAATGCAGCACTTAATCTATGTTCAGCAATGGCCAGTAGAGAATCAGGCGATGCCAGAAGGGCAATTGATCTTCTTAGGGTTGCAGCAGAAATTGCTGAAAGAACACAGCAACCTAGAGTCACCGAAGATGACGTCAGACAGGCCAGCCAGAAAATTGAAGAAAACAGGGAAATTACAGCACTAAAATCATACCCACTCCACGAAAAACTCTTAATTTTATCAGTAATGAAATCATCCGAAATATCTACAGGAGAGACATACATGACATACAAATCTCTCTGCAAGGAAATTCGCCAAAAAGAACTTACCCAGAGAAGAGTTACCCAAATGCTCAGTGCAATTGAGATGTCAGGCATTATCACTGGTAGAATAGTCCACCAGGGAACTCATGGAAATACCAAGAAATTCAAAATTACAATACCTTCTGATATTATCAAAAATACCTTCAAAGACGAAGCAGTCCTTCAAGATATCCTATAAAACCTCAAACTAGAAGCTAGATTATATACAATCCAACCATATCCTTACCAATTGGATTTATTCAAAAAAAAATCTAAAACTTCGACAAGTTTAGTGTGTAAAATATGTCATATGAAATTTTCTGATCCTGAAAGAACAATGAGACATATGGTTAAAGCACATTCAAAACCACAGAAAAAGAAAAGGGTTGGCACTGGCAAATATGCTTAAACTAGATTCAAAATCACAACAAAACCTCAAATTATCACTTGTAAATACAACATTACGATGTATCTTAGAATAATCATATTTTTCATCTTCACAGGCATATTCTGTGTGGTTTTTGGTCTAGGAACAACAGCGGAACCAACACCAGAAGAAGTGGCTGAAATCATGGACTATTTTGAGGATGTATTAGAAAAAGTAGACTCTGTTCTAATTTTCACTCATAATCTAACCATTGCAATACCAATGTTTATTCCAGGATTTGGGGCAATTTGGGGATTATTTTCAGCATGGTCCACTGGGTTTGCTTTTGCTGCGATACAAACAGCAACTCCAGAATTAGGAGATGTAAACCCACTTGCACTTTTACTAACACCATTTGGATTGATGGAGCTGGCAGCCTATTCTATTGCAATGTCAAGGAGTTTTTTACTTGCAAAAACACTACTACAAAGAAAGTCAATTTTAGCAGAAAAAACCATGATTCTGGCTGAAATTGGGATTGTGACTGCCCTATTGGTTATTGGTGGTGTCGTAGAAATGTACATGATTGATATGTCAGGCGCCTTAGAAAAGCCAGTATAAAATGCCAGATAAATAGGGGATGTTTACCCATTTTTGTATGGGAAAAACATGCGCTACATGCGGCAACAGTTTCTTCAGTCCAGATGATTCTGATAAATGTGGAAAATGCCGAGAAAAGGTGGCTCAAGAAGGTCATGAAGAGCACAGTGGTTGCGGCTGTGGACACAGTCACTAATTTCTTTATTTTTTCAAGATCTTATCTAAACCAGAAAATGTTCTATTTGCACAAAGCCTGTATTTTTCGAATTTTTTGTTGACACTAGCAATCTTAGGTGCAGGTCCTAGATAATCCAACTCTCGTATGTAGTTTGAAATTCTCTGCTCATTTGGCTCTAATTTGTGAGCATATCTATTTCTAATCCTAGCCAACAATTCGATATTTTTTTTGATTTTTCCTTTGATCAGGCCTGACTCGGTTAAAATATCCATTTTGAGATTTGTCGTAAAAAGTGTATTATCAATCGATTCAGAAGGAATGTTGAATTTTTTCTCGAGAATCCTGTCTATGGTATTTTCAATGTACATATGCCCAACTAAAAACAAATCTCGCTCATTGACTGTTTCTAATATTTTTCGTAGTTCCGTACTGGATAGAGATTTTTTCATAATTACTCAAAATTAACATATGATTCAAGTGTTGTCTGGTTAAACACCATTACACATAGATCAGAGAACTCTTTGCCCTCCAAGTCACTCACCATACCTTCAAAGGCAGTCTCCATTTCAGTGGTAACTGCCTCAAAAACATGAACTTTCATCTTTGAGGTATCAAATCCATTCCTCTTCAAATAGAGAGCAATTTCAGATGGCATGAAGTGTTTTTCTGGAACCTTTGGCCATGGACGTGGAACCAATATTACACTAAACCCATCAATGAGTGCTTTTTGAAGTTCCAATTTTTTCTCCTCAATTGAGGTTGAAATATGCATTGTAATTACTTTGGATTTATCAGTTGGTACTTTTGCTTTTGATGCAGCTACCTGAGTAGAGCTAATACCGGGTATGATTTCCACCTCGTCAAAAATTTCAATTAATCTATCTACAACCTCAGATTCTGAAAAATTCACATCACCTGTGAATGGAACAAGTATGGTGTGATTGTCTTCTTTGGCAATTTTCTGATATGCTTCTTCCTGATTTTTCATTGTAACTTCAAGAATTTGCTTTCCGCCAATCAAACCTTCAATTGTTTTTAGTGTATATCCATAACCAATTACAACGTCACACTTTGAAATTACATTTTTGACCACATCAGTCACATAACTGGATGAGCCAGGTCCCACTCCAACAGCAAAAACTTTGTTCAATATTATTCCGTAACTGTTTGTCTTTCTTTTATAAAATCAACAAATGGGGTCCAGTTTACTTTGAGAAAGCGTGTAGGATCTTTCAGTGGATAATGAACCCAATCTTGCACTATTGTAAATTGGTACTCATTTTCTTTTCCATCTTCTACCATTTTTATCTTCAAAACATTACCCCATGTTTTTTTCTCAATCTCCATTTTTAAAATATTATTAAAAGAAACCTCACTGGTTTTTTTCTTATTTTCCAAATCAATCATTAGATCTTGTTCATTATATCCATCATGTGTGAGCATCACATTACTATTTTGTATCAAAGTTACCACCTGCCTTGTTACAACAGCTTTCCACCATTTTTTCATCCTTTCAGTTTTTCTAACAAACATCAGGTGTTTTTCAGTGAGGAACAACATTCCCTCTTTACCACCTATACTCAAAAATGAACCACCTTCTCTCCAAACTGATACCAAATGTACACATATTTTTTCATCAGAATCCATAAACGATTCAGCAAAAACTTCGTTAATAATTGATATGTTGATCCCATTTTTATTAGAGCGATTTTTCCATCAAATGTGGCTAAATTACCTCTAATTATGATAGGAATTTCACTAGTTGCCATTATTCCCGTTGCTTTTGCTGAATATGACGATACAGTCGTACTAATAGAAACAAACTCTGGAAATCTTGTAATTGAATTTTTTCATGATGATGCACCATTACATGTTGAAAAATTTGTAGAGTTATCTCAAGGGTTTTTCTATGACGACACAATTTTTCACAGAATAATACCTGGATTTATGATTCAAGGAGGAGATCCTTTTACCAAAACATATCCTGATGACCCAAGTGTTTGGGGAACTGGAAGTCCTGGTTACTATATCGAGGCAGAGTTTAATGACATCAAACACAAGAGAGGTATTGTTTCTATGGCAAGAAGCCAAGATCCAAACAGCGCCGGCTCGCAATTCTTCATTGTTCATAATGATTCTTCTTTTCTTGATGGTCAGTACACAGTTTTTGGTAGATTGGCAACACAGGAAAGTTTTGACACACTTGATAGAATTGCATCACTTCAAACTGGTCAAAAAGATATACCAATAGATCGTGAAGCAGCAAAAATAATTAACACAACAGTGATGGATCGCTCTGATATTGATGATTTACTAGAAGCAAACGCTCCAGAAACTTCATCATCTGGATTTGTTATGAAAAGTGATAGCGGACCATACATTGATCAGGAATTAGGTTTTTCAATTGTACCTGCACCTGGCTGGTCAGTTCAAAATCCACCACAAGTTAACTCAGACTCGCCTACAGTTGCAGTTGTTGGACCAGTGGTAGATGAAATTCCAGCCGCATTTACTGTTAATGTTAAAGATTCTACATCATCTCTTGAAGACCATGTCAAAGATTTGGATAGAACACTTCAACCAGGCATAACTGCGGGTTCCATTCAAGTAATTAGTGAAGCATTAACACAACACAAGGGATTAGAGACTTATTCGCTTGTAGTTTATCAAAATTTTACATTAAGTGAAACAGAAACCACTTTGATCAAAATTAACGTGTTTATGATTAAATCGTCAGACAAGCTTTACACATTACAATTTACAAATCTTGGAAAGAATTATGATACAACAGAAAAGGAATTTCGTGATATGTTGAATTCATTCACTGTTCTAGGCAGCAGTATAACTAGTGAGTCAGAATCAGCAACACAAACTGAATCTACCGAAGGCGGTGGCTGCCTAATTGCAACTGCAGCATATGGTTCTGAGATGGCCCCACAGGTACAATTCTTGAGAGAAATTCGTGATAATACAGTATTACAAACCCAATCTGGAACATCATTCATGACAGCATTCAATTCATTCTACTACACATTCTCACCAACAATAGCAGACTATGAAAGAGAAAATCCAGTTTTCAAAGAAGCAGTAAAGGTTGGTCTAACACCATTGCTAACATCATTAACCATACTCAATTATGTTGACATTGACACAGAGCAAGAAATGCTCGGCTATGGAATTGGAATCATCATGCTAAACATTGGAATGTACTTTGTAGCACCAGCAGTTGTCATAATTGCACTCAAAAATAGAAGAAAGTAGTTTCAACTTCTGAAATTCTCTTTTATTAATTCGAATTATTAAGTCATAGTAGTTCAATATGGAAAGCAGAGATAAAAAAAGAATTCTAGTCGTTGGTGGCGGTTTTGCTGGAGTAGAATGTATATTAAAACTAGAATCTTATTTTGGGAATAATCATAGTTTTGAAACTACATTAGTTAGTGAAGATAACTTTTTACTTTTTACACCAATGCTTCCACAAGTTGCAGCTGGAACAATTGAAACGCGCCATATCGTTACTCCGATTCGAACTTTGATTAAAAAAACAAAATTCTATGAAGCAAGGATCAAGAATATAGATCCTCATGGTAAAATTGTGACATTATTTGGAACAAAAGAAGGTCGTGGAATGCGAATTCATTATGATTTTTTAGTTGTAGCGTTAGGCAGTCAAACCAATTTTTTTGGTATGAAAGATGTAGAAGAAAATTCATACAAAATGAATACAATCAATGATGCAATAATTCTACGAAACAGAATAATTGATTTGTTAGAACAAGCAGAAAATGAAACAGATCCAATTTTAAGAAAAAGTTTGCTTCAGATAGTAGTCGTTGGTGGCGGTTTTGCTGGAGTAGAAACTGCAGGTGAAATTAATGATTTTATCAACGAAATTGCAGAGTATTATCCTAGCATAAATTACAAAGATGTTAAGGTTACATTAATCGAAGCACTATCTGGAATTCTTAATGGCTTTCCAGAAAAACTTGCAGTATTTGCAAAAGAGAAACTTGTAGAAAGGGGAATAGAAGTCATTTTAGATGCAGGAGTTACATCATTTGATGGGCAAGAAATAACGCTCAAAAGTCAATCAGACTCGAACAAAGTGTTAGTAGGGAACTCATCAGAACATCGCGGTCACTACAAACTAAAGGAAATAAAATCCATACAATCAAACACGTTGATATGGACTGCAGGAACTACACCAATTGATCTAATCAAGGAATCATTATTCAAAACTAGTAAAGGCAGAATCTTAGTCAATGAATTTCTACAAATTTCTCAATTTCCTGATGTTTTTGCAATAGGTGATTGCTCAATATTTGATCCAATTCTGTCAATGAAAAAATATCCTCCAACAGCACAAATTGCTGAAGCACATGCTAAAACTGCAGCATTAAATCTCAAACGACTAACTGATGGAGAAGCGATGATTCGATTTGATTATACATGGAAGGGCCAAAGTGCATTAATTGGTAAACGAACAGGTGTTGCATCATTTCTTGGAATTAACATTGCAGGATTTTTGGCCTTTATATTATGGAGAAATCTGTATCTTTCAAAAATTCGTGGATGGGAAAAAAAATTACGTGTTTGGTTAGACTGGAATCTTGATCTTTTCTTTAAAAGAGATATTTCTAGATTGAAGGTGTTTAAGAAAGAAAAAATAATTGATTATAAAGAACTAGATGAAGTAGACGACGTTTGGTAATTTTATGATAGTACAATAATTCCTTCTTTGATCAAATACTGAATTCCATTTACAAAAGCAGAATCTGGAATTTCACCATTAGCCCACCAGCCTGCTGTATTTTTCACCCAATCAGGAATTAGTGTAGATATGGAAGAGCCTTGTTCAGTTTCAGGTATTACAATAATTCCTTCTTTGATCAAATACTGAATTCCATTTACAAAAGCAGAATCTGGAATTTCACCATTAGCCCACCAGCCTGCTGTATTTTTCACCCAATCAGGAATAGTTGATAAACTGCTTTGAATTGCAACTGGAAAACTTAACCTTGCATAATCACTATCTGCCAAACCTTCAAACTGTAATTCTATAACACCAGAAATATCAGTTGGAATAAAAAATTCCAGTTTTTCAGGATCAGATTTGACACCAGAACTTGTGCCTGATTTACTGAAGATTTCGTTGTTTTGATGTAAAACTTTCAGTTCATAAGAAACCTGCATTGGTTTATCCTTTAGAAAAACATCAAGAATTTCAAATTCAAGTAGTGCAGTTGAATTTGGAGAGACGTTAGAAAAACCAGACAATAAATTTATTTTAAACTGCCCATTTTCTGTAATTCCAGTTAAGGGAAGATTTAGTTCACTTGGTCTTACATTGATGGAAATCTCATCAACATCAAAATTATTATTGTCAAAAATTTCTTGCAGTTCAGATTGACTTACAACTATATGCACTATTCTTTCATCAGAATTAAAATCATCAATAGTTATTGTATCTGTATCCAACTCAATTCCATTTAATGTTGCAGCAAAACCAGAAACTAAAAGATCACCAAATGTTTTTGGTATAAGAATCTCTTCATGAACTACAGACGACTGATCAATTGTTTCTTGTTCCCAATCAAAAGGAAAACTAAATTGTACTTCTTGTTTATCTGCAATATAATTAAATTCATTTATCTGATCAAAATATGAACTGATTCCAATTTCTTGCATCCCAAATTCACCACCATCTATTTCATAATATGTGGTTTCAGGAATCGAAATTCCTAAATTATATTCAACTGGCTGTGAAAGTACATTATCGAAACTTTCTATTGTAGTAATTTTAATACTAAATTTGTATAGCCCACCGTTTTCAAACACTTTTCCCTGAACATTAAACTGATCACTTGCTAGTCCAAAAATTGAAGCAAAGGTTTCTTGATTTATGATCTCAACATTTGGTTTTTCTGAGGGAACCAAATTCATTATGAGAATCCCATCATCTCTTTCAAAATTATTTATAAAAAGTGAATCATCTCCTTTTACCAATTCTACTTCAAATGTTGAATTTTTTATTGAATCACCTGATGAGGTTTCGAATAGTTTAATGGTAATCTGTCTAATTCCAGTATCAAGCATTGTTGATGAACCAACTTCCAGCGTTGCTTCTGTTCCCCCAATCATGACGGGTGGCATTGTTTCAGTTCCTAGGCCGTGACCCATGGAATTTGGGATTAAACCAACTGTTAGTATTGCAGTTAAAACCAGTCCTAGAATCCCGATTTTTGTGTTCATACAGAGATATCTGTACGTACGATAATTAATGGATTATACACAATTTTTCTTAAGACTTTTAGATCTCATTAATAAACAATTAGGAATTTATACTAATTCCGTAAAAGGGGTTTGTTATGGTTAATCAGAAAAATGCTAAAGATAACTGCCCACGATGTGTTAAGGGCAAAATGGTCACAGATAATGAATCAGGTGAGATGTTTTGCTCCAAATGTGGTTTTGTAATGTCTGAAAAGATCCAGGAATCTGGACCTGAATGGAGATCATTTACTCAAGACGAGCATGGTGACAGGGCAAGAGCTGGAGCACCAACATCACTTACAATGCATGATATGGGTCTTGCAACAATTATCAATCCAGTTAACAAAGACGCATCAGGTAAACCACTTACTGCTTCTATGAAAAATACTATTGAAAGACTGAGAACATGGGACAGTAGAAGTCAGGTTCATGAACCAGTTGACAGAAACTTTAGACAAGCATTCAGTGAACTAAACAGACTAAAAGATAAGCTTGCAATATCTGAATCTGTTGTAGAAAAAGCTGCTTACATTTATCGAAAGGCTTTAGACAAAGGTCTTGTAAGAGGAAGATCAATTTCTGCATTAATGGCATCTGCATTGTATGCAGCATGTCGTGATACTGCTACACCAAGAAATCTGAAAGATGTTGAGCTTGCTGCTAATATTAAAAGAAAAGATATTGCAAGATGTTATAGATTGTTAGTTAAAGAATTAGATCTTAGAATGCCAGTAACTGATTCTGTTCAGTGTGTTGCAAGAATTGCAAGTAAAATTGGTATCCAAGAAAAAACAAAAAGATTTGCAATCAAAGTTCTAAAGGTTGCACAAGCAAATGAAGCATCAGCTGGAAAAGATCCAATGGGTCTAGCAGCTGCAGCATTGTATCTTTCATGTGTTAAAAATGGAGAAGATAAAACACAACGTGATATTGCAGAAGCTGCAAATGTAACTGAAGTAACAATTCGAAATAGATACAAGGGTCTTAAAGACTCAATTGATGTATAGAAAAATTATTCTTCTTTCTTTGAAGTAACAAACCCACCTTCACCTTCAGGTGGTGGTATTTTCTTTGCTCCACCTAATCCAATAGTTGTTATTATTACAGAAGTTAGTATTATGAAAAATATTATTTGCGGATAAGCCTCTCCATTTTGCAAACCCATTGTTAATGGAATTGTCGCCAACACAGCTGCGGCTAAGCCTCTCGGTATCATGACTGATGTAACTTTTTTGTCTAATTTTGAGAAGCCTTTGACTAGGGCAGTGTGCGTGATAATTACTCTTCCAGCATAGATTGCAACTGCAGCCATAATGCCAAAAATTACGTATTCTATCTGACCAAAACTAGCCAGCAGTCCTACAAACACGAAGAAAAATGCCCTTACAATGAATGTGACTTGACGGTGTAGAGAATTATCTATCGTATTATCAGGTAATTTTATTTTTAATTTTTGTACCAAGTACTTCTTATTTCCAAGCATCAAACCAAAGACCAGTGCAGTTAGTGCACCTGATTCTCCAAATGAATTTGCAAGGAAGAATAGTAAAAACAAAACTCCTAGTGTTAACATGTAATTGTGTTGGGCATTTGTAAGCTTTGAAATAAAAAACATCCAAGGAATTCCTACACCAAATCCTAGTATCAGACCTACCGCAACTGCTCTTCCAATTGTCTGGCCTAACAGATCAAGATTAAACTGACCACTAAGAATAGCCTCAAACAGAATAAACGCAATAATTGTTGCAAAAATATCCGTTAGTGCAGACTCAAAACTAAGCATAGATTTTGCTTCATCAGAAATTCGGAGCTTTCTAACTAAACCAAACACAATGATGGAACTGCTTCCACCTACAATCGCACCAAGCAAAATACTGTCCATCCATTCCCATCCTAAACCATAATGACCAAACGCTGCAACAATTCCAACCGATACTGCAAAACCCAGAATTACAAGTACAATTGCAAAATGCGCAGTCTTTAGTACATTTCCAATATGTAGATTGTATCCACCATCAAACATGATAATAATTAATGCCAGTGCTGCAAAATACGGAACAATTTCAATTACAGCTTCTGGCTGAATTATTCCAAATACAGGTCCAATTACAACTCCTAACACCATCAAAAATGCAATGTCTGGAATCCCTGTTTTCTTGAAAAATGCTTCACCTAGAACTCCTAAAATTATTACTACACTAGCTGCCAACAAAAGTATTGGAGCTGATGCAATTAACGAGCCAGTTCCACCAGAAAATTCAGCAACAACATTCTGAACATTCGCAATTCCCTGCGAAAGAAAATCACTACTAATCTGTCCGCTATCTACTGCTTCAATTGGATTGTGCTCAAAAAACGAGCTTACGAGCTCTTTTGCATTTGAGCCACTTACTTGCTCAGTGTTAAATTTTGACCAAATAACCTCATCAAAGAATGATTGGATGTCCTCAAAAATTCCCAAAAAAATCCAATTCATGTTAAGTATGCGAATACTGTGTTAATTTAAGAATGTGTCAAACGAGGTTGATATAATGAGTGTGAAACAGAGCGCAACTGAAACTCTCCGAAAAGATCACCAGGAAATCAAACGAGTAGAAAAAATCGTCATAAAGTGTTACCAGTCCCTCTACGACGGAAAAGACGTTCCATTATCTGACATTGAAAAAATTACTTTTCTTATTTCAGAGTTTTTAGACTCTATACACTACTCCCGTGAGGAAGATTCCTATTTTCCATGTGTTGCAGCATATGATTCCCTAAAAGAGGAGATTCGAGCCTTACTAATTGAGCATGAGTTTTCTCGAAACATTGCAAGAATGCTTTCTACAAATCTTACAGCATGGAAAAATGGAGAGGACAAACGCGAGCCAGTTGCCAGATTTCTCAAAACCTACTCAATCTACTTACAGGATCACCTATCCAAGGAGGAAGAATTTTTCACAAAGGCTGAAGAGCAGATTCTCTCACAAGAAGAGGAGGCCGAAATGTATCAGCAATTTCAATCAGTCATTGCTATTGTAGAGAAGCTTTCAGACATGGTCAAATTGATCGATTATCTGGAAGATCAAAACTGGTACAAATATTAACCGTAAATCTTAGTTCATTATTATGAGTTCATTTTGTTTGTGGATGTCAGGATTGCCTTGTTCTGGCAAGACTACCATAGTCAGAAAACTGACTGAAACCATTCCAAACCTGGCCATCCTAGATGGCGATGAGTTGAGAGAGTGGTTGTCTCCAAAGAACTTTTCAAAAGAAGCGAGAGATGAACACCAATTCAAAGTTGCTCACTTGGCAAAACTTCTGTTAAAACACAATGTCCCAATGGGCGTGAGTACGATTTCACCATACAAGGCGAACCGTGCAAAAGCAAGAGAGATCATTGGTGATGACACTAAATTCTTTGAAGTTTATGTTAATGCTTCATTGGCAAAATGTGAGGAACGTGATGTCAAAGGAATGTATGCAAAGGCACGTTCTGGAGAAATCAAGGGATTTACAGGCATAGATGACCCATATGAGGCACCAGACAGCGCTGACCTTGTACTTGATACTGATACAAAAACACTAGACGAAAGCGCACAAGAAGTTTTGGACTTTTTGAAATCAAAAAATTTACTCTAAGAGAAAACCATAACAAACTTTATCTCATTCAGTTAGATCCGATCTTTACGAAAACAGCAGTTATTTCTGCACTTTTGGTAGTTTTTGCTATTGGACTTTATGCAACACCAGACGCATTTGCAGAAACATACACGGTTGAAAACGCTGCAGGTTCTTCGACTCCAGGGTGTGAACCAGATTGTTTTATTCCAGCAACATTAACAATATCACCTGGCGACACAGTGACTTTTGCCAATAATGACAATGCCGCACATACATCCACATCTGGTGATGGTACTGATGGTCCAAGCGGTGTTTGGGACAGTAGTTTGGTAATGATGGGATCAAGTTATTCAGTTACACTTGATGATCCAGGAGAGTATCCTTACTTCTGTATGGTTCATCCATGGATGGAGGGATTGGTAATTGTTGAAGAAGGTGGATATACACCACAAACAGCACCAGAACCAACACCAGCACCAGAGACAACACCAGCACCAGAAAATGTTGTCCAGAATGCACAGGGTTCTTCGACTCCAGGGTGTGAACCAGATTGTTTTATTCCAGCAACATTAACAATATCACCTGGCGACACAGTGACTTTTGCCAATAATGACAATGCCGCACATACATCAACTTCAGGATCTCCAACTGATGGTCCAAGTGGTGTATGGGACAGCTCGATGGTTATGATGGGAGCATCATACACAACTCCTGCATTAGAAGAAGGTGAATATCCTTACTTCTGTATGGTTCATCCATGGATGGAGGGATTGGTAATTGTTGGTGAAGGTGGTACACAAACAACATCTGAAGAATCTTCACAAGCAGAAGAAGATGCTGCTGAAAGAATAGCAGCTGCAGAAGCAGCAGCAGCCGCAGCAGAAGCTGAAGCAGCTGCAGCAATAGCCGAAGCAGAAGCAGCAGCAAGAATAGCAGAAGCTGAAGCAGCTGCAGCAATAGCCGAAGCAGAAGCAGCAGCAGCAATAGAAGCCGCACAGGCTGCAATTGACGCTATTAGTTCTGTAAATGAAGAAATCAAGATATCAATGGACTTTGCAAATAACAGTGATGAATCTCAGCCATTTGCGTATATTCTTCAAATAAAAAATGAAAGTGGTGTGACAATATCAATATCTCATGTCAACGGTTTATTGGGCTCGGGTCAATCATTGGATCAGACCCTCTCATTTACACCAGATGAAACAGGCATCTATACTGCAGAAAAGTTCCTTTGGTCAAATTTGGACAACCCAGTTCCACTAACTAGTGAGAAAGAAGTGTTCACATTTTCAGTGGTGTCATAACCACACATCAATTTTTACATCATTCTGAAATCTTAGAAACAATCTCTTCATGTATTATTCCATTTGTAACTAACAGACCATTTTCATGATTTACCGATTCGGTATTGTAAACCAGATCATTTCCAGAAATATCAGTCATTTTTCCACCAGCCTCTGAAATTATACAATGTGATGCTGCTGTATCCCATTGTTTCATTTTGTTGGTACTAGTCAAGTAGATGTCTGCTCTACCAGACGCTATCTCCATGACTTTTAGAGAACTCCCAATATTTGCAGTGTTTTTAATTTCCAACTGTTCTAACATTTTCTTTTCTTTGTCAGACAAATGGTGTCTACTAACCAATGCAAGAGATTCTGTAACTTCTTCAACACCTCTTACCGAAATCTTAGCCCATCCCTCAGAATCGTGGCAAAAAGCACCAAGACCCTTTTCTGCAAAATACAATTTTTTTTCTGTTGGCCAGTAAACCAATCCCATTATAGGAACATGGTTTTCAACCAATCCAACCATTACAGTAAATTCACCTGTCTTGTTTACAAAATCCTGTGTTCCATCTAATGGGTCAACAATCCAGACCTTGTCACTATCCGTTCTGGATTTATCATCTGCATCTTCTTCTGATAAAATTGGAATTTTGGTTTGTAAAAGAGATTCTTTGATTATCTTATTGCTTTCCAAATCAGCTTTTGTAATTGGAGAATTGTCATCCTTTTTTTCTACTTGAAAATCACTTTCGTAAACTTCCAAAATTTTATCTCCAGCTTTTGTTATAGCATCAATAATGGTTTCTAACTGCGATATTTTAGAAGAAACAGGTAGTTCTGCCATTTTATGAATTCGTTGTCAACTCTGGCTTTAATGTCCAGGCCACCGCAAGTGCAACAAATGGGACAGATATCAGTGCAGTCATTTGCAAAATAACCACTAGTTGTGTGTAAGCAACATCTGGTACTGTGATTAGCCAAGGCAGTGGGAGTGAAATTATGAACCAAATTCCTGATAATAAGCTGATAATCTCAATTTTTCGCTTTGTTTTTGGGTTCATACCATTATCTCCATTTCTCTAGAATTTAATTCCAAACGTCCATTTTCTGTTTACATAATAGCTGAACGATGCTGCTATAGCTATAGAAAATATAGCAGCATGAATATAATATACTGCAAAACTCTCTACTAGCCCATATGTTAAGCCAAGTTGCATTGCTGTTCCAATTAAACAAACAATAGCATATTTTGCATATTTTTCAAGAGTTTTTCCACCTTCACTTTCCTTTCTGTACGTCCAAAATCTATGAAGAATAAAATTGGAAGTTAATGCAACACCAATTGCTATACATCTAGACAGCAAATACCAAATTCCAACAAATTCGGTCAAAAAATATAGTATTCCAAGATCTATACCAACACCAGATGCACCAACAAGATAATACTTGAAAGTCTGTTTTACAAATAGTGAGAATCTATCAGCGAACCTTCGATCATCTGTTGTCATAAGCTTCTTGATATTAGGTACTATTATTATCAAGCGAATTGTTTTTTTTCTATCTTTTTATCTAATTTCTAGTGTAATCTCAAGAATTCTACTGCCTCTTTAAATAGTTTAGAGGCGTATTAGGGCTAATGCGTACCGATATAATCATCGACTAGCGCAGCGTGATTCCGCGAAACAGAACCGAGTCATAATGCATTAGCATTGACACGAGAGGAAATCTCTCATTGTTTTGCCAAGGGGTCACGCCCACTTTATTCCTGATTAACGTATACGGAAACCGTTCCTTTGGTGTTCCCATGCGGATCTATGACAATTTTTATTTTTTCTAAACCTGAGACTTGAAAGATTTTTTGTCCATCATAATCCCATGTATAGTATTGTGAAATGTCTGTTTCAACTAATGTACCAACAAGCTGAAAATCTTCAGAAAACGAAGTATTGTAACCAGATATTGAAACGCTTAATGTTTGTGGGCTGTCACCGTTTGGCACAAACCTGAATTTGTAGTCACAGAATCTTTGACAGTCTACATTGCCAATTTCAAATGATTCCTCATAGATTCCAACTTCTCCATATTTTGATTCTGACAAGTTGACATGGTATGCATAATCAGAATCTTGAACGTTATCTTTTGGTGAACTAAATACGACTACTGCAATCACAACAGCAGCCAACCCAACAATTGCTAAACTTGATTTTTTCACATTTTTAGTATATTTGCTAATAATTTAAGAAAATTCATTCGTAAGTTATGGAAATGGTCATGTAAATTTAATGAACTGTTAACCATTATTCACACCTGAAATTAATAATCAATTCTTAAAGCACGTTCATGGGTAGTTTCCAAGACAAATGGTCTAAACCACAGAAGCAGGGATTTGCAGAAAGAATCACTGATACATTAAAACCAAAAGGTTCATTGAAACCACGTGTAGAGGCTGCAGTTAAACGCCTTCAGGCACAAATATCCAAAATGGATGGCATGGTTCAGAAACTACATCAACGTGACCAAGAAATTTTTCAGAAGATAGTTACAGCAACGCAGAATCATGATACTTACTCGACCAAAGTTTTATCAAATGAATTAGTTGAAGTTAGAAAGGTTCACAGAATTTTAAGTAATGCCAAAATGGGATTAGAAAGAATTGAATTAAGATTAACCACATTCCATGACCTAGGCGATACAGTAGTTACATTAATGCCAACAATTGGTCTAATGAATGGTCTCAAGGGCTCTCTTGTTAAATTCATGCCAGGAGCAGATCAGGAGATTGGAAGAATGACAGAGATGTTAGGTGGCTTGATGAATGAAACATTTAGCAGTAGTGATAATACATTTGGTGTAGAAGAATCTACAAACGCGGAATCAGACAAAATTCTCTCAGAAGCTGCAGCAGTTGCAGAATCACAATCTGGCGACAAATTCCCTGATATGCCTATGATGGATCAAGTTAACATGCCATCATCAACATCAGAATCAAAATTTATGTAGACTTTTAGTCTAAATATTACTAGTTTTATCTCGTGATTCTCTAAAATTCTTTATTTTATTACCTTCGTCCTCAACTATTCTATCAATACCAGTTAATTTCTCCTTTAAACTTACAATCAGATGGCCAACATCATCAGCTTCTTTTTCAACAGAGAGTCTTTTGTCTGATAATTGCTGAATTCCCTGAGTTTCCTCAGTGATATATTCACTGACCTTGATTAGTTTCTCTTTGAGATTTTTTATATCAACGGATTCATCCTCAATTTCTTTTTCAAGGGACGTTCTCTTCTCTTTTAATTGAGATATTAGCCCACCAACATAATCAACTGCTTCCTCTAATTTTGCCCGTTTGTTCATCAAAGATGAAATTCCAATATTTTCATTAGATTCAGCCGTAGAATATTCTGTTTGAGGCGTTGTTTCTTCTGAATTAGGCTGATATTCCTCTTCTGCCTCCTGAACTACTGATTCATTATTTTGTTCAGCATCAGGTGGTCTTTCCTCCACCATTTCTCCACTACTTCCTGATTCTTCATCTCGGAACTGATCAAATAATCCCGTCACGATTTCAAGTAATTATCCTCAAATAAAAACTTGAACAGAGAAAAACATTGAATTAAAGCATAACATACATTTCATTAAGACAAACTTCATATAGATTTCAACCTCGGTTTCTACATGGGATCAAAAGCAATCAGTTTTGGTGTTGGAATTCCGATGATGGCTGTTGGAGGTCTTATTGCATTATTATGGGCACCTACAGAAATTGAGTTAGGCTCCACAGTTGAGTTCATTGGAAGTTTGATTGGAATTCTAGGTGTTGTATTTTTCATATCAGGCATATTTTACAGAAAGGAAGTTCTGATTTCATAGATCAAATTTTTCCAAAAATATAGGCATAGAATTTTCACATACTTTATAGCATCTTTCCAATTCAAAATAGATAATGGATAAGAATAGGGTTGAAAAACTGGTTCGAGAGCTAATTATCGAAATTGGTGAAGATCCCACCAGAGAGGGCCTTAGAGATACACCAGCAAGAATCGCCAAGGCGTATAAAGAAATCTTTGAGGGATATGATTCTAATTCTGAATTATCAGTACAATTTTCAGAGGATTCGGAAGTTGTAGTTGCAAAGGACATACAATTCTATTCCATGTGCGAACATCATATGTTACCATTTTTCGGAAAAATCCAAATTGCATACGCACCAAATGGAAGAGTATTTGGTATTTCCAAACTAGTAAGATTAGTAGAAAAATATTCAAAACGACTACAAATTCAGGAAAGATTGACAAAAAATATCGCTGATGAATTATACTCACACGGTGTAAAAGGAGTTGCCGTAATGGCAGAAGCTGAACATCTATGCATGAAAATGCGAGGTGTCAAAAATGATGCAAGGGTTTCATCTTCTGCATTTAGAGGAATATATGAAAATCAAAATCAAAAAGAAGAAATTGTCAGAGTTATTCAAAACCGTCCCTTGGATCCAGTTTAGAGTGATCACCATCAAAAATAAATAATCAATAATTTGGAGATATCTTAATGACTTCCCATGACAATGTCCATATTCCAAAAGAATCTTGGCCAAAATTTAGTTGGTTTTTAATTGAATTTGCCCTAGTCATTGTCGTTGCCCTAGTCATTGCTTGGCAAACTTCACCACTCTTTGAAGATTATGTTTATACATATGGATGGGACTGTGAACAAGAATCACAAGAGACGAATTGTTCTGTTGAAGAAGAAAAATCAATGGATCAGACCATGCTTAATTGGATATTTTGGTCAATTGTAGGAGCGGTGTTTCTTGGATGGTATTTGCTGATTCGGAATTTCGTTTTTAAGAAACCTATTTTGTAAGTAATAAGAAACCAAGTTTAATTTCTATATTTTGTCTTATCAGTAATTTTTGTTTTTAGAAAAGCTTTCTTTCTGTTATTACATGATTCACATTTTCCACATTGTGATTTCAAATTCAAATAACAACTCCATGTCTTGAAAATTTCATTTCCTAATACTTTGTAACCAGTTTTAATCAAATCACTTTTTGAAATTCCTTCCGAATATGGAGACCAGATCTTAATCTTGTGCCTGATTTTCTTTTTAATCCCATCAATTTCTCCTTGGTTTAAGGCAGCCTCAAGCTTTCTTGTAAATCCTGGTCTACAGTCAGGATATTGTGTATCTCCTTTTTGTGCGCCATATGCAACTAATTCTGCATTAAGAGTAAATGCCCATGCAGTTGCTATCGACAAAAAAACTGCATTTCTTATTGGCACTACAATAGAATATTCAAACGTACTGGGCATCATCTTCTTTGTACTTGTCAGAACGTTACTTTCACCGTACAAGTCTTTCATAAAACCAATATCAAGAATCCTATGTTCTTTTAATCTTAGTAATTTTGCTATACGTTTTGCAGCCTTTATCTCCTGGGATGCTCGTTGGCCATATGCAAATGTAATTCCATACAACTGGTATCCTTTTTTCAAATATGACATCATGCACGCTGAATCTAAACCTCCACTTAGAATGATTACTGCTTTTTTCATTTTACTACTTTGATTATTTTAGGACCATTACTTGGTTTACAAATTACAATTTCACAATCTACCTTTGCAGATTTGAATCCTTTTTTCATTGCCTCACCTATTTTTTTTAAACTCTGCTTTTTGGTTCCGAACGCAATCACTGATGGTCCGGCACCGCTAATTGTCACACCCAATGCTCCAACTCTTAATGCATTTTTTTTCACAATATCAAATCCAGGAATCATATGTTTTCTTGCAGGCTCTACTATCACATCCTTAACAGATTTTCCAATTAGAGTAGAGTCTTTGTTTAAAAACCCAGCAACAATATTTGCTGCATTAGAGAGATTTGTAATTGAATCAGATAGTTTGATAGTCTTTGGAATAACAGCTCTTGAGACCTTTGTTTTCTTTTTTGGAACTTTGATTTCAGGAACTCCAATACAAAGAGCCAGATCCTTCGGTGCTTCAATTTTAACTATGTTTATGGGGTTCAGACTAACAATTACAAATCCACCAAGAATTGATGCTGCAACATTATCATAATGAATTGAGCCAGCACTTGCTTTCTCGCCGATTCCTGCGTATGAAACCAGTTTATTTTGGCTTAATTTCAAATTATACAGTTTGTTAATACCGACTGCACATGCAGCTGCAGATGCTGCACTACTTCCCATTCCAAACCCTGGAGGAACATTCTTCTTTATCTTAATTTCAACACCGCCTCTTAGTTTTTCCTTTTTTATTATTTCCTTTGCCACAAGTCCGGCAGTATTCTGTTCTGGTTTTAGTGGTATGTCATCCGAACTGATTATTGTAATTCCTTTTCTTTTTTTTGTTACAGTAACCTGATCATAAAATGCATCTAGTGCCAAACCAAACACGTCAAATCCTGGACCTAGGTTTGCTGTAGAGCAAGGTGCACGAACTGTTACTGATTTTACCATTAGTCTTCTACTTCCTCACCCAAGTTAATAATTCTGCTTAATGCGCTTTCTAATTCCACCATCCCATCCCCTGTTACATTTGAAACTGGAAACAAGTCATCAAAGAAATCGTTGTTATTGAGGGTTCGATACATATCTGAAATTAATGGAAGTGTTTCCCCATCCACTTCTTTTGAAATCTGATCTTCCAAGTCATAGTCGCTGGATGACCAACCAAGTACCTCATTTAATTTATCTTGAATTAGATCTGTTTTTGTAATAGCATTGATTGTTGGTAATCCCAAACGCAACCTTATTGATGTTGAAAGCAAAGACAAGGAAACAAAATTACTTGGAGACGTTATCATAGTACCATCATATAGAAACAAGTTAATTTTTTCATCACCATGAATATTTTTTACAAAAAATGGTCCACTCTCTCTGTATGCAAATAATTCAACTTGTCCTGGAGTGTCAACTAACAAGTAATCGGGGTTTATAGTATCAATTTCTGTTTGAATCTGATCAATCTTTGTTGCAATAAGATCATTTGCCATAATTAATGAACCATTAGAACCTAAACCATATTCTTCCATTAGCGAATTAATATCAACATAATCTCTTACATCAACATCAGGCGAATATGGCAAATGTCCTACTCCAGGATCAAGATTTAATGTTGCTGGAAAAGCTGAATTTTTTGCATAATATTCCTTAATCTTTGATGTCAATAGGGATTTTCCTGCCCCCGCTGTGCCTGTTAAAAAAATAACTTTCAATCTTTCGACAAAAGTTTTTTTTTATTAGCTTATATTTGAATCCTCTAGAAAATTGGCATGAACTGGAGAATTGCCATCATTCCAGCAACATTAATCCCAATCATCATAATTATCATTCAATTTGATATCAAATTGGATGATGTTTTAGCAATTGGTGTAGTACCGTTCATTTTGGCAGTTTTTGCAATGATGATAAAACTTGGATTACAAGGTGTTAAGCTAGCTTACATAGCAAGAACATTTCTTGGTCCATTCGATTCTATCAAAAGATTAACAGCAATGAGAGTCGGAAGTGAGTTTATCAAATTCACTACACCAATGTTTGTTGGTGCTGAATTTGCAGTAATATACTACATGGTGAAAAAAGGAATTTCAACATCAAAGGCATCGTGGGTGGCATTACTTGATATAGTAACTGAAGTTCTTGCTGCTGGAGTTTTGTCAATTATGGCTGGAATTATTGCATTACTAAGTGGTGCATATCTTGTTGCTGCAGTAATACTAGCTACAAGTGTAACTGTTACAACATTATGGGTGGTTCTATTTTTTGCTTCATCAAAACATACTTTCCAACTACCAAACATTATCTCTATTGTAATTACAAGGCTTGGAAAAGAACGTGGTGTGAAATATGTAAAACAGACTAACAAATACATCGAGGAAGTTTGTACTATGAGCAGAGAAAACATTCATTCTAAAAAATCACAGAAAGTTTTTGTTGTTGGTTTTATTACATCATTAGTTTCTTGGTCATTTTATGGAATTTCATTTTTAATTATTGCAGTTAGTGTTGGTTATTCTGTTGAAATTTTTGAATCTATAATGGCGGTAATGGGTGCAAATGCAATTGCGAATCTTCCAATTACAGTTGGTGGTTCAGGATTAGCAGAATTTGGAATTGTTGCCTATCTAAATAATTTAGATCCATTTAATTTTGTCATGCCAGATACGGGACTTGAATGGAATGCTGTAATTGGCTGGAGAATTGCAACATATTACATACCAATTGCAGTAACTTGGGTTCTTTTGGTTAAACTTGCATTAAGCAAATACACAAAGCCTGCAACAACATAAAAAGTGCTTTATGATAAAAAATTAGGCATAATTATGAACTTTAAAAATAAAGTAGTTGTTATCACTGGAGCAAGTAGTGGAATAGGTGAGGCAACAGCCATAGAATTTGCCAAAAGAGGTGCTCATACAGTACTTGTTGCAAGAAGGAAAGAAAAACTTCTAGAAGTTGAAAAGAAACTCTCCAGTTTTTCGGGGTCATCTTTTGTTTGTCAATGTGATGTTTCTAACAAAGAACAGGTAACTGAAATGAGTAAAAAAATTCTTGACAAATTTGGAAGAATTGATATTCTTGTAAATAATGCTGGTTTTGTAATTTATGGTAAAGTTAACGAATTATCAACAGAAGAAATTGTAGCTCAAATGGAAACAAATTATTTTGGAATGATCTATTGTACAAAGGCTTTGTTACCACAGATGTTAGAACAACATTCAGGACATATTGTTAACGTTGCATCAGTTGGTGCAAGTTTTGGTGTTCCAGGGATAGCATCTTACTGTGCAACTAAATATGCCATGCTAGGGTTCTCAGAAGGTCTTCGTCATGAGCTTGATGGTACAGGGGTAGGATTAACAGTTGTTAGTCCAATAATGGTTAGAACTCCACTATTTGATCATCCATCATTTGAAAATTTTTCTAAATTTTCCACTGGTATTTCACTTAGTTCTAAAACTGTTGCAAAAACAATAATCAAGGCATCTAATTCTTCAAGACTTGAATTAGTTGTTCCATCAGTGGCAAGAGCAGGAATTTGGTTCAAACAAACATTTCCATTTTTTATTAATCCCATAATAGGAAACAGATTTAGAAAACAACTAACAAAAAGAAATAATTCAAACTAGATATTTTCATCAATTATTTTGAATTCTTTTAATTCAAACTGGATAATTTCATTTAATGTAATACCCTGTTCTTGCAGATAGTCAACAGTCTTTTTACTTAATGGTGCTTTTAACTCCTCAAGCTGAAATTCACATACTACGCCCTTTTCTATGTCATTCAGATTGATTTTTTTACTAAGATTCAATCCTTCTAGAATTGTTGTGCCTGCAATTGGCTCGTAAACTTGAATATCCACTTTTTTATCACTCTCTTTAACCTCCAAAATATATCCAGAAGCAGTAAATGTTTTTGATTTGGTGAATTTCGGTGAGTTTAATTCAGCATCAATATCATCTGGAATTTTATCTTCTTTCTTTTTTGCCATTTTTTACTAATTATTCAGCATCTTTTTCTTTTTTGCTTTTTTGCCACCAATCGAGGTAGTCATATTGTTTATCAGAACGCGTTGCTTCTTTACGCGATAATTTGTATCTTATATCACTTACTTGCTCTCTTGTTGCATAAAGACCACATCTTTTACAAATAAAATGTTTAGTTGATGGATCTAATTTCATAACTAACCCTAAACTTTCAAAATCAATTTCATCTTCCATTTCTCTATATGCAGGCACTCTAAACTCTCTACCCTCTTCTTCAGCTGCGTTAAACTCCACCTCTAATTCTTTCTTTTTCTTTTCAATCTCTCGACTTACACACTCAGGGCAGTTTACCAATATTGATTTCCTTCTTTTTTTCCATAAGAGTGTTCCCTCTTCTATTTTTGAGTATAACTACCACAACTGCTGGTGCTACAAAGTACATTCCAATGTTTAGCATGATGATTCCAATTCCATAGCCGAGCATTTCTTGCTCTGTGTCAATGTCAACATAATTG
>Ga0209992_10001545_pt1 | contig 23659 bp, 25 predicted proteins | sample 2SBtaG_2_FD_182564 | JGI IMG/M metagenome (GOLD analysis project Ga0209992, IMG submission 182564) | Deep subsurface microbial communities from Kolumbo volcano to uncover new lineages of life (NeLLi) - 2SBTROV12_ACTIVE470 metaG (SPAdes)... | ecosystem: Environmental > Aquatic > Marine >... | reverse complement strand
TCAGATACTATTACTTTAAATGGTACTACAACTGGAGGATTAGCTGGAACAATCATAACTTGCAAAGCAATCGGTGCAAATAGATGGGGTGTTCAAGTGAACACTGGTGGCACTGGTGATGCAGCTACACCTTTTAGCGCAGCCGTAAGTTAATAATTAATTTAGTGTGGGGCTTCGGCCCCATGCTTAAATTTTAAGGAGAAAAATATGAGTTCAGACCAAAAGTTTAGTACACTAACAGCAGATGGTAATTTTAAAACTATCACAGGCGGTTCTACTAATATTGGGCCTTGTAGAGTTACATACATACAAGCTCACGGTGGAAGTGATTGTTTAGTTAAATTACATGATGGAACAGGAACAGGTGGTTCTTTACAATTCCAAGCTAAATTTAGTAGCGAGGGTTTAGATATTTATGTGCCAGGAAATGGTATTAGATTTGAAACAGGAGTATATTTAGATTTAACTACTACAGATTCTGTTACTATTGGCTACACTGGCTAGGAGATTAAATGGCTAATACTACTTCGGGAACAACAACGTTCGATAAAACTTTTTCTATTGATGAAATAATAGAAGAGGCATTTGAGCGTATTGGATTAAATTCAGTAGCTGGTTATCAAATAAAATCAGCTAGAAGATCCCTTAATATTCTATTTCAAGAATGGGGTAATAGAGGAATTCATTATTGGGAAGTAGGAGAAACTAATTTAGATTTAATAGAGGGTCAATCAGACTATGACTTTTTTAGATCAAGTGATGATGGAACGTCAGCAACAACCACAAGTCCTGCTAGCGTATTTGGTATATCCGATGTCCTTGAGGCACAGTTAAGATCTAATAGAACACAGACAACACAATCTGATAGTCCGATGACAAAAGTAGATAGATCTACATATGCAGGATTCTCAAACAAATTATCTAAAGGCACACCTAATCAATATTGGGTAGAGAGATTTATTGATAAAGTTAGAATACATATTTATCCAACACCAGATTCTACTAATGCATCTAAAGACATGCATTTTTATTTTATAAAAAGAATACAAGACGTGGGAGATTATACAAATGCAACTGATGTACCATTTAGATTTGTGCCTTGCATGGTATCAGGACTTGCATATTATCTATCACAAAAATATCAACCACAACTCATACAGGCTACAAAACTAGCTTACGAGGATGAGTTTGCAAGAGCACTAGCGGAGGACGGGTCAGCTTCAAGCACACATATTACGCCTAAAGCATATTACCCAGGAACATAATGGCAAAATACGCAACAGGTAAATACGCAAGAGCAATATCAGATAGATCTGGTATGGAATTTCCATACAAAGAGATGGTTAGAGAATGGAATGGATCTTTTGTGCATGTATCTGAGTTTGAACCAAAGCAACCACAATTAGAACCAAAACCTATGAATGGTGATTCAATATCTTTAAGACACGTAAGACCTGATAGAATAGAAACAGCTGTACCTAATCTTTTACCTTCAAATCCGTTTAGTATTACTAACGGATCAACAACAGTTACAGTTACTGAACCAAATCATGGTAGATCCACTAGTGATACTGTTAGATTTAGAGATGCTTCAAATGTAGCAAATTTACCAGCAGCAACAATTAATGTAGCTGGGGGGTATACAATTACTAAAGTTAATGATAATAAATATACTTTCAACTCTGGAGTTACGGCTTCAGTAACATTAGAAGGAGGAGGTGACATAGCTTCAGCAGGGCCAGTCACAGTAACGGCATGATTAAAAAAATTAAAAATTTAATTTGTAAATTATTTGGTATTAAAGAATGTAAATGTAAAGAGGAGTCTAATTAATGGCTGGATTAAGTGCATCAGGATTAAAAACACAAATAAGAAGTTATACTGAAACAGACTCAAATGTTTTAACAGACGCTGTTTTAGAAAACATTATTTTAAATGCACAGTATAGAATATTTAGAGACGTGCCTATTGATGCAGACAGAAAACAACAATCAGGTAATTTAGTTACAGGTCAAGAAACAATAAATGCTCCAGCTGGGTGTGTATTCATAAGAGGAATACAAGTTTATGATTCTACTTCAGAAATAACTGGTCCTAACGTATGGTTGCAAAAAAAAGATATAACTTATTTACAAGAGTATGTATCCTCGACTGCATCAGCTAAAAGAGGACAACCTAAATATTATGCCATGTTTGGAGGGGGCACAGGAGAGTCTGATACTACATCTGGAAGAATGATGTTTGCTCCAGTCCCTGATACGACCTATAAATTTAGAGTCCATTTTAACGCTGCACCTGCATTATTAGAAAATAATGATACTAATTATATAAGTTTAAACTTTCCAAATGGCTTATTATATTGTTGTTTATCAGAGGCATACAGCTTTTTAAAAGGTCCGATAGATATGTTGACATTATATGAAAATAAATATAAACAAGAGATACAGAAGTTTGCTAACGAGCAAGTTGGTAGAAGACGAAGAGATGACTACACTGATGGCGCTGTTCGTATACCAGTAACCTCAGCAAACCCTTAATAGGAGATAAATTATGGCAATAACATCGGCAGTTTGCACAAGTTTTAAAGTTGAACTTTTAAAAGGAGTTCATAATTTTAGCGCATCAGGTGGAAACACTTTTAAAATAGCTCTTTATACAAGTTCAGCATCTTTAGGGGCTTCTACAACAGCATATTCAACTTCTAACGAAATATCTGGAACAGGATATACAGCTGCAGGCGCAACACTTACAAGTAGCGATCCGGTTGCTGATAGCACAACAGCAGTTTGTGATTTTACTGATGTTAGTTATACAAGTGCAAGTTTTACTGCAAACGGTTGTTTAATATATAACGATTCAGCTTCAGGAGATCCTGCATGTGTGGTTGTAGCATTTGGTGGAGATAAAACCGTAACATCAGGAACTTTTACAATTCAATTCCCTACACCAAACGCAAGTAACGCGATCATACGATTAGCATAAGGAGAAAGTCCTTATGGCCAATACTTGGAACCAATCAGGCACAACCTGGGACACCGGTCGTTGGGGTACAACCGACCCTTTTGTAACTGGTTGGGGTGCAAAAGCATGGAACGATGGTGAGTGGGGTGAATTAAAAGATGAAACAGTTTCTTTAACTGGTCAATCAATAACCTCCTCTGTTGGAGATTTAATTACTTTTCCTGAACAAGGTTGGGGTAGAGATACTTGGAATTTTGAATCTTGGGGTGAATCAAGTTTTACGGTAGAACTAACTGCTCCTGATGCAATTACATCAAACTCAGGTGTTAATGGTTGGGGTAATGCATCTTGGGGAGATAACGGTTGGGGTATGTTTACTTTAAATCCTGCTGATGTAATGGGATTAACAGGAGTATCGGCAACAGGTAGTGTTGGTTCTCCTACAATAATTGGTAACGTATCGTTTTCTTTAACAGGAGTTTCAGCGACTGTATCTGTAGGAAGTTTAGATCCTACACAAGAAATTGTTGGATTAACTGGTCAAGCTTCTACTTCAAGTGTTGGTTCTTTATCCCCTGCTGATGTGATGGGATTAACAGGAGTATCAGCATCTTTTAATGTTGGTAGTATTAGTATTGGATCAAGTCCTGTTATAGATTTAACGGGTCAATCTACAACTTCATCTGTTGGATCAATTTCACCTGCTGATGTAATGGGATTAACAGGAGTTTCATTTACATCTTCTGTTGGATCAATTGCACCTGCAGATGTAATGGGTTTAACAGGTCAATCTGCAACTGTTTCTGTAGCTGGATTTGGAACAGCTTCAGGCTTTGGAATTCAAGCATATCAAGCTATTGACACAGGTTCTAATACAAGTTATACAGACGTAGCAGCGTAATAGGAGATAAAAATTATGGCATCAACATATACACCTTTAGGGGTAGAACTTCAGGCAACTGGTGAAAACGCCGGTACATGGGGGACGAAGACTAATACTAATTTACAAATTCTAGAACAAATTTCTGGTGGATTTACTCAGCAATCAATAGCTGGTGGTGCACAAACAACAACTTTATCTGTTTCTGATGGATCTACAGGAGCAACTTTATCTCACAGAATGATTGAGTTTACAGGTACAATTACAGGAAATCAAATTGTAACAATACCTTTAGATGTTCAAACTTTTTATTTTTTAAGAAATTCTACTTCTGGTGCATACACAGTACAGTTTAAATATGTTTCTGGATCTGGTGATAGTTTTACTTTTTCAGCTACAGATAAAGGAGATCAACTTGTATTTGCTACAGCAAATGATGGAACAAACCCTGATATTATTACGTTAAATTTTGGTGATGTAACTCTTACTGGAACAGAGACTTTAACAAATAAAACTTTAACTTCACCAAAAATTGGAACAAACATTCAAGATACAAACGGAAATGAATTAGTTACTTTAACAGCTACAAGTTCAGCTGTTAATGAAGTCACATACGCAAATGCTGCAACAGGAAACAATCCATCAATTACAGCATCTGGAGACGATACTAACATTGGTATAGACCTTAAGACAAAAGGGTCTGGAGTTATTAAAGCTGAAGATGGTGGTGGAAACGTAGCGGCAGTTAAAATTGCAGGAAAAGAATCCATTTGGGTTCCAGCAGTTGCTATGTACCCTAACACCACTAACGGAGCAGAAGCTGGTCAAGTAGAATTATCGAATGGACCTGAGATTAAAACTTTAGATTTTGACAAAGACTCTGATGAGAATGCTCAGTTTGCTATTGCTTTTCCTAAGTCTTGGAACGAGGGTACAATAACTTTTCAAGCATTTTTTACAGCAGATTCAACAAACACAGGAACTGTATCTTGGGATTTATCCGGTGTTGCTATAGCAGATAATGATTCTTGCAATACTGCTTTTGGAACAGCAGTTGCACCTACAGCAAAAGCACACAGTGGTACAGCAAACGATTTAGACGTTACAGCAGAAAGTGGAGCAGTTACTATAGCTGGGTCCCCTAGCACAGATGAACAAGTGTTTTTTCAAATAGCTAGAGATGTGTCTGAGGACTCTTTAACAGCAGATGCTAAATTACTAGGAGTAAAAATATTTTTCACTACAGATGCTGCTAACGACGCGTAAGGAATATAAAATATGTCTTTTGGATATAGAATATTAGGTTTCGGAGCAGGAGGTGGCAGACCTGAATTTATGGAGGCAACCGGTGGTACGGTAACAACTTCAGGTAATGATAAAATACATACTTTTAATTCATCAGGAACTTTTACAGTAACAACAGGAACAGACTCAACAGATGGCGATAAGGTAAGATATCTGGTAGTTGGTGGAGGCGGTGGAAGCGCAGCCTCTCATGGAGCTGGCGGTGGTGCTGGTGGAATGAGAACTAATTATCCAGGCGACCCTTTAGCAGCCCCTGCAGCCCTTACAGTTGCAGATGGTGATATCACTGTTACCGTTGGAGCTGGTGGACCAAATGGTCCTGACGGTGGTAATAATAATAATGCTAACAAAGGTGGGGATTCAGTTTTTTCAACTATTACAAGCACCGGCGGTGGCGGTGGAGTATCCAACGGACCAAGAAATGGAAACGTAGGTGGATCTGGCGGTGGTGCAGGATATTTTACTAGTGGTTCTGTTGGAGGAGCAGGTAATACACCTCCTGTAAGTCCCTCTCAAGGAAACCCTGGTGGCAATGGTCACCCTCACCCTCCTCACGGCTCAGGCGGTGGTGGTGGTGCTGGTGGTGCTGGTTCACCTAATCATGGTGCTGGTGGTGCTGGAGCACCAAGCAGCATTACTGGATCAAGTGTAAATTACGCTGGTGGCGGCGGTGGCGGCGGAACCGGCGGCGGTGGAACTGGCGGATCTGGAGGCGGAGGAGACGCAAGACCTGTACCTGCTGCACCTGGAGTAGATGGCGGAACTAACCTTGGCGGCGGCGGTGGCGGCGGAGGATCAACTGGAGGACCTGGTGTTGTAATCATTAGATACAAATTCCAATAATTATTATGAAATATTTTGCACAATTAGGAAATGACAATATCGTATTAAACGTTGTAGTAGTTTCAGATGAAGATGCCTCTACAGAAGCAGAGGGTCAAAACTTTTTACAACAATCTCAAAAATGGCCTGCAGAACAATGGATTGAATACAGCAAAGATGGAAGTTTTAAAGCGAATGCAGCACAAATTGGATCTACGTGGGATCCAACAAATAATGTTTTTATAGATGCTAAACCATATGAGTCATGGACTTTGAATACTTCAACTTGGCAATGGGAAGCACCTGTTGCTTACCCTAGTCAAAATCCGCCAGAAATAGATGGAGAATCTCCTCCAATATTTTGGGATGAACCTAATTTAGAGTGGTATTCTGTAGATTTAGTTTGGAATCCAAACACATCTTCTTGGGACGCTAATTAAGTTTTAAATCAAAACTAATTATTTCTTTAATTTTATCTGTTTTTTCAGGTAGAGTAAAATGTTCAATAAAACTAGGAACTATAACTAATGTTCCTTCTTTGACAGGAGGGACAATAAAAAAACTTTGATCATTCCAAAAACTTTGAAAGGGTTGTTGATAAATAGTTTTTGAATTTTTTTTCTCATTATAGTTTAAATATAAAATACCACTTAAACCTTCATTGCTATGTTTGTGAACAATTATCGAATCGCCTTTTTTGTAATAACAGGACCAAGCTTTACGTAATACCAGGGACTGATTAATTTCTTTGCTAACCTGTTCTAGAGGTTTTTTAATTAAAGATAACAGAGTGTTGTTAAAAATTTCATCCGTTTTATCTTTGTTAGAATAAAAACATGTGCTTCGGCTGTATGGATATTTTTTAATTAATCTTTTTAAAATTAATTTGTTTTTTTTCCAATCTTGACTTAAATCAAAACTCCAATAAGGAATGGTAAATAAGTATTCTTTCATATTGACATTTTTATTATTTTATTTTATATGAATTTGTAGCATGAAAGATGTAGAGATACAATACTATTTTAAATATTTTGGTCCTTTTTTATGGACAAGTAAAATTAATCCAGACATTTCTAAATATATTTTAGAAAAAGGAAAAGAACAAAAATTTAATTTTAGAGCTCATTTAGCCGGACAAATAAAAAAAGAATTTTTATTTGATAAAAAAATAGCTAAAATAATTTGGAAAAAATTAACACCCTACTTTGAAAGTTATTTTTATGCTCAAAGAAAACATTGGAAAATAAATTGTGTAGAATGGAAACCATTAAATTTGTGGATTAATTATCAACAACAAAATGAATACAACCCACAACATATACATTCTGGAGATTATTCTTTTGTTGTTTATTGTGATGTGCCAACAAAATTAAAAAATGAAATTAAAAAAAGAATAAAAGAAACTAATTGTGCAGGTCCTGGTTGTATTTTATTTTCTTATGGTGACATAGATATTCGAAGAGGAATAACTCAAGCAGAATTTATCCCTGAAAATAATTTAATGTTAATGTTCCCTTCTTACTTAAAACATCAAGTCTATCCTTTTACTACAAAATGTACTAGAGTTAGCATTTCAGGAAACATGGATGTAATAACAAAATCTTTACAATGATAGAAAAAGTTAAAAATTTTTTTGAACCTAATGACGCCTCAGGATTAATACGTCATATTGATTTTTTACAAGCAAGAGTGCCACGAGATCAATACCCGGCTAATCTTAAAAAAATGTGGAAGCAAACTTTAGTTAGTCAGTACCTTGCAACAAAAAGATTAAATGTTGTTAAAGAAAATTATGATAGATTTATAATGCCTCATTATTCTAGTTTAAATTCTTATATGCCAGATGCTAAAGTTACCAAACACTTGCAACCCATAAAACATGATATAACTGTGTTAGTAAATTTATTTGAAGAAAATAATTGGACAACTTATTTTAGAGATGTCCGCACTAATGAAACTTATGAACAAGAATTAGGAGTTAATGAGGCTTTTATTTATGATGGTAGTGGTTATGAAATGTGGAGAGAATCTTATAAGGGACCTAAACCGTATTTAGAATTTGAAGCACATTATGTTTGTAATTGTCCAATGTGTCGGCCGTATGCATACGAAGGTTTACATTTAGATCCTTTAACTAATATGCTTCATCAAAAGTTAAAAAAAGATTTTACAGAAAATCATAAAAACAATACGTACGAACATATTCATCATCAATTAAATATGGCAACTAAAAAACATGTTGCATTAAATCAAGAGATTAATGATTTAAAAGAAAAATTAAAAAAATATGAATCTTAAAAATTTTTATTGGTATTTTAAAAACCCATTTCCTAAATCTTTTATTGATAAAATTTTAAAACTAGGAAATAAAAATAAAAAACATACTGCAATAACTGGGAACCAAGGTTTTAACAGGAATCTAAAAAAAAATCCGTTATCCAAAAAAGAACTAATGAAATTAAAAAAACACAGAAATTCAAAAGTTAATTGGTTACAAGAAAAATGGATATATGAAACTATTAACCCTGCGATTACAGCAGCAAACCATAATGCTGGTTGGAATTTTCAATGGGATTGGAATGAAAATGCTCAATTTACTGAATATAAAAAAGGACAGTTTTATGATTGGCATATGGACAGTTGGGCAGAACCTTATAAAAGTAACGCAGGAAAAGATTTTGCGGGTAAAATTAGAAAATTAAGTTCTGTTTTATTGTTGTCTCAACCAGGAAAAGATTTTGAAGGGGGAGAGTTTGAAATGGATTTTAGTAATGGTGGTTCTGAGGGAAAAAGAATTATTACTGAAATTAATACAAAAGGATCTCTTATTGTGTTTCCCTCTTTTGTTAAACACAGAGTTAGACCTGTTACCAAAGGCACTAGATATAGTATGCCAATGTGGCACTTAGGAGAGCCATGGAGATAAAAACAATTCCTTGTGCTATGTTTATTTGTGATGTTCCTAATCATAAAAAACACAAAAAGAAATTACTAAATTTAATAAAAAAAATGCCTAATAAATCTTTTAGTTCGGTATCTAAAACAGATTGGAATATACCATCAGATTTTAAAAGAGAATACTTAGATTATTTTTATAAGAATGTAATAACTCCTATTATGGATAAACAGATGAAATATTTTGAAGCGTCAAAGTGGGAAATAGCTAATGCTTGGTTTCAACAATATACTGAATTTTCTTTTCATGAGTGGCATAATCATGAGTATAGTAATTACACCAATGTTTATTTTTTAGAATTAAATAGTTTTAAAGAAAAAACAGAAATTAAATCAGGAGAAAAGAAAATTATAGAATATAAAGCTAAAGAAGGTCAGGTAATAACCTTTCCAGGTTTTTTAGTGCATAGGTCAAAGCCTGTCGCTAATAATAGAAAAACTGTAATAGCATTTAATTCTGTGTTTAAACATTAAATATGAACGTAAAAAAAATAATTATTGCAGGAGGAGGAACATCTGGATTAGTTGCTGCTTTAATATTAAGAGCGCGTTTTGAAAAAATAGATATTAAAATTATTAAATCTGATCGTCTTGGAATCGTTGGTGTGGGAGAGGGAACTTCAGAACATTGGAGTGAGTTCATGTCTGTTTGTAATATTAAACCTGAAGATTTAATTAGAGAAGCAGATGCAACATTTAAATTTGGAATTATGTTTAAAGACTGGACTCCTAAACCATATTTACATTTTGTAGACAATGACCATCGTTTTACCATGGGGCAGTATGATCTTTTTTATGCTTATTGCATTGCTAATAAGATTTCTTTTAACGAGATTATGTCTCCTTTTCTTAAAAAGAATTTAATGAATAAAAATGTTCGTTGTAATTTATATCATTTTAATACTTACAAATTAAATCAATTCTTAATTAAGAAATGTAAAGAACGAAACATTAAAGTAATAGATGATGAAATTGTTGATGTTGTTCATACCGATAAGATTGAATCTTTAAAAGGACTTAAAAAAACATACAAAGCAGATTTTTATTTTGACTGCACTGGATTTAAAAAACTTTTAATATCTAAATTAGGTAGTAAATGGAAACCTTTTAACCTTCTTATGAATGAAGGAATGGCTTTTAATACTAACGATGAAAATAATTATAATCCATGGACCTTGGCACAAGCTATGAATGCTGGTTGGCTTTGGAGAATACCTACTTATAATAGATCTGGTAACGGGTACATATACAATTCAAATTACATTACTAGAGAAAAAGCACAACAAGAGGTAGAAAAACTATTGGGTCATCCTATTAAGATAGAAAAATTTATTAAGTTTAATGATGGCTATTTAGAAAAACCATGGATAAAAAATTGCATGGCTATAGGTTTGAGTGCTTTGTTTGCAGAACCACTTGGGGCTAGTGCGATAGGGGCATCTGTTCAACAAACGTTTTGTTTTTGTAATTATATAAGTAATTATACAGAAAAAGAAATTGATACTTTTAATAAACATTGGCAGATTACGAGTTGGAACATTCGTAACTTTGTAGCTCTTCATTATTTAGCAAAAGGTAAAAATACTTCGTTTTGGAAAAATGAAAGAATAACTTTTTCTGATGATTTCCAAGAAAAATTAAATACTTGGAAAAGAAGATTACCTATTACTCAAGATTTTCAAAGTCGTTATTTAAATTTTCATGAAATTAATCACATATATGTTTTAGAGGGCATTAATCATTTTAATCGTAAAGATATAGCTAAAGAAATTTCTTTATATTCTGCTTCACTTCATAAACAAATGCGTGTAAAATATTTAAATCAAATTAAGACAGAAACCAAAGATGCTATAACTATAAAAGGATATTTAGACAGGATTCATAATGGCTATTAAAAAAATTATAATTGTTGGTGGAGGATCTGCTGGTTGGATGACCGCAACCACCCTTATAAAATTTTTTCCTAAAAAAGATATATCTCTTATAGAAAGTCCAACTATTTCTACAGTAGGTGTTGGTGAAAGCACACTAGGTGCTATAAGAGGATGGCAAGCTATGGTTGGTATTAAAGATTCAGAGTTTATGAAAGCGTGTGATGCATCTTATAAATTAAGTATTAAGTTTACAGATTTTTATAAAAAAGGGGAGGCATTTCATTATCCGTTTGGAGATCCTGTAGTTGATCAAAATCAATCTTTATTAAATGATTGGTGGTTTAAAAAAATGTTATATCCTAAAACTCCATCTTCTGATTTTGCTGATTGTACTTATCCTCAAATGTCTTTAGTTAATAAAAACAAATGTTTTTTAAATGAAAAAAATAACATACCATTTGAGTTTCATAAACACACCGCATTTCATTTTGATGCAACTAAATTTGGTATTTGGTTAAGAGATAATGCATGCATACCTAAAGGAGTCAAACATATTAAAGAAGATATTAATACTATTGAACAAGATGATGATGGTATTAAAAGTTTAAATAAAAAACACAAGGCTGATTTATTTATTGATTGCACTGGATTTAAATCATTACTTTTAGATAAAACTTTAAAAGAAAAATTTAATGACATGACTAATCTTTTACCAAATGATTCTGCTTGGGCAACACGTATCCCTTATAAAAACAAAGAAGAAGAATTAGTAGGTTATACTAATTGCACAGCTATTGAAAATGGTTGGGTGTGGAGAATACCTTTGTGGAGCAGAATTGGAAGTGGCTACGTTTATTCTAGTAAATTTGTAGATGATGATACAGCACTAAAACAATTTCAAAAACATTTAAAAACAAAAGAATTAGATTTTAGAAAAATTAAAATGAGAGTTGGAATTCATAATAGACTATGGGTTAAAAATGTTTGTGCTATTGGTCTATCGGCAGGTTTTATTGAACCGTTAGAAAGTAATGGTTTGTTTTCAGTTCATGAATTTTTACATCATTTAGTTAGAACATTGGATCGAGGATCAGTATCTCAATGGGATAAAGATGTGTACACAAATGCCTGCAAAACTATTTTTTATGGGTTTGCAGATTTTGTAGCTATGCATTACGCTTTATCACACAGGCAAGATACAAATTATTGGAAAGCAAATTTTAACAAACAATGGTCAGATAAAGTAATTAATTTATTGTATGAAGGCCATGCAGGATTTTTAAACTATGCAGTAGATAAAAATGTTAATTATCGTTTTACTCATTTGCCAGGGGGAATACATTCAATTGCTGCTGGAATGAATTGGGCTCCTACAAATATTGTTTCATTAGTTAAAGGCAATTTAGATAATGATATGGATAAATGGAAAAAAAATTGGAAAGGTATATCAGATCATTTAACTAACAGAAAAATAGAATGGGATGTTATTGTTAAAGATGAACTTAGTTTATATAAATTTTTAAAAAAACATATATATGACGTTTAAAAAAAATAAATATATTATTGTTAGAAAAGCTGTTTCTTCAGAAATGTGTGAATTTTTATATAATTATTTATTGTTTAAAAAACAATATTTTCAGTATGTAAAAAGCGACAAAAAATTTTTTGGTAATTTAAATAATTTAGGAGTGCAGAAAGACCCACAAGTTGATACGTACGCTTTGTATGGCTCTATTGGGTTAGATATGTTTTTAGATAAAACAAGGCCTATAATAGAAAAAGCAACTAAACTTAGGTTAGTGCCGACATATTCTTACGGTAGAGTGTACAAAACAGGAAATGATCTTCGTAAACACATAGATAGAAAAGCTTGTGAAATTTCTGTTACGGTAGCTTTAGGCGGTGATCCTTGGGAGATATATGTTCAAGATGTTCGTAATAAAAAAAAGAAAGTTAAGATACTTTTAAAAAAAGGTGACCTAGCAGTTTATCGTGGTATGGAAATAGTTCATTGGAGAACCCCTTTTAAAGGAGAAGAGTGTTGCCAAGCTTTTTTACATTATAATGATCTTGACGGACCTTATGGAGACAAGTATATGTTTGATGGAAGGCCTTTTTTAGGCGCTCCTTTAAAGTTGGATTGGAGTAAATTATAGTATATAATGGGTTATTATGCTACAAAAAATAGGGTTTCAACCTGGAATTAATAAACAAATCACAGAAACTGGAGCAGAGGGACAATGGACCGATTGTGATAATGTTAGATTTAGATATGGTATACCCGAAAAAATAGGTGGCTGGAATCAATTAGGGTCAATAAATGCTAATGAATTAACAGGTGCTGGTAGAGGTCTACATCATTTTGTAAATACTGAAGGAAGAAGATATGCGATTATTGGGACTAACAGAATACTGTATGCTTTCTCTGGTAACGTATTTTATGATATACACCCTATTAAAACAACGACAACGCTTACCAGTGCATTTAGCACGACCAACGGATCACCAACAGTAACAATAACTTTTTCTACAGCTCATGGTATATCTCCTAACGATATAATTTTATTAGACAACTTTACAACTATAACAGATTCTAACTTTGGAGCTTCTGATTTTAACGATAAAAAATTTATGGTAACTTCTGTTCCAACAGGAACAACTTTAACAATTACGATGCCATCTAACGAAACAGGATCTGGTGCAACAACATCGGGTGGTATTAGAGTTCAACATTACTATCCAGTAGGTACACCGGTTCAAGAAAAAGGTTATGGTTGGGGTTTAGGTACGTATGGCGGTGAAGATACTGCAGCTGTTACAACTACTTTAAATGGAGCTATAGATGCAAGCACAACAACCATAGTTTTAACAAGTGCTGTGCAGTTTCCCTCTACGGGAACTAGTTTTGTATTAATTGGAACCGAAATGATACAATACACAGGTATAAGTGGCAACACCTTAACAGGTGTAACACGAGGTGCTAGAGGAACCTCTGCTGCATCTCACAGTGATGGTGCCACTGTTACAAATGGTACAGACTACAGTGCGTGGAATGAACAAACACAAGAAGGTTTAGCTTTAGACCCGGGTATGTGGTCACTAGATAATTTTGGTGACAAAGCTATTTGTTTAATTCACGATGGTCCTGTTTTCTCTTGGGATTCTAGTTTGGGTAATGCAACAGAAACAAGAGCTGCGATTATTACAGGCGCACCAACAGCATCACGTCATATGTTAGTATCAACACCAGATAGACACTTAGTATTTTTTGGAACAGAGACAACTATTGGAAATACAGCTACACAAGATGATATGTTTATAAGATTCTCTGATCAAGAAGATATAAACACATATACACCCACAGCAACCAATACAGCTGGTACACAGAGACTAGCTGACGGATCACAGATTAGAGGGGCAATTAGAGGTAGAGATGCAATTCTTGTTTGGACTGATACAGCTTTATTTACACAACGTTTTGTAGGTCAACCTTTTACCTTTGCCTTTTCACAGGTCGGAACACACTGTGGACTTGTTGGACAGAACGCATGTGTAGAAGTTGATGGCGCTGCATATTGGATGTCAGAGAATGGTTTTTTTAGATATGGTGGTAGACTAGAGTCACTACCTTGTTTGGTAGAGGATCATGTTTATGATGATATAAATCTATCATCTGGTAATCAAATGGTATCTGCAGGATTAAATAATTTATTTGGTGAGGTCATATGGTTTTATCCGTCTAGCACATCAGATGTAGTTAATAAAATGGTTGCTTATAATTATTTTGACTCCTCACCACAAAGACCTGTATGGACTGTAGGCACACTTGCTAGAACTATGTGGAGAGACTCTGCCGTTTTCGGAACACCACATGCATTAGAATACACTGCAGGTAACGACTCATCTTTTGATGTTGTGGGCAACACAGAAGGTCGAACTGCATATTATGAACATGAGATAGGAACTGATCAAAATAAAAATGGTACTATAACAGCGGTATTAGCAAACATATCTTCAGGAGATTTTGATATAAGTCAAAGAAGAAGTATTACAGGTCAAACCACAGGTGCAGCTGATCTTAGAGGAGACGGTGAATTTTTGATGAAGATAAGAAGATTTATACCAGATTTTATATCACAAACAGGAGCTACAAGAGTTACGTTACAATTAAAAAATTATCCAAACAGCACACAAGCTAGTTCACCTCTTGGACCATTTGATATCACTTCATCTACAACTAAAGTTGATACACGAGCAAGAGCTAGAGCTGTTTCGTTAAAAATAGAAAACACAGCTGTTGATCAAAGTTGGAAGTTAGGAACTTTTAGATTAGATATACAACCGGATGGACGTAGATAATGGCAAAGATTGTACAGATTATAACTAGACCAGCTCAAGAATATGATTATACTGTTGCAGAAGCTCAGGCTAGAGATTTAGATGGTATAATACAAAAATTAAACACGACATATCAACAAGAATTAAAAGATGAGGTAGAGGCTCAAAACTTCTTTTTAAATTAATGGCTAATAGTTTTATAAATAAAAAAGCGGATTTAACCACAACAGACCTAACTACACTGTATACAGTTCCTAATTTTAAGACAGCTGTTGTTAAATCACTGTTAGTATCCGAGGACGCCGGATCAGGGAGCACGATAACTATAACTTTGGTAAATGCTAGTGATGCCATATTTAATCTATTTAAAGATAAGGCAATAGCATCTAAAGCAACAACAGAACTTTTAACCAACCCTCTTATAATGGAGGAGGGCGAAGCATTAAAAGTACAGGCTGCTGACGCAAACGAGCTGCACGTCGTAGCCTCTATATTAGAAATACAGCCAAGAGAGGTAACAACATAATGCAAGAAATAAAACCACAAAAAATAATAGAAAAGATAACTAACAAGAAAACAGGCGAAGAATATAAGGACGATTCTGAATGGAAAGCAAAAGGTATATCTCCTGATGATATTAGAAGAGATGTTACTGTGGTGATGCCTAGCCTTGATTTTTTAAGTAAAACAAAATAAGATAGAACGATGGCCATAACTAGAACTCAAATCGCGAGACAATTATATAGAATAGGTGGAGTCGGAGGACGAGCCAAAGAGGGACCTGTTGAAAGAGGTGGTATGGGTAATAGAGACCGAGGAAGAGAAGAGTCTATGAAAGAGGCACAAAAAAAAGCGGATTTAAGAAATATAACTAATCGAATACGTGATGAAAAACAAGATTTTTTTGAAAAGCCAAGTAAGTTTAATTTTTTAGATTTTGTTCCAGGTATTGGCACTATAAGAAGAATAGCTAGTGTATTTGGTCCATTAGATAATAAAAAATTTTTTGAAGATAAAGTTAAACCATCACTTTTAGATAGAGGAATGAAAGTTCCAACTTTTAACGATTATATGAAAGCAAGGATGGCTAATGAGATAGATGCATATGGTAATCCTATTAATCAAGACGATAATGATAACAATAATATTTTAATACCACAAGGTATCATGACTCAAGCACCAAGCAACATGGACCAAGAACCAGAAGAAGAGGACGAGGGTTTAAGATTAGCATTCAGAGCTAATGGTGGTAGGATAGGATTTTTTAAAGGTGCACAGGCAGATGCTAGTGCAGGTAAAGGAGCCATGTCTCCTGGAACAGATACAGGTGGAGGATTTAGAGGTGGTGGAGATAAGGGACCTAAAGGACCAACTGGTGGCGGTGGTGGTGGTAAAGGACCGGTTATAAAAGAAAAACCACCTGTTAATATTGTAAAAGAAAAAAGTAATCTTCAAAAAATTATGGATATTTTTGGTTTAGGTAGTGATGATGATCAAACAGGTGTTAGTCAAAAAACAGTAGACACTGTATTGAATCCAGACGCTGCTAAAAATTTTGAAAAATTAACAACTCAAACAGGTTCTTTGGTAAGTCAAGATACTGAGTTAATGAAAAGTTTAGGTTTAGCTAAAGCAGAAGGCGGCCGTATTGGACTTATGGAAGGTGGCATGCCTTATGAAGGTGGGATCATGGACCTTGAATCAGCAAGACAAATGTATGGTCTGGGTAAACTTGTTAAGAAAGTTACAAGAACAGTCAAGAAAATTGCAAAGTCACCAATAGGTAAAGCTGCATTATTATATGCAGGAACAGCAGGATTAGGAGCTTTAGGTGCAGGAGCTACAAGAGCTACAACTGGATTTGGTGGTATATTTAATCCAGGTAATGTTTTAGCTAATTTAGGAAAAACAAAAGCTTTGTTTACAAATAAAATTTTTGGAGATGTCGTAGGACCAGGTAAAACTAGTAAAAGCTTACTTGATTTAGTAGGTGGTAAGGTAGGAGCAGGTATAATAGGAGCATCAGCACTAGCAGGATTAATGACACCAGAACAGGAAGAAGAGGCACAGGAATTATCAAGAGGTGAGGGTATAGATATAGAGGCAGCTAGAAGAATGATCTTACAGGCAGGAACTTCAGGAGATCAAAGAGGTCTGGCATTTAGAGCAGAGGGTGGTAGAATAGGATATCAAGAAGGATCAAAAGAACCGGTAGCTAAAAAGACTATGCCACTATTAGATATGGGTGGCAAAGAGATGGATCTAAGAGAAGATGGTGGATTTGTGCCAATAGGACGTATGGAAAAAGCAGATGATGTCCCTGCAAGATTATCTAAGAATGAGTTTGTATTTACAGCAGATGCTGTTAGAAATGCGGGCGACGGAGATGTGGACAAAGGCGCAGAAGTTATGTATAACATGATGAAGAACCTCGAATCCGGGGGTGACGTATCAGAAGAATCGCAAGGATTAGAAGGCGCACGTAAAATGTTTCAAACATCACAAAGATTAGAGGAAGTATTATAATGGCTGTACAAACTACAAGAACTTTACCCGCACAATTTGTCGAAGATCTAGGAAAAGATCTAGCAAAACAGGTCACAGCACAATCAGGTGTTCCTGTAGTATCAACTGGACTTGCTGGTATATCACAACAACCAGGTGAAGCTGCTGCAGATTTTCAAGCTAGACAACAGGCAGCTAGAGAATTTACAACAAGACAACAAAGTCTAGCAGGACTTGCACCACAGGTAGCACAACAAGATGCATTACAAACACAGGCACAAAATTTAGCAACTCAAGGTGTAGGATCTTTCGCACCGTTTTTACAACAAGCTCAAACTGCAGGGACTGCAGCAGGAACAGCATTAGGTGGAGTAGGAGTAGGAGCACAAGCTTTTCAACAAGACGTACAAGACTTTATGTCCCCTTTTCAATCTCAAGTTATTGACGCTACATTAGCGGAGTTTGATCGTAACAAAGCTATACAAGAACAAAGTATACGAGATCAACAAACAGCTTTGGGTGCGCTCGGCAGTGGTCGAGCGGGAGTGCAACTCGCAGAGTTTGGCACAGGGGCTGCGAGAGAACGAGCATTATTACAAGCCGGTCTCTTGCAACAAGGTTTTGGTCAGGCAGCAGCACAAAGACAACAAGATATAGCTAACAGAGGAGCGTTAGCATCACAACAATTAGGTTTAGGACAGTTCCAAACAGGTTTAGGACAATTACAACAACAAGCGACAGGTACAGATGTTTCACGTTTAGGTCAGTTGGGCGCACTGAACCAGGCGCAGCAACAAGCTAATCTTGATGCACAGAGAGAGGCAGCAAGACAGGCTACATTTTTACCACAAGAACAATTAGATAGATTTGCTGGACAGGTAACAGGAATTATGGGTGGATACCCTGGACAATTCCAATCAACAGTTGTCCCTAACCCTACACCATTACAAACTGCATTAGGTGTAGGAGCAACTATGGCTGGTGTATATGGTGCTTTAGGAGGTAAACCTTTCGCATAATGAATAGAACTTTAAAAAGACCAATGTTTAGAATAGGTGGATCAGCAGGCACTGGTATCACATCAGGACTAGATCAACCACAGAAAATGGCTAATGGTGGCAGAACAGGTTATCAACAAGGATCAATGCCATCGTTTCAAGCATCAGGTTTACCAGGTTTCTTAACTGGCTTTGGTTTAAATCTTTTAGCAACACCACCACAAGGTAATATATTTCAAACAGCAGCAACAGCAGCACGAGATCCGTTTAATAGATTACAAGCAAGTCAAGCAGCACAAATGAAAACAGCATCAGATAGAGAATTTGCAAGAGAATTATCACAAGAAGAAAGAGATTTTGAAAGTGGACAATTAGAAAAAAGATTAGAAGTTGAAAGAGAAAAAATAGCTAAGATGGGTGGAGGCGATTTATTAAAAAGAATAGAATCTGCAAAAGAAAACTATGGTGGTAATGAAATAAAAGCAGCAAGAGAAATAGATTTTTATGATAATAAATTTAAAGAACTAGAAGGTAATTATGGAGATCAAGGTGTTTTTATAGATCCGGTTGATTTATCTGTATATGAAAATCAAAAAAATGGTTTAGAAAAATTTGTAAAACAAAATCCACAAGCAAAACGACAGGTTGTATATGATGTTGCAACAGGTAAAGCGGTTAGAATTTTAAAAGATACTGCAACAGGTAAATTAAAAATTGTTCCAGCAGACTCTGCTGACATGGATACGACAGGTGAAGACATGCCAGAACCTAAAACAAAACCTGATTTTACTTATTTAAGTCCTGGTCAACAAAAAGTAGTTAAAGATATACAGGCAGGAGCTGACAAAGATTTTGGTATAGGCTTCTACGATTAGGAGTTTTAAATGGCAAAATATGTCCCATTAACAGAAGCAGAATTAAACAACGACAGTAGCATATTTTCATCTGTTGCTGCAGGTTTTGCATCTGGTTTATTAAAAACTGTAGAGGGTGTTGTATCTCTTGGTGCAGAGCTTATTGATCTTGGAGCAGATACAAATAAAGCAGCAGAGGTTGAACAATTTTTTGACGACATAAATATATTTGAAGACACAGCACAAGATAGAGTTGCAGGTAAACTCGTAGAAGTATTTACACAGATAGGTATACCAGGAACTGCAGGATTTAAAGCAGCAACTAAACTAGCAGATAAAGCAATTAAAGCAAAAAGATCTGGTAATTACGTTAATACAAGAGCTAAATCTATTCAAGATGGAATGAAAACAGCTAAATCATTAAACGATAGAATACCTGATGGTACAAAAAGATTTGCAGCTGGTGTGTTTGGTGGTGCAGCAGGTGAGACTTTAGTTGCTGATGTAGAGGATATTGGAACATTTGGTGATTTCTTTGATGGGCCAACAGCAATAGATGATAGAGAAACTGTTGGTAGAGAGGAAGCAGGTAGAAGAATATTAAATAGATTAAAGTTTGGTACAGAATCTATATTCATTACACCATTTGTTTATGGTGTAGGTACAGGAGCTAAAGCTCTTGCAAAAAGAGGCAAGGATCTTGCATACAGTGATAGTGCTTTTGAAAGATGGGTAGACAAATATATTGGTTCACCATTTAGACCAAGAGGTGATTTACCAACAGAAGTTTTTGAAGCCGAAATGGCAAAATCTGGATTAAAAGCAAGAGATACTTTTAGAGCAAAAGAGATTGTAGAAAATATAACAAGAGAAGTAGATAAAATATTTCCTAGAACAGGTAAGTTTTTTGATACAACTACAAACAAAGAACAAGTAGATTTTTATAAAAAAATAAATGATGTGTTGTTTGAGGGTGATTTAACTAAACCAATAAATCCAAAAGCATCTGATGACTTAATTAGATTATTAAAAAATAAAGAGATACCAGAAGAATCTGTTACAAACATAGTAACAAATTTAAACAGTGCAAGAAACGAGTTTACTAATTTAATTGACATATTAAATAGAAATGCTGGAACAAAGATTGCTGCAGGTGCAAAAGATTTACAAAAGATAATGAAAGATAGGATTGAGGGTTGGCTAGGTGGTACATATAGAATATTTCAAAAACCAAAAGGTTTGTTTAAGTTGTTTCAAAAATTTAAACCAACAGATGAGGCATATGCAAGATCTATAAACTTGTTTAGAAGATATCTTGCACAAACAGATAACACAAGAAAAACACCGGTAAAATTAGAAGAAGATCAGTTTGGACAATTTGTTCCTGAAGGCACAGAATATTACGAGAAAGCAAAATTTTTAGTTGACGATGTTGTAAATCAAGCACAAGTAAAAGGTAGACCTGCAGGCTTACCAGACATTACATATCAAAACGGCACAGCTATGTCTAAGAAAAAAACTTTTGAAGGCATACCAGGTAGAGGTAGCAAAGTATTTAGAGAATTGTTTGGTGAAATAAATGATCCAAGATATTCTATATTTAATGCGATGACTAATTTATCTGCTGTAGCAAGAACAGCAACATATCTTGATGATGTTGCAGCACAGAATAGAAAAGTACAACAAGCTGGTGGTAGAGGTTTTTTTTGGGAAACAGAAGATTTAGCAAAAGAGGCTGTACAATCACCAACAACTGGTATTCAAATAGTTCCTATTGATAGTGTAGTGCAAAAATTACCAGGTGGTAATAGTATTGCTAATCCATTGTCAGGTAAGTTTACAACAAAAGAAATAGCTGATGGTATAAAAAATGCAAATGATATTGGTGCAGGTCTTACTTCTGTTATTAGAGGTAGAGAAGGTGCTAACCCTGCAGAAAAAGCAGTGACATGGTTCTATAGAAATCTTTTATTATTTCCAAAAGGTATATCACAATTAGCAAAAACAGTTTTATCTATACCTACACACTTACGTAACTTTTTTAGTGCTGGTGCATTTGCTGGTGCTAACGGTATATTGTTTGAGGGTTTAACTAATCCTGGTTTATTAGCTAGAGCATTTAAAGAAGGTGTAGATACATCTGCATTATTAAAACTAGGACCAAATTCTGCAGAGGCACAAGCAGCTTACAGAGAATTATTAGAACTTGGTGTTGTAAACTCACAGGTGCAGATAGGAGATCTTGTTAATTTGTTAAAAGATGCAACAGGTAATCCAGGTGTTGTATCCACAGATGCAATACTAAAACCTTTTATGACTAAATTAAAAAAACTTGGTAGTTTTTTTCAGGGTAAATATGTTGCAGAGGACGACACATGGAAGATTACAAACTATGTTGTTGAGTTAGATAGATTAAAACAATCTGCAATAAAACAAGGTGTTGAATTAACAGATGATGTAGTCAGAGGTTTAAAACAAGAGGCAGCTAATATTGTAAAAAATACTGTACCAAACTATGCGTACGTTGGATCTGCAGTTAAGACAGCAAGAATACTACCTATTGGTAACTTTATGTCGTTTCCTGCAGAAATGATTAGAACTACAACTAATATTGCAGAGCAAGGTTTAAAAGAGATGAGACACATACCAGCTGCAGGAGAAAAAATTATAGGAAGCACAGTTACGCCATATGTTAATATAGATGGCAAAGGTCTTGTTAAAAATAATAACCCTATGTATGGCACAGGATTTAAAAGATTATCAGGTATGGCCACAACATTAGTTGTTGTACCACAAGTAGTTGTAGAAGGAGCAAAAGCCATTTACGATGTAACCGAGGATGAGATAGCAGCATTACGTCAGTTCGTACCAGATTGGTCTAAAAACTCTACGCTTGTCCCTATCAGAACAGATGATGGTGAATTACGTTATATAGATTTTAGTCACAGTAATGCATACGATGTTATAGCTAGACCTTTTAGAACTTTAGTTAATAATATTATTGCAGGTGAAGCAACAGATCAAACATTGTTATCTGGTTTTGTTGATGGTGTAAACCAAGCAGGCGCAGAGATAATGAATCCATTTATATCAGAATCTATCTGGACAGAGGCTGTAACAGATTTAACTGTCAGAGGTGGTAGAACAGCTGAGGGTAGACAATTGTACACGGAACAAACACCAGCAGGAAACAAAGCTGCAATTAGATTTTTACATTTAGGTATTGCACTTGCACCATCGTATAGACAGTTTCAAAGATTAGGACAAGCTGCTTTTGGAACACCAACTAAACGTGGTGAAGAATTAAACATAGGACCAGAGTTAGCAGGATTTATGGGACTGCGTCCTATTAAAGTAGATCCACTAGATTCTATGGGTTTTAAGATAGCTGAGTATCAAACAGGTATAAGAAATGCTAGAAGAGAATTTACAGGTGGTTATTTTGGAATACTTAGAGGTGGTAGAATAAAACCAAATGATGTTATTCAAGCATACTACAATTCAAACAGAGCTAGATTTTTAGTTCAACAAGAAATGAATAAAAATATAAATGCAGCTCAGATATTGGGAGTAAAAAAATCTGCACTACAACGTGAGTTTAAAGATAGACAATTAAGTAGTGCAACTTTTAATAACTTATCAAGAGGTAGATTTGAACCATACTTTCCATCAGATGATATCCAACAAAGATTTGCTGAGATAGCTAGAAACTTAGGTGACCCAAATATATTTACAGAAGTTAGACCAACATTAAGATTAATGTTACAAGAATTTAGACGTTTACCTTTAACAAGTGCTTTTGATTCAGATGTAAATGACTTTTTATTTGAAGAATCTTTATTACCATCATTACCAAGCACACCACAACCTGTTGTAGGAACACAAGCAAATGCACAACAAACAGGGCAAACAAATGAATTGACAGCAACCGAGTTAGCGTTACTATCTCCGTCTGAACAAATAATAAGGTTAAGAGATAAAAACAAAGGGACAGCATAATGGCGAGAAAATCGGCGTTACAAAAAATTGAATCACACGAGAAGCTTTGCAGGATAATGCAAAAGCAAACGTTTGAACAAATTAAAGAAATGCAGGACAGAATTAAAAGACTAGAGTATTGGATAGTTGGAGGTATGGGAGCTGTTCTTATAACTTTATTAACGGATA
>Ga0209992_10001543_pt1 | contig 23699 bp, 30 predicted proteins | sample 2SBtaG_2_FD_182564 | JGI IMG/M metagenome (GOLD analysis project Ga0209992, IMG submission 182564) | Deep subsurface microbial communities from Kolumbo volcano to uncover new lineages of life (NeLLi) - 2SBTROV12_ACTIVE470 metaG (SPAdes)... | ecosystem: Environmental > Aquatic > Marine >... | reverse complement strand
CTTTCAATAAAGATAAAATTTCAAATGCCATTTACCAGGCATTGGCAGCCACCTCTAAAGCCGATCGTGGCGTTGCCGACAAACTAGCAGAAGATGTAGTTAACAAGTTAGTAGAACAAGGATTTACTAGTTCTAGATCACCTACAGTTGAAGATATTCAAGATATTGTAGAATCAACCTTAATCGATAGCGGCAATAGTGATATTGCAAAAGCATACATCGTTTACAGACATGAGAGAAGAAAGTTAAGAGACGAAAAAATGAAGGTCCTAAATCTAAAGGCCCTTGATCCAGTCTCAAAGAAATTTGACTTGAATTGTCTTAGAGTACTAGCCTCAAGATATCTATTCAGAAATTCAAAAAGTGAGATTATTGAATCACCAACTCAAATGTTTGAGCGAGTTGCAATCCTAGTTGGTATTGGTGATATGCTATATGACTCACAAATATTCGACAAATCTGGTAGTCATAAACAAGATATTGAGCAAGCAAATTCTTATCTTGAAAAACTAGATGCCTTTGATTATAAATTCAAAGTCGGAGATTACTTCTTCAACAAATGGCATTTTAGATCAATAATCAATCACTATGTTACCCTAGCAAACAAAGGTCAGATGAAAGTAAGTTTCAAAGATCTTTTGACACTTCTAGCAGGAAAGAAACTTGAAAGTTATTCAGATAAAATTACTGAATACTTTACAATGATGACTGCTCAAGACTTTCTACCAAATTCACCAACAATGATGAATGCAGGTGGAAGACTAGGACAACTTTCAGCATGCTTTGTACTTGGCATGAATGATGGCATGGAAGAGATTATGAAATCTACTTCTGATGCAGCATTAATCTTCAAGTCTGGTGGTGGAGTTGGAATCAACTATTCTGATCTTCGTGAAGAAGGTGACATTGTTGCATCAACATCTGGTGTTGCATCAGGTCCAGTATCTTTCATGAATATCATCAATACAGTAACTGAAGTTGTAAAACAAGGTGGTAAAAGACGTGGTGCAAACATGGGAATCATTGAAGCATGGCATCCTGATGTAGAAAAATTCATCACAAACAAGACAGAAGCAGGAGTTTTAGAGAATTTTAACATTAGTGTTGGAATCTGGGAAGACTTTTGGCATGCACTTGTAAACACAACTGATGGTAACTATGTTTTACGTAGTCCACGTGACAAAAAACCCGTAAAAGAAATCAATGCACATCAACTAATTGATCTAATTGCATTATCTGCATGGAAGAGCGCAGAGCCTGGTTTGATCTTCTTTGATCAAATTAACAAATACAATGTATTTGCAAAAGCTAGACAAGCACCATTAAGAGCAACAAATCCATGTGGTGAACAAAGTCTCTATCCATACGAGTCATGCAACTTGGGTTCTATCAATTTGGTAAATCTTGCAAAAAGACAAGCCGATGGATCCTACGAATTTGATTGGCAAGGATATGAAGAGATAATCAGAAAGACAACTCGATTCTTGGATAATATCATTGATGTAAATAATTATCCAGTTCAAGAAATCAACGTTGCATCTAAAGAGTCTCGAAGAATTGGATTAGGAGTAATGGGAGTAGCTGATTTACTATACAGACTAAAAATCCCATACAATTCTAAAGAAGGATATGAACTACAATCAAAACTATCTGAAGCCCTAACATACTATTCAATGGAAGAAAGTGTTGCACTAGCAAATGCTCGTGGAGAATTCCCACTATGTGCAAAGACAGAATTCCCTGAAGGAAAGATTCCAGTATCTGGATACTATGAGAAATCAAAAGATGCTCATTCTTATGAATGGGATCCACTGATTGCAAAAATCAAGAAACATGGTATTAGAAATGTCTTAACTACCACAGTAGCCCCAACTGGAACACTATCTATGATTGCAGACTGTTCAAACGGAATGGAACCTGCATTTGCTCTAGTGTTTGAAAAGAGAGTTACTGTTGGAAGATTCTTCTATACAAACAAGATTCTTGAAGAAGCCCTAAAAGAAGAGGGAATTTACACAGATGAAATTCTTGAAAAGATTGCAGACAACTATGGTTCATTGAAAGGAATTGATGAAATTCCACAATGGATGCAAGATGTCTTTGTTACCGCAATGGATATACATTGGGCTGATCATCTAATGGCTCAAGGTGTATGGCAAGATTGGATTGGCAATGCAATTGCAAAAACAATCAACATGCCATATGATGTAACAGTAGAGGATGTAAAATCTGCATATCTGTTGGCCCATGAAATTGGACTTAAAGGAATGACTGTTTATCGTGATGGTTCAAGACACAAACAAGTTCTTCACATGACAAGTGAGAATGCAACAAAGACCTTTGAGGTTACTCCAAGTGATTACATGAATGAGTTTGTAACTAAGAACATTACAAATCCATACATCAAATCTCAAGTCAATGCTGCACTTGCATTAAAGGTTCATGACGAAGAAATTCAAATAGAAACTCCAAAGATTGAAGAAATTCCTGAGGACAAATTATGTCCAACATGTAAAAACGCTCTTGTCTTTGTTGAAGGTTGTAGTACCTGTATTGAATGTGGATACAGTGGTTGTACTTCTGGATAAATAACAGAATCATAACTTTTTTACTTTCTTTTCTTTTTGAATTACTGTGGATAAGAAGATTCTAGGCATAGGTTTAGGCACGGCAATAATTATTGCAATATTTGCAGTTTCATTAGGAGTATCTACTGAAACAGAAGGTCCTATAACTGTTCAAAATACTAATGAAAAAATTGGTCTGGTAATTAATTCACCAAATCTACCTACAACCTTACAAGAATTAGATCAAGTTTATTCTGAAGCTGCTGATACTGGAATAGGACGAAGTAATGTCTATCTTTTTTGGAATTTAGTTGAACCTGAACGTGGTGAATTTGATTGGAGACAGTCTGATGCTTTAATGAGTTTTAACAAAAAGAATAATCTCAAAGTTACATTGTACTTTTCTATAATCAACGGTGAGACACTTGGACCTTTCCCAGACTGGATTGGAAAACCTTCTATCAATTCTATTGGTGAAGATAGAGTTGTATCTGTACTTGATGAAATATTATCTAGATATGATATTGTAGATACAGTAATTCTAGCAGGACAAACAGAGTCCCAATTTAGATTCTATGAACAAAATATTCCTGTCTACAAAGAATTGTTCAATGGTGTTTATGAGGAGATTAAAGAAAAACATCCTGATGTTGAGATTGGAAATTCTTTTACATTACATCAAGTATTAAATAAAGATCTTCAGCATATTGTCACTGAATTAGCAATTGGTGATTTTGTCGCATTTTCTTATTCTCCAGTTGACACTGTAAATGAAATTGTTAAAACCCCTTTACAAGCAAAAGATGATCTAAATCAAATATTTGATTTAGTAGATGATAAGAAAGTTGGAATTTTTGAGATTAGTTGGAGTACATCTGATTTTGTTTTCGGCAGCAATTCAGACCAATCAGAATTTGTACAAAAATCCTTTGAATTTTACTCTGAAAATGAATCTCAAATAGAATTTTTTACATGGTATAGGCAGTATGATAGACTTGATGGAACATGCATAGTTGAAGCTCCTGAAATTGGCCAGGATACTATTTCTGTTGGAGGTTCTGGATTTGGAAGCAGTGAACATGTAATTGAAAGATTGAGTAATTACATTTGTCATGCAGGTTTAGTAAATAATGATGGTTCTCCAAAATCTAGTTGGAATGAATTTAAGAAGCAAATTGAAATGTTAAACTAAAATGATTTCGTTAATTTTATCTGAATCGTCGTTAGAACTTGTTCCTACTGAATTGAAACATCATCCTTCAATTACTTCTCATGCAAGAAAGCTTGGAAAACGTCCATCAGAAATCTTACTAGATAATTCTTGGCATTTTGCAGCTATGAAAGGAATTGAAAATGAAATAAAAAGAGGACGACCAGATATTGTACACTTTTCAATTCTTGAAGCTACAACAATTCCATTATATCTAACAAATAAAATGAAACTTTACGTTCATACTCTTGATGATAAAGTAATTTCTTTTGGTGAAAATGTCCACATCCCTAAATCATATCATAGATTTGAAGGAGTTATAGAAAAATTGTATAAAGAAAAACTAATCAAAACTAATGATGATATTTTATTAGAAATTGAAGATAAAACATTTTCTGAGTTACTTGATGAGATAAAACCATCAAAAGTGATTGGTTTTTCTACAAAAGGTAACAGATCATCATATGAAAAAGTTGCAGGAGAAGTTGATGATGATACTTGTATTGTAATTGGAGGATTCCAAAAAGGACATTTTTCTAATTCAATTCAAAATAACATTACAGATCTTTATTCAATTGATGATAAACCATTTGAAGGACATGTTGTAGTAGCTAGAATGCTATATGAGTACGAAAAAACCATTTTTATGTAGGAAATTAAATTTGCATTTTATTGCAGTCATAGTATAGCCTGGTTAGTATTCGGGGTTTCCAACCCTGTGACGCGGGTTCGAATCCCGCTGACTGCATTTTTCAATTCTTATGAGAACCAATTTTTAGGTCTACTTTTAGATACTATTGTGAAACTTGGAGCAAAAAAAATTGCGATGGAGAGAATGGAAATTCTTATCGAAAATGCAATTAGTAATGCAAGGATAAATCCTGAACTTTCTCAGAGACAAGCCTCTATTGCTAGAAGAATTAGCACCAGACACAAAATTAGAATGCCATACTATCTCAGAATGGTTTTCTGTAAAAAATGCAAATCTTTTATTGCACCTGGAATAAATTCTAGAATTCGTTTAGGTAGGGCATCAGTCAAGTCGATCAGAATTTCTTGTAACTTGTGTGGGCATACTTATCGCAAAATTATATCTCAATGATTTATAAGACGATTATCGAGTTTTTCACTCTATGGCAAAGGTATACGATGTACCAGCAGATGTATTGATAGATAGACTATCTTCAGCATTAAAGAATGAAGACATTCCTGCACCATCTTGGACTCCATTTGTTAAAACTGGAGCTCATGCAGATAAACCTCCACAAGATAGAGAATGGTGGCATACAAGATGCGCTTCAATTATGAGAAAAATTTACCTTAATGGTCCAATTGGAATTAATGCTTTAAGAAATGATTATGGTGGTGGTAAACCTTCTGGATATGGAGCTGCACATCATAAAGATGCTAGTGGTGCAATTATTAGAAATGCAATTCAAGGATTAGAAAAACTCGGCTATTTAGAAAAAGTTGAGAAGAAAGGTCGTATAGTTTCTAAACAAGGAATGCAAAAACTTGATAGACTATCAACAGAAATTCTTAAAGAACTAATTGTTGAGAACCCACAACTAAAAGTATATTCTTAGATTAAAAATGGATTTTCCAGATTCTAACGAACCACCTACCGATAACACTAATCATGAATTAGCCGCACAAAAAGAGCAAATTCTAAAACAAGTTCTAACCCCTGAAGCTAGAAGTAGATTAAACAATATCAAAATGGTAAAACCTGAACTATCTGATATGGTTGAACAATATTTGATCGGTATGGCAACTCAAGGCAAATTGCCTGGCCAAATCAATGATGATCAATTAAAGCAAATTTTACTCTCTACTCAGCAACCTAAACGTGATTTTAAGATAAATCGCGTATAAATCAGAAAAAATTTAAATTTAGAAACAAATTTCGTAATTTCATGAAAGCCGTTGTATACAATGAATATGCACCAGATGATAATTATGCTAAAATCCTCAAAGTCCAGGATATAGATGATCCAAAACCAAAATCAGACGAAGTAGTCTTTTCAGTAAAATCTGCCGCTCTGAATTATAATGATATTTGGGGAATGCGTGGAGTTCCAGTTGCAGTTCCATTACCACACGTATCAGGTTCTGATGCTGCAGGTGATGTAATAGCAGTTGGAGAGGATGTAAAAAATATCAAAGTTGGAGATAGAGTAGTATCTCATTCTAACATGTCATGTAGAGTTTGTAAAGCATGTACTGACGGTAGAGAATTTGATTGTATTAAGAGAACCATTTGGGGATTCCAAACTGGTCCAACTTGGGGAGCCTTCCAAGAAGTAACTCATCTTCCTGAAGTAAACGTTTCAAAAATTCCTGAAGGTGTTTCATATGATGATGCAGCAGCAGCATCAATGACTATTCTAACTTCATGGCACATGTTAGTTGGTAGAGCCAAAATTACACCAGGACAAACCGTCTTGATAATGGGTGGTGGTTCTGGAGTTGGTAGCTTTGGAATTCAAATCGCAAAACTATACAATTGTGACGTGATTGCAACTGCAAGTCCTGACAAACTAGACAAATGTTTAGAACTTGGAGCAGATTATGCAGTAGATCATAGAAAAGAAGATTGGAGTAAAGAAGTCTATAAGATTTCAAAAGAAATTGCAAAGACAAAAGGTGAAGCCCCAGGAATTGATTTATCATTTGATCACATTGGTGAAACACACTGGAATCAGCAACTCCAATTACTGAAGTATGGTGCAACTCTTGTTTCATGTGGTGCAACCACTGGTTACAATGCAAAGACTGATCTTCGACATGTGTTCTTTAAAGGAACTAACATCTTGGGTTCAACACAAGGAACCAAAGCCGAACTTGATCAAGCCCTATACTGGATGGGTCAAGGAAAAATTAAAGCAGCAATTGACTCAACCTATACCTTTGAGCAAGCAGCTGAGGCTCACACAAAGATGTTAACCGGAAAAGGAATGTTCGGAAAGATCTTAATGAAGCCAGAGGGCGTTTAGTCATTTAATGACTCAGCTTTTTCGAAGTCTTATTTTTGTACCTGGAAATAATTCCAGATTCTTAGAAAAAGCAAAAACACTCCAAGCTGACATTGTTTGTTTTGATTTAGAAGACTCTGTTCCAGATAATGAAAAAACAAATGCACGAAAACTAATCAAATCTGCATTAAAATCAAGAAAATTATACAAATCTTCAATTTTTGTTAGAACAAACTCTCCAAGTTCTGGAAAAATCCCAACTGATCTGAAAGAAATTGTACAAAAAGGAGTTGACGGAATTGTAATCCCCAAAGTAAATAATATCAAAGAAATGAAAAAAATTGCTAAAATTCTTTCTAGCTTGGAAAAAACTCAAAAACTAAAACCAATCCAAATAATTCCATCAATTGAATCTGCAGAAGGCGTGGTAAACACGTACCAAATTGCATCTTTTGGAAAGAGAGTATCTGCAGTAGTTTTTGGTGTTTTTGATTTATTGAATGATTTAGGTGTTGAATATACTAAAGATTCCCAAGGTGAAAAATATTCTAGAAGGAAAATACCTGTAGATGCTCATGCAGCAGGAATTGCAGTGATTGATGCTATCTGGCAAGATCTAAAAGATCATAAAGGATTAGAAAAAGATTGCAAATTAGGAAAAAGTTTAGGTTATACAGGAAAAAGTATCATACATCCTGATCAAATCCCAGTTGTACACAAATTATTTCATCCGAACAAAAGTGAGATATCTTGGGCTGAAAAAGTATGCAAAATTTACCTTGAATCAACAAAGAAAGGTAAAGGGGCTACTACTGTTGATGGGAAAATGATTGATGAAGTACATTTCAAACAAGCAAAAGCACTCCTAGATCTTGTAAAATAATATTTTTTCTTACTAAAACTACTCAAATGATTCTAAAATTATTTTCATACTGGTACTCTTTTCAAATATTTTTTCATTTATAATTCCAATTACTAGGATTTTATCCTTTTTGATATCCAATTTTATTTCTTGAAAAACACATTGAAGCTTTGATATTTTTTTACTTTCGCTAAGTACTTTTCCAGATTCAATAATTAGTCCATGAAGTATTAGATTTTCAATTTTTCTATAGCCAGATGTTTTAGGAACTTTGGATTCTTTTAGAATTTGTGGTATGGTATATTCATTTTCTAAAAGAACAGAAATAATTTTCCTTGTTTCAACTTCTCCAAATAATTCCAAAATTAAATCTCTTAAATCATGATTAGTTATTGTCACTAAAAATTTGTCATCTCTTTTTTTTATTTTAAGAATTTTATTAATACAATCTTTTTCAAACTTTTTTACATCTATTCTTGAATTTTTCCTAAGAATAGATGAAAATTTATGAAAATGTTCAATTGATAGCTTGATTGACATTCCATGCTCTAAAAATAATTCCCGTTCAGTGGCTCTTAGAACTTCTAAATCTAATTCTTTTTTAATTTCAGATGCTAGTGCAGATGCAATCAATCTATCAATACCACCCATACAAAAATTGTAAATGATGGAAAATATTAAAGCACTGCTCTTTGTAATATGACTAGATATGCCTAAATCTGTAATAGTAATTGATGATGATGAAGACACTGTTAGATTATTCAGTGAATTTCTTGAAGAAAATGAGATTAATGTAATTGGTAATGGATTTGATGGTGTTACTGCAGTTAAATTATTCAAAGAAACAAAACCTGATGTTGTATTAATTGATCTTAATATGCCAAATGGAAGTGGATTTTATGCAATTAAAAAAATTCAAGACATTGATCCCAAAGCACGAATAATTGCTGTAACTGCTGATGGAAGTTTTGCAACTGAAGAAAAATTAGAAAAACTAAACATTCCTCTAATTCAGAAACCATTCAAAATGGATCAAGTAATTTCTACGATTAAAAATTAAAAACTTCCCATTTTTGGAACTTTTCATATAATGTTATATTGTAAAGTTCATACAAAATTGATGATACAAATGAGTAAACGCGTAACAATAATGATTGATGAAGATCTTGATAAAAAACTTCGATTACGTCAAGCCAAGTTAATTCAACAAGAACAGGCATCATACAGTTATTCTAAAGTTTTGAATGAAACTCTTCGTAAAGTTTTAAAATAATTATTTCATTTCTTTACAATCTGTTTTAATTAGAATAGATTAAAGAATAATGGATTTTCAATAGTAGCATATGGTTGATCTACTTGATCCTTCAAATGTAATTACTAGACTGTTTAATGCAGAAAAATATGATGAAATGTATAATTATTGTAAGAATTTACTTGAAAAAATTCCAAATGATATGGTGGCACTACAAAATATTTCACTATCTTTAATTTATTTAAAAAAATATGATGAATCTATTCAATATTGTGATAAAGTTCTAAAAATTAAAAATTCTGATACTTATGCGTTAAAAAATAAGATTTTTGCTCTTGAAAATTTAAAACAATATGAACAAGTTTTGGAATTGTGTCAACAACTTCTTTCAACTAATCCAAAAGATATGTGGGCTCTAAACAGTATGGGGATATCTCTTAATGAGCTAAATCGTCATAAAGAAGCTCTTGAGTGCTATAACACATCTCTTCTAATTGATTCAAATGATATTACTGCTTTAATGAATAAGGCTATCTCTCTTAGTCATTTAGGAAATTATCAAGATGCCATTGACTATTATGACAGAGCACAAATGATTGATTCTGAATTAAAAGAATTACCACTGGCCAAATCTCGACTGTATGAAAAAATGGGGATGACTGATAATGCATTTTTAGCTGCACAGGGAATTCTTAACAAAGATATGGAAAAAATAAAAAATGATGCTAAAGAAAACAAATGTTCTGTTTTCCATCAATTTTGTAATAATGAATTTGAAGAATCAAATTTTAACTAAATTTAGATAACCTCATCCTAGTCACGATTTTACAATAAAATTCATCTTAAATAGAAATATTTCACAAAATTTGATATTTTTTTAACCATGAATTTTTTAATTCTAAAAATACTTTATTCATAATAATAGAACCATGAAACTTGTTTGTGTACATTGCAGTAATAATTTTGAAGGTAAAAATGAAAAATTTTGTAGTAATGCATGCCGAGATTCTCATATATCTTCAATAGAAAAACGAGTACGTGATGCAGTTGAAAATGATCCTAGTCATACTGATAAATTAAGTAGAAAATAGTCACTTTCATTAAAAATAGTCCGTAATTCGATATGAAGAATTTTATACACAACAATCATAATTGATTTATGTTTACAGGAATTGTTGAAGGGATTGGCAAAGTAGAAAAAATTTCTAAAAATACCAAAAACCGAAGTGCTATTCAAATGACTATCAATTTGGGAAAATATGGAAAGGGATTAAAAATTGGACAAAGTGTTGCACTAAATGGAGTTTGTCTTACTGCAACAAAACTTTCTAAATCTAGTTGTATTTTTGAAATGATTGAGGAGACTACTAAAAAAACAGATCTTGGAAATTTAAAAGTTGGAGGAATTGTAAATATTGAACGAAGTTTGAAAGCTGGTGAACGGTTAGAAGGACATTTTGTTTTGGGCCATGTTGATGGTGTAGGTATAATCAAAAAAATTCTAAAAAAACCTAAAGAAGTACAAGTATGGTTTCAAGTCCCTAAAAAATTATCAAAGTATGTTGTGAAAAAGGGTTCTATTGCAATAGATGGAATTAGTTTAACAGTTGTTGATGTCAAAAATTCTCTTGCATCAGTTTCATTAATTCCACATACTATTGATGTAACAAATTTTCAAACCAAAAAGATAGGCGACAAAGTTAATATTGAAACTGATATTCTTGGAAAATACATTCTAAAATAAAGCCAATTATCTACAATTTTAGTGGTAATTACCATTTTTTTAGTAAACTTTATAATTAGATTTATGAAGTTTTTTCATATGTCTCTTGAATCTGCACTTCAATCATTGAAACGTGGTGAATTTGTTTTGTTGTTTGATTCAGCAGGTAGAGAAAATGAAATTGATATGGTAGTAGCTGCAGAATTTGTTACACCTGAACATATAGCACGAATGCGCCAAAATGCCGGTGGATTACTATGTATTGCAATTGATAATAATTTTGCAACATCTCTAGAGTTACAATACATGCATGAAATTCTTTCAGAGTCTTCGATTTCCAATAAAGAGATGATAATGGGGTTGGCACCATATGGTGATCATCCAACTTTTTCATTATCTGTAAATCATTATCAAACATATACTGGAATTACCGATAAAGACAGAGCTTTAACAATTAGTGAAATGGCTAAAATCTACAATGTTGAAAATAAACAGAAAAAGTTTGCTTCCTCTTTCAAAACTCCTGGACATGTTCCTTTGTTAATTGCTTCAAAAGGATTACTGGCAGCACGTCAGGGACATACTGAAATGTCCGTTTATTTAGCTCAAGTAGCTGGTTTAACTCCTGTTACTGCAATTTGTGAAATGATGGATGCTGAAACTTATGCTGCATTATCTGTTGATAAGGCTGAAAAATTTGCAAAACAAAACGGAATTCCATTAATTGATGGAAAAGAACTATTAGAATACGCTAAGGTGAATTAATTTTGAATATTGCCATAGTATTTTCGGAATTCAATGAGGAAGTGACGTCTAGGATGCTTGCTATAGCTAAAGAAAAAGCAGAATTGTTAAAATTAAAAATTATTCACACTTGTATGGTTCCAGGAGCCTATGACATGCCTATAATTGTCGATGCACTATTGAACAAAAAAGATGTTGATGCTGTAGTCACCTTAGGTGCTATCATTAAGGGTCAAACAAAACACGATGAAGTTATCTCTCATGCAGCAGCACAAGCCTTGACTGATCTGTCACTAAAATACAAAAAACCAGTTTCTTTAGGAATCTCAGGCCCTGGAATGCAGGAAAGACATGCTTATGCTAGAATTAGACCTGTTGCAGAACGTGCAGTAGAAGCTGTTGTAAAAATCTCTGAAGAACTAAAAAGGATTCAAAAATGATTCAATTAAGTATCTTAAAAATCACCGAATATGGTCCTTGGACATTAACATTAGGTAGTGACAGAGAACATGAACTTCAAATGCTACAGGCATCACTCTACAAGGAAGTTCAAAAATTATTTTCTGATAAAAATTGTGTTGTATTTCTCAATCGTGCTGATGAATTTTTTGTTGTCTCAAATGGTCTTACTTTGGAGGATCATATTCAAATTCAAAAAATTCTTGAAAAATCATTTGATGTTGGATTAACAATTTCAATTGGTTTTGGAAAAACTCCATTTGAAGCAAATTTGAAAGCATATGAAGGAAAGAAAAATAAAATTATTTTAAATGCAGAACATAATATTTTTGGATTTGTACACGATACATCAGATTTAGAAGTTTCAATAATGCATTTAGATGTAGATGATCTTACTTCTAGAAGGAAAACAGATTCTCCTTATGAAATTTCATCAATAATTTTTGAATTGTATTCTAACATGTCAAAATATTTTCTAGAAAAAAACGCTCTTACATTTTTTATGGGTGGTGATAATTTTATGGTAGTCGCAAATAATGAAGCAAAGAATTCTGTACAAGATTTCATCAACACTGTAAAAAATAATGATCAGATTTCTTTGAATTGTGGAATAGGCAATGCAAAATCTGGAAGAGAGGCTGTAAAATTAGCCACAAAATCACTTGATACTATAAGAGAAATTCGAGATTCAGGCAAGGAAAAACCTGAAGTTTATGAATTATCATGTTAATAAAAAATATCAGTATTCTATTAGGAGATAATTTAGATTATGTTTCAAAAACTGATGTTAGAATATCTAATAATAAAATAAAAAGAATTAACCCAAAAATCCAACCAATTTCAAAAGAAGATTCTATAGATTGTTCTGGACTTTTGATGATTCCTGGTTTCATTAATGCTCATACTCACATTGGAGATTCAATTGGAAAAGACATTTCATTAAATAAAACGGTAGATGAAAAAATCCATCCAGTTTTTGGTGCAAAATCAAAAATCCTAAAAAATACTTCTGATGAAAATCTAGGAAATTTTATGAAAAATACCTGCCATTCCATGATTAGAAAAGGAATCACCACTTTTGTAGATTTTAGAGAAGGAGGATTAAACGGTGTAAATTTGCTAAAAAAAGTTACAAAAGGAATGCCTATCCGTTCAATTATTTTGGGACGAATGGAATTTTATCAAACTAGTAAGGAAATTAAAAAAAATGTATCCTTTCCAAGCACAAAAAATCCTGAATTTCTTAGTTTGTTGAAACAATGTGATGGAATTGGTGTTAGTGGCGCAAATGAAAATAGTACTTCAGTTCTAAATCACTATTCAAAAATAACTAAACTAAGAGCAATTCATTCTGCTGAAACTAAACAAAGCACTAGTAGATCCAAAAAAGTTACAGGAAAATCAGAAACAATCAGAGCATTAACACTAAAACCTGATTTTCTAGTTCATATGACTTATGCTTCAAAAACTGATCTTCAAAAATCTTCTAAAAAAACAAGAGGAATAGTAATTTGCCCCCGAGCAAATTCTGCTCTTGCAGAAGGAATACCTGATATTGAATTAATGCAAAAATCTGGCTGTACCCTAGCTCTAGGCACAGATAATGTAATGATTAACGCTCCTGATATGTTTAGAGAAATGGATTTCATTTGGAAGGTAACCATGGGCATTCACAAAAAAAGAATTAATGCAAAAGAAATTCTTAAAATGGCTACTGTTAATGGCGGAAAAATTTTGAATAAACCAATTGGAACAATTCAATCTGGAAAAATTGCAGATTGTATTTTTCTAGATAAACATGCTTTAGATTTAGAACCTATGCATGATCCACATGCATCTATTGTTCATAGGGCATCTGAATCTACAATCAAAGCTGTAATGATAGGGGGGAAATTAGTTCATGGTAAACTCTAAACCATATGTGATTTTAAGTGCGGCAATATCTATTGATGGAAAAATTTCTACTAAATCAGGAGATTCAAAATTATCTTCTTCTGAAGACTTTGTTAGACTACATAAACTTAGAAGCAAAGTAGATGGGATTATTGTCGGAAAAAATACTGTAATCAAAGATGATCCCTTGTTAACGGTACGTCATACTAAAGGAAAAAACCCTGTCAGAATAATTTTAGATTCTAAAGGTGAGATTTCTTCTAAATCAAAAATATTACAAACTTCAAAAGAAATTCCTACAATTATAGCAGTATCAAAAACTATTCCAAAATTAAATCTTCAAAAATTAAATAAATTTCCCATAGAAGTAATTGTTACAGGTCAGAAATCTGTTAATGTTAAATCTCTACTGAAAAAACTTTCAGATAAAAATTTGAATATTCTATTAGTAGAGGGAGGGGGAAAGATTAACTGGGAATTTATTAATCAAAATCTTTTTGATGAAATGATAATTACTCTTTCACCCTATCTAATTGGAGGAAATGATGCAATATCTCTTATTCAAGGAATAGGATTTGATAAAATTTCAAAATCACCACATCTACGTCTTAAATCAATCAAGAGGCTCAAAAACCATCTAGTTCTGAATTATCTCAAAGTGTAAGTTATTATACTTTATTTGAAATAAAATTACAAGAAATTGGCAGTAAAAAAGAAAACAACAACAAAAAGAAAAGCAGCTCCAAAAAGAAAAGCAGCTCCAAAAAGAAAAGCAGCTCCAAAAAGAAAAGCAGCTCCAAAAAAGAAAGCAACCAAATCAAAATCTAAAAAACCAGCATTTGGTGGATATGCAATTAGTTTTGCAGGACGTTCTGAAACAGTAGAACAAGTATTTGGTAAGAAACCAATTGCACCAAGTGAAATGACCAAAAAGATTTGGGCATTTGTAAAATCAAATAGCCTTTCTAATCGTTAAACCCACATGTTAACGAATCATCGTTAACTAATTTCTATCTTTTAATTATTTTTCTTAAAATGAACAAGGTATAGATATTGGATTTAATCTAAAATTTACATGTCAACTGCATCCTTAAGACGCGATCATGAATTAATAGAAAAAGTCATCAAAGCAATGGAATCTACCATTCAACTATTAAACGATGGGAAACAAATTCCTGAATCAATACTATTACCTGTAATAGATTTTTCAAAAAACTTTACAGATGTTTGTCATCACAGTAAAGAAGAAAAATCACTATTTCCTGCTTTAGAACAAGCTGGATTACCTACCAATATGGGACCCATTGCAATGATGCTAATTGATCATCAACATTCAAGAGAAATTGGTACTAAAATGGAGGCATCAGCAAAAGAATATCTCACATCTGGTGATTCAACAAAACTAGTTAGTGATATGCATCAGTATGTTGAGCACATTACTGAACATTTGTGGAAAGAGAATAATAAATTGTTCATGATGGCCGAAGCAAGATTACAATATGTTTCTGAAAAAGTTGACAAGGAACTTACTGAAATTGAAAAATCAAAACTTGATGAGATTGGTAAAACAAGAGATCATTATGAGCAATTAGCCGAAAACCTCACAAAAGATGTCTCTGAACAGGGAAATTAATTTTGTCTGAAAGCGTATTTGGTCAAGTTACAACAGTCAGAAAATTTGCCACTGGTGATATTGAAGTTGATTTTTATCATGAAGACGAATTAACAACATATCGTTATTCATCAGATCCAAGTAGGCTAGGAAATTTCCCTAAAGAATTAATCGAAACTTTAGTCTCTACATTAGCTACTGACATTTGTATTGAAATTTTCTTTGGAGATGATGGGAATCCAACTCACGTTGAACTAGAAGAATGTGATGATGAAGAAGATGATTTAGAAGAAGATGAAGAACTTGATGATGATTCAGATGAATAATAATTATTTCAAAAATATCTATTCTACATAGTGATGATGTGTTAAATTATCATAAAATCTAACTGATTTCAAATTTACAAATTCCAACATGCCATATCTTGATAATTCTCTTCCAAATCCACTATGTTTTATTCCTCCAAATGGAATTCGTGGGTCTGAAATTACCACGTTGTTGACACTTACTATTCCAGATTCAATCCGTCTTGACATTTTATCTGCTTTAGCAAGATCTTTTGTCCAAATACTTGCACCAAGACCAAATTCACTCTCATTTGCCAATTTCACTGCTTCACTTTCATTTTCAACAATTGTGATTGGAGCTACTGGACCAAAAGTTTCTTCTTGTGCTATTCTCATATTTGATTTAACATTTCTAAGAATTGTTGGTTTGTAAAAGAATCCTTTTCCATCTATTTCAGATCCTCCAAGAAGAATTTCAGCACCTTTTTCTTTTGCATCTTCAACTATTCCAGAAATTGTTTCTAAACCATCTTTACTTGATAATGGCCCAACATCCGTTTCAATTGACATAGGATCTCCTACTTTGAGCTGAGATGCTTTTTTAATAAATAATTCAATAAATTCATCTGCAATATTTTTTCCAACAAAAAATCTTTTTGATGCAACACAACTTTGACCACAATTGATGAATCTACCTTTAACAGCACCTTCCGCTGCTTTTTCAATAATTGCATCATCTAATACTATGAAAGGATCACTTCCACCTAATTCTAAAACACATTTTTTCAAATGTTTTGCAGCTCTTTCACCCACTTTTGCACCAGCATTAGTACTACCAGTAAAAGTTACAGCATTAACATCTGAATCTATGAGATGATTTGCTGATTCTACACTTCCAACAACAGTTTGAAAAATTCCGTCAGGCATTCCGGATTCAGTAAATGCTTTTTCAATTTCAATACCTGATTGCATTGTAACTCTAGATGGTTTCATAACAATCACATTTCCAGCCATTAGACAAGGAGCTGCAAATCTTAATGCTTGCCAATAAGGAAAATTCCAGGGCATAATTGAGCCTATAACCCCAAGTGGTTCAAAAGTTAGAAAACTCTTTCTTGCATCTGTATTCAATACCTCATCAGAAAGAAAACTATCTCCATGATCTGCATAAAATTCTAAAGCCCATGCACATTTTTCAACCTCTCCAATTGATTCTTTGAGTGGTTTACCCATTTCAGAGGTAGCTACTGTTGCCAGTTTTGTTTTGTTTTTCTTTAGATATTCAACTAAATTGTAAATGTAACTTCTACGTTTCTCATAATCTTTTTTCCACTCAGGATATGCTCTCTTTGCTTTTCCTACTAAATCAAATACTTGATTTTTATCCATTGCAGAAAATGTACTAATTTCTTCTCCAGTAGATGGATTTACTGTAGATATTTGACTCAAGGATATTCGGCGGATTTTCTCCTATTTATTCTAGTAACCTCTTTTTCAAATTTTTTATTTAATATAATTTCAATAATTAATCAAAAAGTTTGTTGCATATCTTTTCTGATCTCGTCAATTTTCTTTTGATATGCTTTTTTAGATTTATCATTCTTTTTTAGATTCAAAACATTTTGACATGATGGACATTTGAACATTCCATCAAGAGCATTTTCAAATGTTACCCTAGGACAATCTTCATTTCCACAGTGATAGAAATCTGAAGCATTTTCATAATCTAATCTTTGTTGTAATCTTTCATCAATTTTCTTTTTTTGATTTTCAATAAAATGCTCTACTTCTTCTCTTCTGGTTCTCCATCTATAGACAAACCATCCCTTTCTTTCATCTTTGACTCTAATGCCAGTAATGAGAGATTTTCCAAATAGATCATACAATACTTTTCTTACCATATTGATTCTGAGACCTGTAGAGCTAGCAATTTCTTCATCAGTAGCATCTTCAGCTTTGAGAAGGGATCTTGCAACTTTGAGATATTCATCTCCCCCAATCATTGAAGCAATTCTTACAAAAGGATCTTCGTATTTGTCTACCAACTCTAATGACTCCTAATTTTCTACTATTAATCCCTTGTTTCTTTTACTTGCACATTTTTGCCGTTTTTGGTAGGAATGATCTTTCTTTTTGCATTGGGAAACTCTTTTTCAAATTGTTTACCTTTTTGTATTCGATCTAAAAGAATTGCCAAAGCACTAATCTCTGAATGAGGTTGACTTCCAACACCAACATTGTAATCTGCTAATTCATAAATCTCTCTTGGAACTTTTTCAGCCCCTACAACCACCAATAGATTTTCTTCATCTTGAATTTTTTCTTGAGCCTTATTGATATTTTCACCATACATTGAAAGATGAACAATTTTGAACCCTTCCTCTTTTTTCTTTTTTACAATTGGTTTCCATTTTTCAATAAACTCTATCTCAAAATTTCCTCCCCAAGTATTGTTAATTTTTTCAATGGTTTCTTTGATCTCAGGATTTATCTCCGTCATGTAAATTCGCTCTGCACCAAATCCTCTAGAAACCAGTGCAACATGAGTTGTTACTCTATCATCTCTTACTAGACGTTGTCCGATTCTAACTACTTCAATTACCAAATGTTTTTTCGGCTCCTTTCCATGCATTATTTTTTGGTTTGTGATAACCTTGACTTTCTATAATTTCTTTAATTAATTCTTTTAATTGTATAATATTTTTTCCAGTTTTTGCTGAAACTGAAATTAGTTTTTTATTTTCAGTCAAATTAAGAAATTCTATTTTTCGTTCAATTTCTTCATTTTTTAATAAATCTGATTTATTTAGAGCATAAACTACTTTGTCTTGTTGTACACCTAATTCACTTAAAGTTCTCATACAGCTAGAAAACTTCTTTTTCAATTCACTAATTGAATCATTAATGTCAATTACAAGAATAATTACATCCGTGTGTGTCAATTCTTCTAATGTTGATTTGAATGCATCAATCATGTAGGCTGGTAATTTACTGATGAAGCCTACTGTATCTGCAATCAAAAATGGTTCCTGATTAATCATTAATCTTCGTGTAGTTGTAGTCAGAGTTGTGAACAGTTCTTTGCTCTGGGTTCTTGTTTCACCTGTTGTTTTGTTAAACAATGTTGTCTTTCCAGCAGAAGTATATCCTGCAAGTGATATTGTCTTGAATCCCATTCTCTTTCTTCCTTGTCTGTGAAGTTCTCTTTGTTTACCTGCTTTTTCAAGCTTGGATCTTATAGTTTGCATTCTATGTTTGATATCATTATAATACACATCCACTTCGAATTTTCCTATTCCCATAAATCCAGGTTGTTCTCCCAAGTTTGCAAGTCTAACTTTTTCTTTAGCTCTTGCCATTTCATATCTCAACTGTGCTAATTTCACTTGTAATTTTGATTCCGCACTTGATGCTCTACTTTCAAAAATCTCAAGAATTAGTGCTTCTCTATCTAATACTTCTCTATGTAGGACCGTTGCAAGATTATAGTTTTGACTTGGTTTTAGAATTTCATCATATATGATAACATCTGGTCTTAGTTTGTTTGATATTTCTTCTAATTGTTCTACCGCTCCTCCACTAATGCCGTATTTTGGTTTCTGGAGAAAATTCTGTTTCATTATATGAACTACTTCATATCCTGCAGCATCACAAAGTCCTTTGGCCTCATTGATGGCATCCTCTTGATCATAAGTGATTAAAATTGCAGAATTCATTCTAATTCATTTTTCTAATTGAATCTAAGATAATTGTATTGGACATTATTTTGAAATTAATCAGATTTTTTTAGTGTTTTTTCTATATTCATATTCAAAACTATTTCAGCAATATCACTAGCATATTCAGCAACTCTTCTGATGTTCTCAGTCATTCTTCTTACCCTGTAGATTTCCTCATCATCTTTTAGTGACTTTGATGCATCTCTAACTTTTTTCTCAAATTTTGATATTTCATCAATTTTTGTGATTGTTTTTTCAGCCTGATTATAGTCTTCTTTGAATAATGCAAGACATGAATCATCTAAAACTGACAAGCAAAATTCATTCATTTCCTGTAATTTTTGTAAAATCTCTTTTTTTACAGGTTTTTTAAATTCTATCAGATCTTTGGCAATAAATGCAGCATGATCTCCGGTTCTTTCTATATTTTTAACAACTAGCCTATACCCTAAACAATTTCTAGCATTTCTGAAACCCATCTCTTTTAGCATATGTTCATTTTGAATTGCAATCTTTAACTGTCTAATAATGTAAAATCCAAATCTATCAACTTCATCATCTGTATTGATTACTTCTTGGGCTAATTCTAAATTATTTTCTTTAACTGCCAAAATTGCATCACTTGACATTGATTTTGCCAAATGAATCATTCTTTTGAAAGCACCATCAACTGATAATTCCAATAAATTGACAAGTACCTGAACTGTAATTCCACCACTTGAATCGGCAATAATTTCCGAACCCATTAGCATTCGTTTTACAGCTTCTTTGACCGTGTTTCTTTGATGAGCACTTAGTCTTCCATTTTTTGGTTTTACATTAATTGTTTTAAATCCTAAAAAATACAACGAAATTAATTTTCTAACAATAGAAGATGCTTCCTCCTCTCCTTCAATTTCAATCACTGCATCTTCTTTTTTCTGAGTTCGAGATTCAAATTTTGGTGGATAAAGCTCTAATGTTGATGAGCCTTTTCTGACCATTCTGATTTGATCACCTTGTTTAAGCCCCAATTCCATAATCCATTGTTTTGGTAATGAAACTATGTATGATGACTTACCAGTAAACTGAATTTTTCGAGTTTCCTCTCCATCTTCCATGATCTAAAGGGAAAATTCTTTTCTATATAGATTGATCTTTATGATATAGACTAGCATTCAACTAATATTTAGAATAGATTTTACTATGCGTATGGATCATATCCTAAAACTTCAGCAAACTCTAGATGCATTGTTTGGTAATGGGACATCAAAATCTTTACCTAAAGATGCTGAAATGACTTTTTCACGAAAAACTGGTAGAATAAGAACCGTTTCACACAAAGGAAAATTACTATGCACTTTACGGATTGATGGAAGTTTAGCCATTAGTACTCATTTTGCTCAGACATTACTGAAAAACAAAAAATTCAAAGAAAACTGTGTTGAGGTAAATGCAGATGCTGCTCCCTTTGTAGAGCAAGGCAGATCAGTATTTTGTAAACATGTAGTGTCATGTGGGAAAAATGTACGGATTGCTGCAGATACTCCAGTTTTATTCAAAAATAAAGTAATAGCTGTTGGAAGGGCAATCTTATCTTCAGAAATGATATCTGATTTTGAAAGAGGAGTAGCCATCAAAGTCAGAGATAGTTTAAAAAGTCGTAATGAGGAAATAAAATCATGATGCGAGGAGGAGGAAACCGTGAAATGCGAAGAATGATGGATAAGATGGGTCTAGATATGAATGAATTATCTAATGTCCAAGAAGTAATAATTAAAACTGATAAAAAAGAAATCATCATTTCAAAACCTTCAGTTACAGAAATGAAGGCAAAAGACAATTCAATTTTTACCGTAACTGCAGACAGTTATGAAGAAAGAGAATTAGAAGTTCCAATTTTCTCAGAAGAAGATATCCAGTTAGTTAGTCAACAAGCTGGAGTTGATGAAGAAAAGGCAAAAAGTGCTTTAGAAGAAGCCGAAGGCGATCTAGCAAGAGCTATTTTGCTTTTAACAACAGGATAATTACTCATTTTTGTGCCTAAAAATGAATTGTTTGCTAATGTGTTTTAATTCTAAATTCTATAACAATTTTTTATAGTGAGTTAACGAATTCACGTAATTTTTGAGTTTTTTCTTCAACTGATAATGGTAATAGTTCTTCCATCATTGATTTCATTTCTATCTTTTTTGTTTCTTTTTCTTCATCAGATAAAGATTCGAATTGTAGTTTCATAGACATAAAATACATGATCATCTTTGCTCTTTCATCAAGTGATAATGCAAAGAAAGCATCTTTTACTTCACCCCATTGTTGTTTTTTAATTTCTCTTTCTTCAGGTGTTAAATCAGCATAGTGGTCTTTCCATTTTTTATTAGATTCTTTATCAGAATGTTTTGAGTGTTTCCAGTCTTTTTTTGAAACACCCTCTGAAACATACAATGCTTCTCCAGTTCCGGCGTCAACTACAACTTTATGAAAAATGTCATCATTGGCTAGAATACCAATCTTGTAGACAAGGAATCCTTGAGTAACATCAAGTTTGCCCCATATTGCTTTACCAGTTTCAACTGAATTTTCAGCTACTGCCATTGCAACACTTAGTACGATTTGTGCTTTATCAGAATAATCTTCAGATGCTTCAGTAATTTCTATGGTTCCTGCAATTTCTGGAATAGTAAATTGTCCATATTCCGCACTAACATCATTTGGTGAATAAGATAGAGTAGCAATTGTGAAAATACTTGCTATAATCATCAATGGAATTGTAACTTTTGATTTAGGGATTTTAGTCAAGGAATATTTTGCAATTTTTATCTCATATAACTATCTCTACCAACTTTGGCTGCTGCTAATTTGAACCACAAATCTTTGATTTAGGCATAGATCACGCCTATAAAATGAATGATTTAAGTAATGGAATTATTAGATTTGGAGTATAATGAGTAGTATGGCTGAATCCAAAGTAACAGGAATTATCAAATCTCTGAATGCTTTGGAAGATGATCTAGATACCTTAACTAGTAAAGTTGGGGATATGAAAAAACAACTAACGATTAAGAGCCAATCTGAAATTGATAATTTATTAGAAAAAACTAGAGAAATGGCTACTAAAGAAGCTGAGGTGGTAATTAATGCATCAAAAGAAAAAGCAACTGCTGAATCTGCAAAAATTGCCCAAGAAGGAGATGCAAAATTGTCTGAAATTCAATCTAGTATTGATGCTAATTTTGATGAAGCAGTCAAACATGTAGTGTCAACTGTTTTGAAGGCATAGACCTTAAATCTGATATTTCATTTCATTAATCATAGATCCCTTACAAAATTATCGTATTGGACTTGCAACCATCTATGGTAAACCATACTATAGATTTTCAACTAATCTAAAATTTCTAAATCTATCCTTTGATTCAATACTTCCTGAAGAAATTCGAGATTATGCTGGAGATTTAGTATTTACTACTAGAGAAGAATCGCCTAAGCAATGTACAAAAATCTTACTTCATGAAGATATTCTAGAACATCATCCTACCGTAATCAGAGGAATGATGATACAAAAATTAAATCTTAATTTTGAAGAAGAGAATCTTATTCTGGGAATTGATCCTGGGCAAAGAATGGGATTATCCATTTTTTATTATGGGGTAGAAATTGAGAGATCAGTTCATACTTCAATTGAAGAATTAGTTTTTCATATTATAGGAATTTTAGGAGGACTAAGAGCAAAAAGAAAAATTCTAAAAATTGGGAATGGAAATATGAAAATTGCAAAACAAATTGTTACAATGTTAAATTTGAAATTTTGTTCATCTTTTGCATTAGAATTTGTAGATGAAAGCAAAACCAGTTTAAAAATTAAAAATTTCAATCAAAGAGGAAAACGAGATATGCTTTCTGCAAAATATATTTCTCAACGAGAAGGATACAGACATTCTATTCTACCATTATCTATCACTGGATAGTAATTTCCATCATTTTCATGGAAAAATTCTAATTTATTCAAAATTCCTCTGTTTTATCACGCATCAAATACGATGAAAGTATGAAAATATTATAAATTTTCATAAATTTTTTCCAAAAAAATGAAATTTTTTGTCAAACACCTATATTGTAACATGTTATAATTTCAAAAAACTGAATTTTAGAATTAGCTATACATATTTATTGTTGATTTTTGGTTTTTATTTGAAAATAGTTATTTTGATCGGTACAAAATATATAATATTTCCAATATTTCTACTAAATTAATATGAATTTTATCGATCCATGCTTATATAGTTATAAATTCTATAATGTAATACCAAGATGACTTGTAAAGGAATTTGTGTTAGATATAAGGCTCAAAAGCCTGTTGGCACTGGAAGATATGCTTCTGGACAACGTCGATGCCAGATTTGTGAAATATTCATCAAAT
>Ga0209992_10001542_pt1 | contig 23701 bp, 18 predicted proteins | sample 2SBtaG_2_FD_182564 | JGI IMG/M metagenome (GOLD analysis project Ga0209992, IMG submission 182564) | Deep subsurface microbial communities from Kolumbo volcano to uncover new lineages of life (NeLLi) - 2SBTROV12_ACTIVE470 metaG (SPAdes)... | ecosystem: Environmental > Aquatic > Marine >... | reverse complement strand
GTTGCTGTCATCAGCACCCACCTGTGCACGCATCATGTAATTCAAAAACAGATGGGCGTCGTCTTTGTTTTCCGCATCTGCCGGAATAAGCCATCCGTCGATCCACAATTGAGCATTGCCTTGCCCTTCGGGCAGAGTGAAATCAAGAATAACGCCGGTTTCGGCTTCGGCAGCGCCAGACATCGCCAACAGACCATCCGGGCCCCAGGTTACCGAAACGCAGAACTCGCGCTGCGGCATCCGCTGATAGGCGTAGTTATCAAAAGTTTTGATATAGGGGCGAATTTTGGCCAGCATTTCGCCGACAGCGGCATAGTCATCAGGGTTGGTGGAGTTGGGATCAAGTCCCATATGCGCAAGCGCCATCGGAATGATGTCGCCCGGCGAATCCAGGAAGGATACACCACAACTTGCGATCTTGGCCATATTGACCGGATCAAAAACCAGATCCATAGAGCCTATGGGCGCGTCGGGGTAGGTTTCAAGGACCAGTTCCTTGTTGTAGGTCACACCGTGGGTGCCCCACATAAACGGAACAAAATGCGCGTTGCCGGGGTCCCAGTCAGCAGCCAGCTGTGCCATAATGGCCGGGTCCATATTGGCGACATTGCTTAGTTTGGACATATCAAGCGGGGCCACGATGCCTGCCTTGATCAGACGGGCGGTCATGCCGCCGGAGTGGCTGACCACATCATAGCCGCTGCTGCCGGCAAGCAGTTTGGCGTCAATGGATTCCGCTGAGTCATATGTATCGTAAATAACCTTGATGCCATACTCGGCTTCAAAATTGGCGATTGTCTCTTCGCCGATATATTCCGCCCAGTTGGTGACCTTAAGCACCCGATCCTGCGCGAATGCTGAACCGGCCAGCAATGTTCCGGCGGCAACCGCGACGGTCAGCCCCCCCAATTTGGTTGTGATTTTCATAGTCTAACTTCCTCTCCCTGGTTTGATGTTGAATATGATAGTTCCGGTATGATCGTCGCCCTGATCGGCAGCGACGTCAAGTGATCTGATGATGAATTTGTTTGCACCAACAGGGCCTGGCATCCCAAATCGCATGGTTGACTATCTGAACGTTCAGTCAGAAGGGTAGTCCGGGCAAATCATTTAAGTCAAGGTGATCTTGCCGCCGCAACAAAAACGGGCCGGCGTCGTATCGACGGTTTGTGGTGCTTTTGCTCAGGCTCTGTTGGCGCGTGATCAACAGAATAAACAGGGAGAACCGATTATGAATAATGCTGCAATTATTCGGCTTGACCCAAACGGCCCCGAACCCCGTGGTTTGGAAAAGTTGGACCTTGATCCGGTTGATTTTCAATCAGAACTGCCGTCGAGGCCCCGGTATTCACCCGCTGGCAGGTGGGTGATTAGGCGTGTGAATCAACTGCGGATTCTTCCAGCGCGCGCTTGGTTTGAATCAGGTTCAGCGGGAAATTACACGCGTGTAGCAAGTCTACTGATTGACTGTCCAGTCAGATCACGCTTAAAACTGCGATACCGAAAAATTCGGTCAGGCGGCGCGGATTGCCGCCGGACGCTCAACAGAATGCGGTGAAATATGACCATAGAACCCAACCACAAAATCTTGTTTGAGCCGGTAAAAATTGGCCCCAAGACAACCAAAAACAGGTTTTACCAGGTTCCGCACTGCAACGGCATGGGGCATCGCTGGCCACGAACAATGGCCGAAATGCGCGGTGTCAAGGCAGAGGGTGGCTGGGGCGTGGTCTGCACCGAAGAATGCTCGATCCACCCAACCAGCGACCTTACGCCCGCAACGCTGATGCGGCTTTGGGATGACAGCGATTTGCCGGTTCACGAATTGATGGTCACAAAGGTGCAAGAACACGGCGCGCTTGCCGGAATACAGCTGGTGCACAACGGGCAATCCGTCAGCAACTACCTGACCCGCATGCCGCCGCTTGCGCCTTCTCCGGCACCCACAGAGACAGCCAATTCCACGCAGGCAAGAGGCATGGACAAAGAGGATATTCGTGCCCTCAGGCGATGGTTTCGCGAGGCAGCGCTGCGGTCTGAACGGGCCGGCTACGATATCGTCTATGTATACGCGGCGCATGGAATAATGAACTTGCTTTATCAATTTCTTTTGCAGCGCTTCAACCAACGCACAGACGAGTATGGCGGAAATCTGGAAAACCGGGTGCGCCTTGTGCGCGAGGTGCTGGAGGACACAAAAGATGCGGTCGGGCAAAACTGCGCTGTCGCCTTCAGATTTGCGGTTGACGAATTGCTTGGCCAGAATGGAATGCACGCCGCGGAAGCCGAGGATATCGTGGGCACGCTGGCCGAAATTCCTGACCTTTGGGATGTCAACGTTGCCGACTGGGGCAATGATTCGCTGTCATCACGTTTTGGCAACGAGGGTGCGCAGGAGGAATACGTGAAATTTGTTAAGACCGTCACGACCAAACCGGTTGTGGGTGTCGGGCGGTTTACCTCTCCGGACACGATGGTTTCGCAAATCAAACGCGGGGTGCTTGACCTGATCGGTGCGGCCCGTCCTTCGATTGCCGATCCGTTTCTTCCAAGGAAGATAAAAGAGGGGCGGTCGCATGAAATCCGCGAATGTATCGGCTGCAATTTATGCACAACCGGCGATTATGTCGCCTATCCCATGCGTTGTACGCAAAATCCCACGATGGGCGAAGAGTGGCGCAAAGGCTGGCATCCCGAGAAAATTTCGCCCGCTGCCTCTGACGCCTCTGTGTTGGTTGTGGGAGGCGGGCCATCCGGGCTTGAGGCCGCACTGGCGCTTTCCAACCGGTCATATGAGGTGACGCTGGCCGAAGCACGCACCAAGCTTGGCGGGCGCGTGATTGAAGAAACTGCGCTAAAGCCGCTGCGCCAATGGAACCGCGTGTCGGATTTTCGAACGCACATGCTTTCGTCACGCAGCAACGTTCGCTCCTTTACCCAAAGCAACATGGACGCTGATGATATATTGGCGCTTGGCTGTCACCATGTGGCGGTTGCAACCGGATCAAAATGGCGTCTTGATTTTGTCGGCCTGCATCACAGGCACACGCCTGCCGAAGTTAAGCCATCAATGATGATGGCACCAGAGCGCGTGATGAAAAGGCATGTGCCCTTGGGCCGGGTCATGGTGTTTGACGATGATCACTATTATCTGGGTGGTGCGCTGGCTGAACATTTGGCGCAGGCCGGTGCCGAGGTAATTTTGGTTACACCCGCGCCCGAAGTTTCTGGGTGGACCCATTTTTCGCTGGAATACGAGCATATTCAGATGCGTTTGCATGAATTGGGTGTGAACATCATTTGCAACAGCGCAATTTCCAGGGTTGGCGACGGTTACGTCGAACTGAATTCTATATATTCCGGCAAAAAACAGCGGGTAGAGGCTGAGGCGGTCATACCGGTCACCTCGAGGATTGCGCAGGATGATGTGTACCATGCGCTTTATGCACGGCGTGAAGAATGGCCGGATCATGGCCTTAAATCAGTCACCCGGATTGGCGATTGCTATGCGCCGGGGACGATTGCGATGGCGGTTTATGCGGGTCATGAATTCGCCCGCAATCTGGAAATGCCGGGCAATACCGAAATTCCGTTTCGGCGCGAGAATGACTTTGAGGCGGATCGCACATGGTCAGGTTTTGACGCATGAACAAAACCCTGAAAAGTGACGCCTGGTATCAAACGAGTTGCCATATAAAGACGTCGCTTTGGGGCAAGACTGCTGATGATCTGCCGGAACTTGACCGCCTGCGCGGTGATTTGCGCGTTGATGTTCTGGTGATCGGTGCGGGGTTTTGCGGGCTTTCAACCGCCCTTCATCTGGCGGAACAGGGCATTCAGGTTGCCATTGTCGAAGCGCACGAGCCGGGGTGGGGTGCGTCGGGTCGAAACGGCGGGCAGGTCATCCCCGGCTTGAAGATTTTTCCGGATGAAATGGTCAGGCGCTATGGCCGCGAGCGTGGCGAGGGAATTGCCAAAACGGCAGGAGCCGCGCCACAGCTTGTATTTGACCTGATCAAGAAATACCGGATTGACTGTGATCTTTTGCAAACCGGTTGGATACAATTGGCAAAAGGCCCGTTTGGTCTGCGCACAATCGAGGACCATGTTAAGCAATGGGGCCAGCGCGCCGCGCTGGTGCGCAAACTGACCCGCGAACATGTAGCGGCGAAAACCGGCACGGCGGCCTATGCCGGAGGGTTGATTGACGATCGCGGTGGCAATCTTCACCCGCTAAAATACGCAAGGGGGCTGGCGCGGGCGTGCTTGGACCTTGGTGTTTCCATTTACCGGGACTCGCCCGCCTTATCGGTAACGGAAAGTGCGGACCGCTGGCTGGTCACCACTGTTGGGGGATCAGTCAGCAGCGAAACCGTGATTGTCTGCACCAATGGTTATACCGGATCCATGTTGCCGGGGCTTTCAGAAACCATCGTGCCGGTGTTAACGGGGGTTGTCGCCACGGAACCGCTGGGTGACAATCTGAAAAGGAAAATCCTGCCGCAGCGGCAAGGTGCTGCGGATACACGCCGCCTGCTGTCCTGGTTTGGTATTGATCGCAAAGACCGCCTGCTTTTTGGCAGTCGCATAAATTCGCAAAAAGAACTGATCAACGATAAGAATTTTAACTTCGGTCTGCGCCGCATGCGCGAGATATTTCCTGAAGTTGACAACACCAGGCTGAACCACATGTGGACCGGACGCGTTGCCCTGACCCTTGATCACGTGCCACATATTCACAAACTGGCGCGGGGGCTATACAGCGGACTGGGATTTAACGGACGGGGTGTGGCGATGGCGACGATGTTTGGAAAAGTTCTGGCCGGCCATTGTGCGAAGAACAACCATGCAGACTTTCTGCCTCTCACCCCAATGCCAAAAATCCCGTTCAGTCGATTTCGGGGTCAGGGCATCGCGGTGGCGCTGACTTGGAAACGGTTGATGGACACTGTACGACCATAAACACTGGCAAAGAACGCCCGCGTAAAAAAGCACAGTAAGCGGATCAAAATGATGAATAAAAATAACAGAGATATCCGCGTTCCGGCAATATGGGACCGCAGCGGTTTGCCCGGATGGTGCTATCACAGCCCGGCATTGCTGGAGCTGGAAAAAGAACACATATTCAAAACCCACTGGCAAATTGCCTGCCATGTCTCTGACGTGCCAGAGGTTGGAAGTTTTCAAACATTTGATATGTGCGGCGAACGGGCGATTATCTTGCGGGATTCAGACAGGAAAGTGCGGGCGTTTCACAATATATGTCGACACCGCGGCTCCCGGCTGGTGGTCAAAGACAACGGCATTTGCAAAAACGCGCTGGTCTGCCCGTTTCACGGATGGGTTTATAATCTTGACGGCACGTTAAGGGGCGCGGCCCGGCCTGACTCTTTTCCGGAACTGGATAAGCACAAATTTGGACTGCGAACGATTGACTTTGAAATCTGGAATGGATTTGTATTTGTTCGCTTCAAAAAAGGCCCGCAACCCGCTGTCAAAGAATTGCTTGAACCCTTCGCCAGGGAAGCCGCCGGTTACAACATGGCGGATCACGTTCCCGTCGGCGAACTTTGGCATGGTCAATCACCGGTAAACTGGAAATCGGTCCGGGATGTTGACAACGAAGGGTATCACGTGGCGATGGCCCATCCGGCGCTGCAAGACCTTTACGGGGCAACTTATGCGGACGAGCCTTACGTGAACGGTGTTTCCCGTTCAGACGGCAAATTCACCCAGTCAAGCGGCCGGCGCTGGGCGGTGCGAAACTACAAAAAAATGTCAAAACCACAGGAACATCTGCCGGAAAGCCTGCACCGGTCTTGGCTATATTACGGCCTTTTCCCAAACGCCGTGATCGCCGCGACACCAGAAACTATCTTGTTTTATCAGGAATTTCCCTTGTCCACCGCGAAATCCCAGCTGCGCAGTGGAATATACCGCAATCCTGTCGAAGACCGGCAGCAACGCGCCTCCCGCTATCTGGCAAACCGCATTGATCGCGAAACTGTAAAGGAAGACATTCAGCTTACGATCTGGTCAAATGAATCTATGGCTTCGGATTCTTTTGAGGGGTTTTATCTGTCAGATCTGGAATACGGCGTGCGCTCGCACCACGACCATTTGCGGGCGATTTTGCCAATTTACAATGTGAAGCAGGCGCCAATAGAAGATGACGTGAAAACCTTGAACACTTCGCTGGGAAACACAGGCGCCCAGTGACAACCGGCACTGGCAATCCGGATGAGTTTGACAGGCAGAAAACGCTGTTACTTTCCAAAGTTGGAGACCCCGGTTCAGGTGCCGTGCGATACGCGGCGGCAATGTATTTTTTCAATCAGAAATTATTGTCCTGCGACGTGCTTGAGATATACCGGAGATGCTGCAAATTTGACAATGAGGACCCTGTCGAGCTGGCAAAGTTTGAAAAGATCGAGGGTTTCAGCCCGCTGAGTTTTAATTCCGGAAACCGGCGCTAAGATGTCACGTTTTCCCAGCAACCCTGATGTTATTGTCGTTGGCGCCGGAACAGCCGGATTGTCAGCCGCAAAGGCATTGATGGCTGCGGGCCTTGAGGTTGTTGTATTTGAAGCGGACGCGCATGTCGGCGGGCGGTGCATTACCGATACAAAGACGTTTGAAACGCCCTTTGACCGGGGCGGATCATGGCTGCATTCCGCGCCCGTAAACCCGCTGGCGCGTCTGGCGAAAGAAAAAGGCACAGAGCTGCACAAGACGCCCTGGAACTGGAAGTGGGTTCACAGGGTGGACCGGTCGCTTACAAAACCGGAGGTGGCCGACTACAGCAACTATCAACATGCCATGTGGCGTGCCATAAACGCAGCCGGAGCAGGGCAGGGTGACAGTTCAACAGAGGATGCTTTGCCGTCGTCGCGGTGGAAAGATACGGCCAGGTTTTGGGTGCCGCAGATGCTGGGCGGGGACGCAGATGTAACATCCGCAAAGGACGTTTACAGCTACAAGGATGCAGACGGCGACTGGTTGGTGTCCGGCGGTCTTGGTACTTTTGTGAAAGACCTTCATGCGGATGTGCCGGTTCATCTGAACTGCCCGGTTTTGAAAATTGACTATTCCGGCCCCGGCGTTCGTGCGCTTACACCAAAAGGTGAGGCCAAGGCCAACTATCTGGTGTTGACGGTTTCAACCGGCGTTCTGGGCCTTGAAAAGATCAGATTTACCCCGGCGCTGCCCGACCGGAAATTGACCGCAATCAATCAGTTGCCAAACGGCCTGCTGAACAAAGTTGGCCTTGAATTTGATCCAGTCTGGACAGAAGCCGTGGTTGGCGAAATGGCCGATTACCATTCCGGTGGCGAAGAATTTTGCACGTTGTTGTTTGGGTTTTATGAAACAAACATGGCGGTTGGGTTTGTTGCCGGTCGGTTTGCGGACCTGCTGGAAACCGAGGGCAAGGGCGCCGCGACGGAATATTGTTTGCAAGGATTGCGGGGCATTTTCGGCAATGATGTGGTGAAATACGTTCGCCGAACAGACCAAACAAGTTGGCGCGGCAATGCAAATGCTGTTGGGTCATACAGCTTTGCCCGCCCCGGTGGCTCTGGGGCACGGGAAATTCTTGCCGAACCACTGGGCAACACGTTATATTTTGCTGGTGAAGCAACGATGCCGGACGCCCAAGCAACGGTTCACGGGGCATATCGCAGCGGTATGGAGGTTGCACAGAAAATTGTTGCGGCGCATCGGTTGGCAAATTGAATGGGAAAACAGGAATGTCCGCATGTCAGAATTGAAAGCAATAGAGTCAAAAGATCGGCGTGTCGTCAACATCCACACCGCAGAATTCACTCCGTTTTTTAGTGACGGGGTGGAAAACGGCGCGGTATTACAACTGAATGATGCCAAACCCCACGGCAGCGGGTTTCATATATATCGCATGGCGCCCGGCGAAACCACCGTGGCGCATGTTCATCACAGCGACGAAGAGTTTTTGATGCTGGAAGGTGAACTGTTTGACCATGATGGTGTCAGGTATGAAGCGGGTGATCTGGTGTGGCTTAAAAAGGGGACCAAACATTCCTCTTATTCCCCGGGTGGCTGTCTGATTGCGGTCTATTTGTCTGGCGAGGGACCGGTAGTCGATTAAACGCAAGGTGTTGACGCGGAATTTTCTCCTAAGACGATGGTTGCCGCGTTCTGAATTTGATATTCAATCTTATCCACATCTGATTTCACAGCAATTTTAAGGTCGGGCAGTTGCTTGCCTGTGTCCGGCCAGTTGAACTCGCATCCGGTGCGAATTACATATATTCTTCCACGTACACTACGAATACTGCAAGCCTACGCACGAATTTTAGGTATTCAGTAAAAAACAATTGCCTATTACGCAATCCTGTACTAGCGTTTTAACGTTCGATAGAGGTGTGCCATTGCTTAAATCCGCATATCATTCCGCCCGCGTCAGCAATGGCAGCCCGCGCAAAATGTCAACGGGGCAGGCTGACAGGTTGCCAACCGACGACAAGCTGAACCGGGCGATAATTTCCGCACTGGAAAACGATGGCAGGACGCCGTTCTCGGAAATCGCGAACCGCTTGGATGTGTCTGAGGGCACAATCCGAAACCGGGTGAATGCAATGAAAGAGGCGGGGCTTTTGCGGATCGTCGCCATCGTTGATCCGGTGGCCGCCGAATATAAAACCGACGCCATGTTGGGCGTCAAAGTTTCAGCGACCGCGTCACCCGGCGACGTGGCCAAACGTCTGACCAGCCTGTCAAATGTCGTTTACATTCTGTGGGTTGGAGGGCGCTACGATCTTTTGGTTGAGGTTGTCACCAATGACAATGAAAGCTTTCTGGAATTTTTGGAAAACGAAATTCACGGCCAAAGCGATATCGCGTCCGTGGAAACGATGATGGGACTGCAAAGTTTCAAAAACCAGTTTTTATTGAAAAGCGATTGGCAGGACCGGGATGTTTAGCGCGTCTGAACTGGCTGCCTGGGCCAAGGCGTCGTCGTCACCCGCAGTGGGATTGCCTGCCGCGGCTTATTGCGATCCGGATTTCTGGCAGGCGGAATGTGACACCGTTTTTTCAGCGTCCTGGGTCTGTGCCGGATTTGCCCACGAGCTGAAGGAACCCGGCGACGTCGTACCTGTCACGGTTGCCGGCAAACCCCTGCTGTTGGTGCGCAACGCATCGGGCAAGATTGCCGCCTTTCACAACGTATGCCGCCACCGATGCCTGATGCTGGTGGATGCCCCCACAAACGTTGGCAAGCTGATCCGCTGCCCCTATCACGCCTGGGCTTATGATCTGAATGGTAAACTGCGTGCGTCGCCACATTTTGGCGGCACTGACAACCATCAGCCGGACGGATTTGATGCTGACGACCACGGGCTGATTGCGGTGCGCACCCACGTCTGGCACGACTGGATTTTTGTCAATCTGGACGGCAATGCGCCGGATTTTGAAGTCTATGCGGCAGCGCTGATTGCCCGGCTGGACGGGATCGACTTTGCAAAAATAGCGCCGATTGGAATGTTGGATTTTGGCGAGATCGCGACCAACTGGAAATTCCTGATGGAGAATTTTATCGAGCCCTATCATGTGCAGTTTGTCCATGCCACAACCACCGCTCAGCCGTTGGCCGACCACCGTACAATCGTCGATGGCCTGTGTCTGGGCAGCGCGGTTGATCTGGGAGAGGAAGCCGGAACAGATGGCAGCCTTGCGGTCAGCTCGCGCTACCTGACGCTGTTTCCAAACTTCATTGTCGGGCGTTATTTCCCGGATCAGCTTGGCGTTTATCTGAATATCCCGCTTGGCCCCGGACAAACCGTCCAAAAACGCGCACTTTATACGACAGACGAAAAAGTGCTTTCACCTGATGAAATCGAGGGGCTGAAAAAGCTTTGGTGGGACGTTCATAAAGAAGACCATGAAATCTGCGAGCGTTTGCAGCTTGGCCGTGCCTCACCTGTGGCTGAAGGCGGCGGCGTGCTGTCGCCTTGTTGGGAAGACAACGTGCGGGCGTTTCAGGAATTGATTGCGCAAAGCGTTGCGCAGAAAGGAGCGTCTTAAATGGCAGACTCAGACACGGGCTTTCGGCTGGCACACACGATGATGCGGGTGCGCGATCTGGAGGCCTCGCTGGCATTTTATTGTGGAATTTTGGGCATGCAGGTGTTGCGCCGCACGGATTACGAGGACGGCAGATTTACCAACACTTTTATCGGATATGGTGCAGAAGCAGAGTTTCCAACGCTGGAGCTGACCCACAATTGGGATCAGGCGGCGGACTATGACAAAGGCGACGGCTGGGGTCATATTTGTATTGAAACCAAAGACGTATACGACGCCTGCGAAAAACTTGCGGCAAAGGGTGTCAACATCACGCGCCCGCCGGGACCAATGAAGCACGGCACCCGGGTCATCGCGTTTTGCGAAGACCCGGATGGCTATAAGGTCGAGCTTAACGAAACCATCCTCAATCACATCCAATAAGGACATCCAAAATGGGCAATAAACCGCAACTTATGAAATGGGCATTGGTCGAAGACCGCTATAATGCGATCGGCGAGGGGGATGGCGACACCTACATCAAGCCAATGGTCACCAGCGGCATGAGCGAGACCATGTGCGGTGGCATCAACGTTTTGAAAAACATCAAAGTGCCGTGGGAACTGACCTGCGACGAAATCATCTATGTTCTTGAAGGCACGTTCCGGCTGGTTTGTGACGGGGAAACCTATAACTGTGACCGCGGCGATGTTCTTTACGTTCCCAAGGACAATCACATTTCCTATGAGGCGGACGAAAGATGCGTCATTTTCTACGCTGCTTATCCGCACAACTGGAAAAAACTCGCAGGCCTGACCTACGTGCCGGGTATTGACCCGGATGACTTTGTACCGGGTTAAACCAAGACAGGGAAATCGGGTTGAGGGAGGAAAAAATGACCGACAAAATCTATTACGAGCGATTTGAGGATGCGGTGGAACGCAACCGACCGCGCATTCCTGAACTGCGTGAGCGACTGGAAGCCGCCGGCGTTAAATACGTGTTGTCAAGCTGGATTGATCTGCACGGCATTCCCAAAACCAAACCTGTCCCAATGAGCGATCTTGAGGAACTTTGCCTTGGCAAGGGGCCGCAGTTTGCGGTGCATTCAATATCTTATGTGCCGGAATTGTCGCCGGCCGACAGCGATCAGGTGATGGTGCCCGATCTTGATGCGGTTTATGTCTGCCCGTGGGACAAAACGATGGCGATCATCTTTGCCGATTTGTTTTGGGAAGACGCCCCGTATAATGTTTGCCCGCGACAGGCGCTTAAGCGGGCCATTCAAGCGGCGCAAGACCGCGGTTATGTCGGGTTTGCCGGGATTGAACCAGAGTTTATTGCCATGCGTTATGATGCGGCAGGCAGGCCGGTCAAGGCGATAGACGACGATCCGCCGGACGGCGTGCGGCCCCGGCGGCAGGCCTTTGGGTATGACGTTGAATATTCCGTCGATTCGATGCCGTTTCTGAAGGACATGATTGATATTCTGGAGGATCTGGGCTGGAATATTCACGATGTGGTGGCAGAAGGCGCCTATTCGCAGTTCGAGCTGGATTTCCACTATACCCATCTATTGGAAATGGCTGACCGTCTGGTGTTCTTGCGCATATTGCTTAAGGAAGTTGCCAAAAAGCACGATATGTTCATCACTTTCATGCCAAAGCCCACGGTTGGCGACTGGCGCTCGGGTGCGCATATCAACTTTTCTTTGCAGTCAGCGGACAACCCCGGTGAAAATATTTTTAAGGACGGCGATGGCTGGTCTGAAACCTCGCGCTACGGGGTTGGCGGGTTGATGGCGCACGCAGAGGCGATTACCGCGATCACCTGCCCAACGGTAAATTCCTACAACGGCCTTGTGCCGCGTGTGGGGGGCTTTGAGGGTGGCACTGTTACCTGGGCGCCAACCAATATCACCTATGGTTTTAACAACCGGTCCGCGCAACTGCGACTGCCGCAAAGCCGCTATTGCATCGAAAACCGTGCGGCGGATATGACGATGAACGTTTATCTGGCGCTGGCGATGACGCTGGGCGCGGTGCTTGAAGGTATCGACAATAAAACCGATCCCGGCAAGCCGACCGATTTTGATCTTTACGCCATGACCGACGCCCAGTTGACCAAAGCCGGTATCCGCCGCCTGCCGCGCACCCTGTTTAACGCAATCGAGGCGTTGAAAGCTGACAGTTTGGCCAAGGATGTGATGGGCGAAGTTATGCTGAATTCTTATGTCGAATATAAGAATGACGAATGGGAGCGGTACCATCAGGCGGTGACGGATTGGGAAGTTCAGGAATACCTGCGGCTTTACTGATCTGCTTAACGTTATCACGCGGCGGAAACGGCAATTGGGTGCAACGCAGGTCTGCGCCACCCTGCGGGCCTGACAGGAGGAAACATGCCACAGGGCCATGAGGTATTTTCGCTTGGTAATGTTCGGCTGGTTTCGGGCGCTGTACTGCACAATGCCGAACTTGCCTTTAAGACTTACGGCACCCTGTCACCTGCGGGTGACAACGTTGTGCTGCTGCCCACATTTTTCACCGGCAGCCACCAGCGGAACGAAGGGTTTTTTGGCACCGGGCGGGCCATTGATCCGGCGCGTCATTTCATCGTTTCCATAAATCTGTTTGGCAACGGTCTTTCGTCTTCCCCTTCAAACGCTGCCACGCCTCAGGATGGCCCACGTTTTCCGCAGATTTCATTTCAAGACAACGTCGCCTGCCAACACCGCCTGCTGACCGAACACCTTGGCGTTAAGCGGATCGCCCTTGTCACCGGATGGTCGATGGCTGGGTGTCAGGCCTATCACTGGGCGGCGCAATATCCCGATATGGTTGACGCAATCCTGCCATTTTGCGCTTCGGCCAAAACCTCGCCGCACAACCACGTATTTCTGGAAGGGGTAAAGGCGGCCCTTTGTGCGGATCAGGCATGGAACGGTGGCAATTATTCACAGCCACCGGTTGTGGGACTGAAAGCCTTTGGCCGGGTTTATGCAGGATGGGCGTTTAGCCAAAGTTTTTACCGTGACGGTCTTTACCGCCAATTGGGGTATGGCAGCGTTGAGGACCTTTTGCTTGACTGGGAGGTCGATCATGCCGAAAACTGGGACGCCAACGACCTGTTGGCCAAACTGGCCACCTGGCAGGCTGGCGATATCAGTGCAGGACCGCAGTTTGGTGGCGATATCAAACGCGCACTTGGTGCCATTCGCGCCCGTGCCATTCTGATGCCCTGCACGCAGGATCTGTATTTTCCGCCCGCTGACAATGCAATTGAAGCAGGTCACATGCCAAATGCACACCTTCGCCCTTATGACTCGCTCTTTGGTCACTGCGCTGCCAATCCGGGCAACGACCCGGGATTTACCGCCGCGCTGGATAAAGCGATTTCAGAATTACTGGAATAATCCAAAGCATGGACCCTGATTGCTATTGCCTCAACCGGCGGCAAAAGTCATGCTGATAATCTGAAGCGCCGAGATGCGGCCACTTTGAATAATACGGTTGTGGCACTGGTGTGGAGCGGGTTGGCCGGTAAAAGTTGGATACCGGTTTTGAACAACAATTGCAGTCGCGTACCAGTTGGGACGCGGACGCAATCAAAGAGGGGCAAAAAGATGACGATCAGTCTGACTAAATTCGCAAAAGACAACGGCGTTAAGTTTTTCTTGATTAATTTTACAGATCTGTTTGGCGCACAGCGCGCAAAACTTGTGCCTGCACCGGCCATTGCCGGAATGCAGAAAGACGGCGCCGGTTTTGCCGGGTTTGCCACCTGGCTTGATATGACACCCGGCCATCCTGACATGTTTTCTTTGCCTGACGCCAACTCGGTTATTCAGCTTCCCTGGAAACCAGAGGTAGCATGGGTTGCCGGTGATCCGATGATGAACGGAGAACTGGTTGCACAGGCACCGCGCGTGGTGCTGAAAAGGCTGATAAGCCGGGCGAAAGACAAGGGATACGTGATGAAATCTGGCGTCGAGCCAGAGTTTCATCTGATAAATCAGGACGGTTCTGACATTTCCGACAGCCGCGATATCGCAGAGAAACCGTGCTATGACCAGTCAGCGATCATGCGGCGCTATGACGTGATTTCGGAAATCTGCCTGACAATGATCCAGCTGGGCTGGGGGCCATACCAGAACGATCACGAAGACGCCAATGGCCAGTTCGAGATCAACTGGGATTTCAACGATTGCCTGACCACTGCCGACCAACATGCGTTCTTTAAATTTATGGTCAGGGAAATAGCCGAAAAGCACGGGCTTCGGGCAACATTCATGCCAAAACCGTTCCGGCATCTGACAGGCAACGGTTGCCATGTGCATACCTCTGTCTGGGACGCGAAAACCGGTAACAAAAACCTGTTTCATGACAAAAAGGGCGCACTGGGCGTATCAGCTTTTGGTTATAATTTTCTGGGCGGGGTCATGGCACACGCAGAATCGCTGGTGGCGATCACCAACCCGACGGTCAATTCTTACAAGCGGATCAACGCGCCAACCACCAGCTCTGGTGCGACATGGGCCCCAAACACCATCACCTACAGCGGCAACAACCGGACCCATCTGGTGCGCATCCCCGATGAAGGCCGGTTTGAACTGCGCGTCGCTGACGGTTCGGCAAATCCATATTTGTTGCAGGCAGCGGTGCTTGCGGCGGGTCTTGACGGCGTTGAAAACAAAACCGATCCGGGCAAACGGCTGGATATCGACATGTACGCCGAGGGCCATAAGGTGAAAGGCGCGCGAAAACTTCCGCTTTATCTGATTGATGCGCTGCGGTTGTTTGCCAGGAACAAGACCATGCGCGCAGCGTTTGGTGCGGAATTCTGTGATGCCTACATCAAGCTAAAAACCCGCGACTGGAACCAGTACAGCCAACAACTGACCCAGTGGGAGCGTGACACCACACTGGATTGTTAAGGGTGCCAAGCGAAGAAGGTCCCCTTGCAACATTTTCTTCGAACCGGGCCAGACAAAAGCGCGTGCAAGATTTGTTCCAGTCCAAAAACCGGATGTTCCCGCTGTGCGGTGGTGGCAATCCGGCGTCTTTAACCGCAGGATAGCATTATGGCAAAACCGTCGATTCGATTGGGCGTTGATATTGGTGGCACGTTTACAGACGTGGTGCTGGAAAACAGCGACGCGCGGTTTTCAGCCAAAGTCCTGACGACATATGACGCACCGGAAGACGCAATAATCACCGGGGTTCGCGAAGTTTGTGACAAGGCAGGCGTCGTTCCCGGGGACATAGGCCAGATCATTCACGGTACGACGTTGGCAACCAATGCGCTGATAGAACGGCGCGGGGCGAAAACCGCCCTGATCACCACCAAAGGCTTTCGCGATGTGATCGAAATGCGCACCGAAAGCCGGTTTGAGCAATATGATTTAAATCTGACGTTGCCCGAACCTTTGTTGCCAAGAAACCGTCGTTACGTCGTGGCAGAGCGGATGGATGCGGACGGTGGCGTGCTTTTGCCTTTGGACCGGACAGAGGTAGAGGATTTGGCAATGCTGCTGAAAGCTGCAAATTACCAAAGCGTCGCTGTTGGGCTGTTGCATTCTTACGTCAACGACGCGCACGAGCGGATGATCGCACAGGTTTTGGCCGACAGGTTGCCCGGCGTGATGGTGTCGCTTTCCAGCGAAGTCTCGCCGCAGATGCGGGAATATGAACGTTTCAGCACGACAATCGCCAATGCGTTTATCAAGCCTCTGATGAAATCCTATCTGGGGCGATTACGCGAAAGACTGGCAGCGACCGGTGCGGATTGTCCGGTATTTTTGATGCACTCCGGTGGCGGGATCATGTCACTGGAAAGTGCCGCAGAATTTCCGGTTCGACTGGTGGAAAGCGGACCCGCGGGCGGGGCGATCTTTGCTGCTGACATCGCAGCACGGCACGGAATTGACCGGGTGCTAAGCTTTGATATGGGCGGCACAACCGCAAAAATCTGCCTGATCAAAAACCAAACACCAAAAACCGCCCGGGTATTTGAAGTTGCCCGCTCGTACCGCTTTAAGAAAGGGTCCGGCATGCCGATTTCAATACCTGTGATCGATATGGTCGAGATTGGCGCAGGCGGCGGCTCGATTGCCCGTGTGGACGCGATGAACCAGATCAGGGTAGGCCCGGACAGCGCCGGGTCAGACCCGGGCCCGGCCTGTTATGGCCGTGGTGGTAAGCAGCCAACGGTCACAGACGCTGATCTGGTGCTTGGACGGCTTGATCCTGAAACCTTCGCCGGTGGCGCGATTGCGCTGCTCAAATCTGCCGCTGATACAGCGCTGGGCGCAAAGATCGGCACGCCACTTTCAATGGATGCAACAGAAGCCGCCTTTGGGCTGGCGGAAGTTGTGGATGAAAACATGGCCAACGCCGCGCGTGTTCATGCTGTAGAGAACGGCGAAGACCTTGGCGCGTACACGATGATTGCCTTTGGCGGGGCGGCGCCCCTGCACGCTGCGCGGTTGTGCGAAAAACTGGGCGTTGACACTTGCCTTGTGCCTGTGGGCGCTGGCGTTGGCTCTGCCATCGGGTTCCTGCGTGCGCCGTTCAGTTTTGAGGCAAGCCGATCCGTCTTTATGCGCATGTCAGACTTTGACACGAAAATGGTCAAACGGCTTTTTGCTGAGATGACGTCAGAATCTGCCCAATTCGTGCGGTCCTGTGACGCCAAAGCAAAAATCCTGACAAATCATAAACTCTATATGCGATATGCCGGTCAGGGGTGGGAAATACCAATCAATCTATCGGCCTTGCAGGCTGAAAGGCCGGATGCGGAAACTTTCATGCAATTGTTTGAGACTGAATATGCCAATCTGTTTGGCCGCGGTGTGGACGGGATGGAGGTTGAAATCACGCTTTGGTCGGTCAATGCGTTTACGGCTGATGCAAAGCCAACACCTGTTGATCGTCCGGTTGCCGTAAAAACGGCCAGACCGCGCACCCGTCGTTCGCTTTTTGATCCCGCACTTGGCAGACATACGGACGCCAGCGTTGTGCAGCGCACAGATTTAAGGGCCGGAAAACAGATGGCAGGTCCGGCGGTTGTGACCGAGGCAGAAACCACTGTTGTCGTCCCCAACAGCCGCCATGTTTTTGTGCACAGCGACGGCACCTTGGAAATTCAGCAAAAGGTGGTCAGCGAAGCGACGTCACTTACAGACAACCGGGTGGGTGCTGGCAATGATTAAACACAGCAAAGTTGCCCATCAGGTCATGTGGAACCGCCTGATTTCCATCGTCGAGGAACAGGCCCAGGCGCTGGTGCGCACGGCGTTTTCAACCTCGGTTCGCGAGGCCGGAGATTTATCCGCCGGCGTTTACAATCACAGCGGTCAAATGCTGGCACAAGCCGTGACAGGCACCCCCGGGCACGTCAACGCAATGGCGGATGCGGTTGGGCATTTTATCCGACGCATCGGGCGCAGCAACATGTTTTCCGGGGATGTCTATATCACCAATGACCCGTGGGAGGGCACGGGCCACAAACATGATATCACGCTGGTCACGCCCTCTTTTCACCATGATGCACTGATTGGCTTTTTTGCCTGCACCGCCCATGTCACCGACATCGGCGGGCGCGGGTTTGGGGCTGACGCAAATGATGTGCACGAAGAGGGTCTTTACCTTCCGATTATGAAATTTGCCGAAAAAAATGTGGTTGATAAAACATTGTTGGCAATTATTCGCGGCAACGTGCGCGAGCCGGACCAACTGGTGGGCGATATCTATGCGCTTGCGGCCTGTAACGACATCGGACACCGCCGCCTGATTGAAATGGTCCGCGAATTTGGACTGCGTGATCTGGCGGGGATTTCTGAATTCATCCTGACAAACTCGCGCAAAGCAACGCTGGCGCGGATCAACGCGCTGACGCCGGGCACAGCGGACGGGCATATGAGGATTGACGGTTATTCCAAACCGGTGGATTTGCGGGTGCGGCTGACGATTGCAAAAGACCGGGTTGTCAGTGACTGGAATGGCACCAGCACCGTTGACAAAAAGGGCATCAACGTGCCGCTGGTCTACACAAAAGCCTATGCCTGCTATGCCTTAAAATGTGCCATCGCGCCGGACATTCCAAACAACGCGGCCAGTCTGGCACCATTTGAAATAACCGCACCGGAAAACACCATTGTAAACGCCGTCCACCCTGCGCCCGTGGCCCTGCGTCATGTCATCGGCCACATGGTGCCAGATACAGTTTACGCGGCACTTGATAAATTGCTGCCGGGCGTTGTGCCTGCTGAAGGTGCCGGTTGCCTGTGTAATTTCCAACTGAGCCTCAGACCCAGAACCGACAAACCGGCGCCGCCAAACGCTTATCGCGCCGAAGTTCTGACGTTTAATTCCGGCGGCTCTGGTGCGCGGCCTGGGCTTGACGGCATGAACGCAACGGCTTTTCCTTCAGGGGTGATGACCATGCCGGTTGAAGCAACCGAACAAGTGGGGCCGGTGATCATCTGGCGCAAGGAATTGCGCCCGGATTCCGGTGGTGCAGGGAAGTTTCGCGGCGGATTGGGGCAGTTTATGGAAGTGGGTGCCCGCGAGGGTCATGAATTTGACATGCAGGCAATGTTTGACCGCGTAAACCATCCGGCCAAAGGCCGTCGCGGCGGTCAGGATGGTGGCGCAAACACAATCGAATTGGAAAACGGTGCCCCGATGAAAGGGAAAGGCAAGCAGTTCGTGCCACACGGACGCCGTGTGTTGATGGCATTTCCGGGCGGTGCCGGGTATGGAAGCGCTGACAACCGGGACAAGGATGACGCAAAGCGCGATCTTGCCAACGGTTATATCACAGCCAAAAATGCGGCTGATCAATATGGTCTAAGCGACAAAGAGATTTCAGATGTCTTGCGTCGTGCACAAATTGGAGAGATTTTCTGATGGCAACAAACCTGTCCGCCACACCCGTTCAATCCAATTATGACGTCATCATAATTGGCGGCGCAATCATGGGCTCGTCCGCTGCCTGGTTTTTGATGGACAATCCGGATTTTGATGGTTCAGTATTGGTGATCGAGCGCGATCCAAGTTATGAATTTTGCTCAACCGCGCACACCAATTCCTGCATCCGCCAACAGTTTTCGACCGAACTGAATATCAAAATTTCCCAATTCGCGGCAGACTTCATCAAAAACTTGCGCGCCTATATGGGGGGGGACGCACGGGTGCCTGATCTGGAAATCCAATCTTATGGTTACTTGTTTTTGGCAGATACCGAAGAAGCCGCCGCAAATCTGCGGGCCGCGCAAAAAGTGCAACTTGCGGCAGGCACCGAAACGCAATTGCTGTCTCCAAAAGAAATCGCGGAGGATTACCCGTTTTATCAGTTGGACGACATTGTGCTTGGCAGCATCAACAAGAAAGATGAGGGTTATTGGGACAGCGGAACAGTGTTTGATTGGCTGCGTCGGTCAGCCCGTGATCGTGGGGCGGAATATGTCCGGGCAGAGGTGGCCGGCATTCAGAAAAACGCCGCAGGAACCCGCGTTTCAGGCGTGACGTTGACAGATGGCCGGAAAATCGGTTGCGGGCAATTGGTCAACGCAACCGGCCCCCGCGCTGCCAGAACAGCAAAAATGGCCGGAATTGACATCCCGGTGGAGCCCCGCAAACGGTATTCATGGATATTCAAGGCGGAAAAGCCTCTGGACCGGAACTTACCGCTTACGATTGACCCGTCAGGCGTTCATCTGCGGCAGGACGGCCCCGAAACCTATTTAGTTGGATCAAAAGGAGACCCTGATCCGGCCGTTGATTTTGACGATTTTGGCATGGATCACAGCCTGTTTGAGAACCACATATGGCCCTCTTTTGCGTCTCGCATTCCGCAGTTTGAGGCCGTCCGCGTTGTTACCGAATGGGCTGGTCAATATGCTTATAATGTGCTCGATCAAAACGCTATCATCGGACCGCACAACCAAATTGAAAACTTCATTTTCATGAATGGATTTTCCGGCCACGGGTTGCAGCAATCCCCCGCTATGGGGCGCGGCATTGCAGAGTGGCTGACGTACGGCGCTTACCGCAGTCTGGACCTCAGCCCGTTCGGATTTGAGCGCATCATGCGCAACGAAGCCGTCGTAGAGAAAGCCGTCGTATGATAATGGTCCGCACCACGCAGTATTTAACCACTATGGTTTTCCGGAACACCAAGGCCGACTCATGAAAAAACTTGTTCTTACCGGTGCCGCCGGGCGCCTTGGCTCTTATTTGCGTGAACCGCTTTCAAAGATGTGCAATGAATTTGTTTCATCTGACAAGGTTGATGATATCGGCACGCTTTACGCCGGCGAACAATACGAAAAAGCTGATTTGGAAGACAAAACCGCCATCAACAACCTGTTGGAAGGCGCTGAAATGGTTGTGCATTTCGGGGCCATCCCGGACGAAGCACCGTTTGAAACCATTCTTGGCCCAAACATTATCGGCGCGTACAACGTTTGGGAGTCCGCCCATCAAAACGCGGTGCGCCGGGTGGTTTATGCCAGTTCGATCCACGCCGTCGGCATGCACCCCACGGATGATTTCATCGGTATTAACGCGGCGCACAGACCGGATACGTTTTACGGGCTGGCCAAGTGCTTTGCCGAAGATCTGGGGCGCATGTACTGGGACAAACGCGGGCTGGAAGCGGTGTGTTTGCGAATCCTGTCCTGTGCGCAGGTGACCAGCCCGCGGGCGCTGGGCACATGGCTGAGTTATGACGATCTGGTTCAGCTGGTCACGCAGGCCGTTACGGCGCCAAAAACCGGTTTCAGCGTCATTTATGGTGTTTCCGGCAACGACCGGGCGCCCGTAGACAATGCGCTGGCCGGCCATCTGGGGTATCGCCCCAAGGACAATGCTGAACAATTTGCAGGTGATATTCTAAGTAAAGGCAACGTGGCTGATCCCGGTGACATCGCGCAAACCCGATTGGGTGGGCCATTTGCGGCTGTTGAACTGGGCGAAAGCGGTATGGCAAAGATGAATATTATAGATGACCGCAAAAAGTCATAGGCAAATCGCGGGCCTTGGCGTCACTTGTTGAAAGCTCACACTTACAGAACCGGATAACGCCCACTCTATTTGATCGATAATATTGGTTGAGATAAATGGACGCAGACATTGTTCCGGTTTTGAGCTGAATTCGCCGCCGTGGCTTTACAAAATCTGCATGTGTCGGCGCAGCACGCAGCTTGCCACCGCACCACAGGCATTGCGGTACAATTCGCGGCTTGACACGGCAGTTGATACAACAACCCAAACCAACGCCTAAGAAGCCTGATCAGTCTCTGGTGTTTTGGGTTTACCCTTTGATAATAAGCGCATTTCCGGGCGCTGCGGTTCAAACGCAAGACTGGTTTAAAAGTTTATCGTCTTAGCCTTTTCCTAAGTTCAAACCGTTCAGACAAATTGTACGGTTTGGTATTACAGCAGCCCGTTGAAATACTGATCGGACCAAATAAAACGCGATCATTCCGCCCCGTCGGTCTGGTTTTAAAGCGCGGCGTTCAAGACCAGATATCGGCCAAAGAACCACCTCGATGTTAAAATTTACATTTATGCCACTTCATATTGCAGAATGAAAATTGTATTGGGTCGAAAAGTAAAACAAATGGACTATTTGAACAGGGATTCTGCCATGCAGAATTTCGATCGTGCGGGTACCGACACGCGGCCCAAAGACCAAATGGCCTGAATTTTCATTGGATTGGAAATGGCAAAATGAAAATCACCTGGTGCGGGCATTCGGCCTTTGTTGTGGCGTCAAATCACGGTCTGGTCCGGTATCTGTTTGATCCCTATATCTCTGGCGCCTGGAACGGTGGTTTGCGCTACGGTTCAATCCGCGAGGGCTGTGACGCAATATTTGTGTCCCACCGTCACGACGGGCACTTTGGTTACAACACAATCGGCGGCAACAAGACCTTTATCCGCGGTTACGGAAAATTCTGGGTGCATGCGGTTGAAGTGACCGGTATCAAAACCTGGCATGACAACAGCGAAGGTGCCGAACGCGGTGACAACACGGTTTTTCGTTTTACCATGAACGACATAAATGTGGCGCACATGGGCGATATCGGCCACACCCTTACAGATGCGCAGCTTGAAGAAACAGGTGACATTGATGTGCTGATGGTGCCGTGCGGTGGTCATTCAACCGTTGATGCGGCAGGTGCTTATGCAATTGTTCAGCAACTTAATCCTAAAATCGTGGTGCCGATGCACTATAAAACCGACAAAATTGATGGTAGGATTGACGGTGTGGAGCCGTTTGAGAAGCTGTTTGATCATGTAGAGCATCATACCGGCCCGCTGGAATTTACATCTGACAGTTTGCCAAAGCAGACAACTTTGATGGTTATGACGCCGCTTTATTAAAGGAAACGCCATGCAACCCTTTTTTAATGACCTCATGAAAGATGAGATTGAAATGGTCACACGTCTGCAGGAAGAGGCGCGCCATGTGCCGGATGATGAATGGGCAGAATGGGTTAACCTGAATAAAGACAAGGTACGCCTTGCCGGAAACGACGGATCGGTGCCGGATCAGGAAGAATGGATAAAACGCTGTGAAAGTTTCCTTGTGGTCATGGGAAAGCCTATAAATCAGTCGCATACCGAAAATGCGGAGCGGCAAAATAGCACTATCTTTGAGCCGGAATAATTGATAGTCATATTCTAACATATGAATACGGGAGTTTAATACAATATGTCGTTAGCGCCATTAGACGAATCAACCCGCGACTATGATCGCGTCGTTGCCACCAATTGTAACAACCAGTGTGAATCCTCATGCGGCATGATGGTATATGTCAAAGAGGGCAGGGTTGTCGACATTATGGGCGATACCAGAAACCCAAACGCCTACGGCTCGCTTTGCTGTAAGGGGACAGGGTCTTACCAGCATATCTATAACCCGCTGCGCGTCAAATATCCGATGATTCGGAAAACTTTGGATGACGATTTCCAGCGCGTGTCATGGGACGATGCGATGGATTTCACCGCAGAACGCCTGTTGAAGGTTCGCCAGAAGTACGGACCTGAGGCTTTGATGATCCACCGCACAGGTCGTTCCGACTATGCGTGGAAAATGGCGGCGAAACGGTTCTCGAAACTTTGGGGCACGCCAAACGTTGTGGGGCAGGGTCCGATTTGTTGTGAATCCCCCGGGGTTGCAGGCAACTATACTTGGGGTGCCCGCGAATTGTTCCGCCTGACCAACCCGTCAATGGACTGGGTCAACTCTAAATGTATCATGGTTGCCGGTTCAAATATGGCCGCTTCCGAGGTTACAACCGCAAACTGGTTGCTGAACGCGCGTGAAAACGGCGCGACGCTGATCGTGATCGATCCACGCTTTAACGCCACGATGGCCAAAGCCGACATCGCCATGCGGCTGCGTCCGAACACGGATGCCGCACTGGCACTGGCCATGATTCATGTGGTTCTGAAAGAAAATCTGCAGGACGATGATTTCATTGAAAAGAACGTCACCGGCCTGTCAGAGTGGATGCCTTTGATCGAGGATATGCCGCCTGAACGGGCAGAGCGTATCACCTGGGTGCCAAAAGAAACCATTATCGAGGCGGCGCGTGCGTTTGCGCAGGCAAAACCGGCCTCTATGACTGGGTGTCTGGGAACGGCGC
>Ga0209992_10001540_pt1 | contig 23710 bp, 20 predicted proteins | sample 2SBtaG_2_FD_182564 | JGI IMG/M metagenome (GOLD analysis project Ga0209992, IMG submission 182564) | Deep subsurface microbial communities from Kolumbo volcano to uncover new lineages of life (NeLLi) - 2SBTROV12_ACTIVE470 metaG (SPAdes)... | ecosystem: Environmental > Aquatic > Marine >... | reverse complement strand
AGCCCTGCGCAGGGGCCGCATTCTGGCATGTCAAGGAAAGCAGGAAACGCGCCTGGCTGGACCAGCAAAACGACGTGACCGTAAAGGACGTTAAGCTGAGTCATCAGGAAGGGTTTAAATCTGTTGAGCATCTGAAGCGCTATACCACGCTGGGCATGGCCACTGATCAGGGCAAAACGGCCAATATTCCGGCGCTGGCGGTTATGGCTGAAATTGCCGAAAAAACCATTCCTGAAACCGGAACAACGATTTTTCGCCCCCCCTATACGCCGGTCCCGATCGGGGCTTTTGCCGGTCGGGCACGGGGCAAAGATTTTCGGCCTTTCCGCCTGACGCCGTCCCATGACTGGGCCGAAGAACAGGGTGCGGTGTTTGTTGAAACCGGTATGTGGTTGCGCGCCCAGTGGTTCCCGCAGCCGGGCGAAACCCATTGGCGCGAAAGCGTGGATCGTGAAGTTCTGGCGACCCGGCGTTCGGTTGGCGTTTGCGACGTGACCACATTGGGCAAGATTGATATTCAGGGGGCAGACGCGGCAGAGTTTCTGAACCATGTTTACGCCAATGCCTTTGCCAAACTTCAGGTGGGCAAAACCCGCTATGGGTTGATGTTGCGCGAAGACGGCATTGCAATGGATGACGGCACAACGGCACGGATTGGCGAAAACCACTTTGTCATGACAACGACCACCGCAAATGCGGTTGGCGTATTCAGGCATATGGAATTTTGCCGCCAGTGTTTGTGGCCCGGTCTGGATGTTCAGATGATTTCGACCACCGACGGTTGGGCACAATACGCCGTGGCTGGTCCGAATGCCCGCAATCTGCTGGCCAAAATCGTTGACAAGGATTTTGACATCACGAACGAGGCGTTTCCTTTCATGGCCTGCGGCGAGGTTACGGTTTGCGGCGGCACGCCCGCGCGATTGTTCCGCATCTCGTTCTCTGGAGAGCTGGCCTATGAAATCGCTGTACCAACCAAATACGGTGACGCCATGATCCGCGCCTTGATGGTTGCGGGTGAAGAATTTGACGTTGTGCCCTACGGCACCGAAGCGCTGGGCGTGATGCGCATCGAAAAAGGGCACGCGGCGGGCAACGAACTGAACGGCCAGACCACCGCGCGGGATCTGGGCATGGCGCGTGTGGTGTCGGCCAAAAAAGACTGCATCGGCAAAACCCTGGCGCAGCGGCCCGATCTGAACCGTGACGACGGCCTGACGCTGGTTGGGTTTATTCCCGAAAACAAAAGCGATGTTATCAACGCAGGATCGCATTTCATCAATTTGGGCGATGAGGCAAATATGGCGAATGATCAGGGCTGGGTGTCCTCGGCGGCGTATTCACCAAATCTTGGCCATTCCATCGGGCTTGGCTTTATCAAACGCGGGCACGAACGAATGGGCGAAACGGTTCAGGCTATGGACCTGCTGCGCAAGAATATTGTCAACGCAAAGATCGTAAGCCCACATTTTATTGATCCTGATGGGGAGCGTCTTCGTGCCTGATTTAGCCCTTACCGCCCGCAGCCCGCTTGCCGGCTATGACGAGGATTTCGGCGGCGTCCGCATCGCCGAAACGCCGGGATTTGCCCTTGTGTCAATCGCGACCAGTGAGGCAAATAAGGCGGCGCTGAAAAAAGATGTCGCCAAGGCCTATGGGCTGACATTGCCTGACGGTGACAAAAGTGCCGCCAAAGGCGCAGTCACGTTTATCTCTTCGGCGGCAAGCCAGTGGTTGTTGCGATTTCCCCATAGTGACCGGGCTGATCCATCCGCTGATGTTCGCGCAAAGCTGGGTGGGCAACCATCGATCACAGACCAGTCAGACAACTGGGTTCAGATTGAAATTTCCGGTGATCGCAGTACAGATGTTCTGGAGCGGATTTGTCCGTTGGATTTGAGCGACCAAAATTTTACCGCTGGCAGTGCCGGGCGAACCTCTATGGAACATCTGGGCGCAATAATTCAAAGATCGACAAAGGGTGACAAGTTTTTGCTGTTATCGGCCAGTTCTTCTGCCAGATCATTTTTGCATGCCCTGCAGGTTTCGGTGCGAAACGTTCTGTAGACTGAACACACCCAGACCAAATTTATAGTGCGCGGCGCCACAAAGCCCGTGCGCCAGGTATCCAATCCTGCAAGATACAAACGCGACGACTTGAAGAAACCAAGTGGGCAGCGATTTTGGCCTGAATTTGGTATAGGGAAATTCAACTATTGGCCCATATTGGTATATTATACTGTTATTTTGGCCTAGAATATGAAACGTTCCCGACAGGGCAACATATGCCCAGGATGGTAACATCTGATATGCGGGCAGGAAAAGTCGTCTGCCGAAACTAAAAAGGAAGGGAAGGGCATGGAAGAGCAAATTGCTACTTTGATGGCTCAAATAGCCGAGCTTCAGGTTAAATCAAATACCACCAACACGATATTTGCCGAAACCTACTATTACTTATCAATACCGCTGATGATCCTTATTCATGCGGGTTTTCTGGCCTATGAAATGGGCGCAACACGCACAAAGAACGTTTTGTCCTCGGGGGTGAAAAACATTCTTGCTTTTGCGTTTGTATTGCCGACGTTTTATTTCTTTGGCTGGTGGGTCTATTGGGGTTTCCCAACCGGCATACCGGGTGCGGCGGGTCCAAACGGGATTTCCGGGATCGAATACGCCAGTGCCATCGCATGGGGCTGGGGTGAATCCGCGCAGTATATGGGTCCGAATATCTCTGACAACGCGTCAGGCGTGTTCTGGGGTGCTTTTGCCATGTTTGCGGCCACCACAGCATCGATTATGTCGGGTGCTTTGATTGAGCGTATCCAGACCGTTGGTTTTGTCATTCTGGCGATCGTGCTGGGCTCTTTTGCCTGGGTCGTTGCCGCGGCATGGGGTTGGCACGCCGATGGCTGGCTGGTTCAAAAATTCGGTGTGCATGACTTTGGCGCAGCGGGGCTGGTTCACGCGGTTGCCGGGTTCTTTGCACTGGGTGTCTTGCTGCATCTTGGACCACGCATTGGCAAGTTCAACGATGATGGGTCTGCCAATCATATTGCCGGGCACAACTTGCCGCTTACAGCGGTTGGCCTGATGCTGATCATCGCCGGTTTCTGGGGCTTTTTGATGGCCTGTCTGATTGTGCCGGGTGAAGCTTGGTCATGGTTTGGCGATAAGTTCTCGTCGATCTATGGTACACCAATGACCCTGTCTGGAATGTCTTTTAACATTCTGATGGCGATGGGCGGCGGAACAATTGGGGCCTGGTTGGTCACACGGGATCCGTTTTGGATGATGTCTGGTATGCTTGCCGGCATTATTTCCACAGCCTCGGGACTTGATATCTATTGGCCGGGTCTGTCCTTCATCATTGGCTTTGGTGCCGGGGCTATCTTACTGCCAGCCTCTGCCGTCTTGGAACGAATGGGAATTGATGATGCGGTTGGTGCAGTGACGGTTCACGGCACGATTGGATTTTTGGGTGTTGTCGCTCTTGGGGTCTTCGCATCCGGATTTCCTGCCTTGCAAGGTGCCGCTGGTGAAGCGCCTACTATCTCGCTTTATGGCCAGATCATCGGGGCGATTGTCTTTGCTTTGCTTGGATTTATTCCAGGGTATATCGTGGCAGGCGCACTTAAAGCCATGGGCATGTTGCGCGTACCGGAAGCTGTAGAAATCGCAGGTCTTGATCCGGTCAAAGTTGCGTCCGCAGCTTATCCAGAAGGCATCCCGCCATCGGCAGCTCCGGCTGAGTAACGTTTAACAGAAAGGAACCTAACATGGGTTTTTCATTTGCAGAAGCGTCCTGGGACGGTGTTACCGGCGCAATCTATATGGGTGCAGGGGGCGGCATGCCTTTCGTTTATACCCTGATAGCCGCAGCAGTGTGCATCTACGCGCTGTGGAGCGGTAACAGAAAAGAGCACGCTTTGTACGACAAACAAAAATAGGGTCCCGTACAGACCAAAAAACCAAGCCGGGCCTTAACGGGCCCGGTTTTTTTGTGGCTTCAAGCAATTTTCAGTGGGCAACAAGGCGCACTATATCCAAATCAACCTGTCTGAATATCAGTTGTCGTAATTGCCTTTTACGCGCTCTTTTTTGGGATCAAAATGCGGAAAAGGAACCACAGTGGCGGCAAGACGTTTTTGTTCACCGTCCAGTTGGCCAATCTCGACCTCTGTACCAATTTCCGTGTGCGTCACATCCATACGGCACAAAGCAATGATCTTTCCAAGCGTCGGTGACTTCATCGCCGAGGTCACCACGCCAATCTGCGCCTTGCCGATCCGCACGCAATCGCCGTGGTGCGGTACAAGCCCGCCTTTTACATCCAGTCCGACAAGCTTTTCCTTGGGATGGGCTTTGCGCTGTTCAATGGCCGCGCGGCCGATAAAGTCATCTTCCTGCGTTTTCAGCGGCACGGTAAATCCAATTCCGGCCTCAAACGGGTTGGTTTGATCCGAGAACTCATAATTCGCAAAAATCAATCCGGCTTCGATCCGCAGCATGTCCAACGCTTCAAGCCCAAGCGGGATCATTCCCATCGGCGCGCCAACGTCCCAGATCGCGTCAAAAACCGCCACCGCGTCTTTGGGGTGGCAAAAAACCTCGTAACCCAGCTCGCCCGAATACCCGGTGCGGCTGACAACCACCGGCGCACCATTCATGTCGCCGATACGGCCAATCGTCAGGCGGAACCACTCCAGTTCTTCCAGCTTTGCCTGGGTAGGCGGTGTCCAGATCACCTGTTTCAGAATATCGCGCGAGAGCGGACCCTGAACGGCAATATTACAGTGATGATCGGTTGAGGATTTAACCCAGGCGTTCAGCCCGTGCTTTTCCGCCTGATCGCGCAGCCATTTGCCCGAACTGTCACACCCGCCGATCCAGCGGAAGTTGTTGTCGCCCAGACGGAACACCGTGCCGTCATCTATCATGCCGCCGTGCTCGTAACACATGGCTGTGTAAACGATGCCGCCAACACTTAGTTTTTTGATGTTGCGGGTCACACACATCTGCATTAGCTGTTCGGCGTCGGGGCCGGTAACCTCGTATTTTCGCAGTGGACTTAGATCCATCACCACGGCTTTTTCACGCGCCGCCCAATATTCAGCAATCGCGCCGTGGTTGGTCATGGTGTTGGCCAGCCAATAGCCGTTATATTCAACGAAATCACGTGTGTGCTTGGCAAAGCACGGGTGAAATCCGGTCTCTTTGGTGGGTTCCACGTCTGCCTCCGGTGTTTTGCGCCATCCAATGGAACGCTTGAAGTCTTCGTTTTCCTTGTAAACCCGCACCTGAATATCGGTGGGGTTCCAGGCGTTCGTCGGGTCGATGTCACAGGGACAGGCGGTGGAAACACAAACCAGTTCAGTCAAAGCCCTGAGCAGGACAAAATCGCCCGGTCTTGACCAGGGATCGTCTATGCTCATCACGTGAGTGTCATCCAGAATGGTGTTGAAGAAATAATTGATCGACGGCCAGCCGGTGCGCGGTTTGATGCCCCATTCTGCCACCGCCAGATTGATGTTATCCGAACAATTCACATGACCGGGATAGCCCGCGTCGTCATAATATTTTGGATAGCACGACAGACCATAGGCGTCGTGGCGGCCACAGGTGTCCTGAACGATTTCAAACAGCGGCTCCTGATCGACGCTCCAAAATTTTGCGTTGTTACCGGGCACCGGATAGATACAGCTTGTTAAGGACCGGGTGGTGGTCATGTTTATGTCGCGTTCGATGCCTTTATCCAGCTGGCGTCTTGAAAATGCTTGAAAATCCGTACATTCGCGCCCCTGCACATCCATTATCTGAATGAACTGACCTTCCGAAACCGCATAAGCGTGGGCGTTGCCGGGGCGGATATTCACGTCGATCAACGGATCAGCCAGCGGATCAGCCGGCGCAGAACCGCCTTTACCCGGTCCGGGTTTGGCACGGCGCACATATAGAACAATCTCTGTCGGAGCGTTTTGGTCGTGGGGTGACATGGGGCCGCCCACCGCACAGACGATCAGCAAACCGTCGCAGGAAGCATGAAAATCAGCCGTTTGACCGGCTTTGGAGCCTTCTTCAAAAACCAGCGCCGCATCCGCCCGGCCGATATCAAATCCGGCCGCTTTCAGGGCATGCAGAACCCGGCGGCCGGACGCATCCCCCGCTGCCAGCGCCTGCTGCAAACCCGATGGATCACGACCGCCTTTGGCGCCAATCATTGCGGCGTCGGATTTTCCGTCCGGAGCAAAGAAAACCATTTCAACCGGCTGCAGCCCCTCGCGGTCAACGATTGATATGGCGTCACCTTTTTCAATGCGCACGGCACGGGAACCGCCGCCCGCCACCGGATAGCGTTCAACACCATAGGGCAGGACCGGCAGGCCGGGATTGCTTATGCCGTTGATGCCATACGGTTTTTCAAAAACAGGTTGAATATTCATCAATCGAGTCCCAGCGCTGCTCTGCGTTGTTTTGCCCAGGTCTGGATCATGTGATCAACAGCAAGGCCAATGAAGGCGACGCACAGGCCTGCAATCAGCCCAATGCCGATGCCGTTGGCGTTTGACAGGGCACCCAGGATCAACTGCCCCAGATCGTCCGTTCCGATCATCGCGCCAATAATAACCATCGCCAGTGCGAACATCATGGTTTGGTTCAATCCCAGTGCGATATGCGGGAACGCCAGAGGCAGTTCGATTGACAGCAACCTTTGAATGCGGCTGACACCGGACATTGAACCGGCCTCGTGCAATTCGGGCGGCACGTTTTTCAAACCTTCGATCGTGTAGCGCATGGCCGGGATCATCGCGTAGGGCGTGATCGCGATCAGCACCGCCGTGTCAGACACGTTAAACAGCATGATTGCCGGGATCAGGTAGATGAACGACGGAAAGGTTTGCAGGGTGTCGCAGATAATCAAAACCGTTTTAGAGGCCCCCGGCCGTTGCGCGGCAAGAACACCGATAACAAAACCAAGGGACCCGGCGATCAACACCGCAATGGTCAACAGATAAGCCGTGATCAGCGCCCGGTCCCACCACTCGGTCATGGCGATAAAAAACAGGAAACCCCAAACGATGAAGGTAGAGCGTATACCGCCGATCAGATAGGCGATGCCGCCAACCAGAACAAATGTCGACGTGACCGACATGCCCAGATAAGCGTGCTTCATCGGCAATAGAATGACCTCGATCATCCAGACCTTAAAGCCAAACAATGGCCCGTACCAATTTGTAACGATCCAGTCGACGCCATTTTGCCAGAACTGCTCGGTCGAAAGCCCTTTGTTGGTTGGGACTAGGAACAGGTAGTTTGTGCCGTTCTGAAAAATCCATCTGCCGACATAGGCCAAAAAGACACCGATAACGAACACAGCGCATAGGATGAACCAATTCCGATACCGCTCCATAAAGGTGAGATCAGCGAAATAATCGATCTGCTTGTTGGCCCAGGCCAGCGACAGCCGGTCCAGAACGATCGCAATCAACACGATGGCGATCCCAAGTTCCAGAGCCTTGCCGATCCGCAAACCGTTCAGGGCCTTAAGCAGATCATCGCCAAGCCCCTGTGCGCCAATCAGGGCCGCAATAACGACCATCGCAAGGCTTTGCATGATAACCTGATTGACCCCAACCAGAATGTTTTTCCGCGCGGTCGGCAGCATGACGCGGAACATCAGCTGTCGATCTGTGCACCCGCTCATTCGTCCGGCTTCCACAACTTCGGGCGACACGCCCTTCAGGCCCAGGATTGTCAGCCTGATCATTGGCGGTGTGGCATAGACCACAATGGCCAGCGCCGCGGCGTGATCACCCAGACCAAACAAAACAGTCATCGGCAGCAGATACGAAAACTGCGGCATCGTTTGCATGATGTTAAGTATCGGCATCAGTGCCTGTTCGATCCGGCGATTTCTGTAGGCGATTATTCCGAAGGTCAATCCAATGACACCGGCAACCGGCGCGGCCACCAAAACCAGAGAAACCGTTTTCATCGCCGGTTCCCATTGGCCAAATATCGAAATATACGACAACGAAATACCGACCAGCAGGGCCAGTGCCCGCCCGCCCAGATTATAGCCAAGCAATACACCACCACCCAGAACAACGGTCCAGGGCAGGCCGGGCAGAACCGCCCACGGGTTATCGCGTACAAATTGCCAGTCTGTGAAAGTCACGATTGTCTTGATGCCGCCCACCAGAAATTCGCGGATCGTTTGAATAAAGAACAGGACGAACCAAGAAGTATTTCTTGTGATCATCTGGATCACCGAGATTTCCTCATTCTCTTCCAGAGCCGCATTATAAATGTCGACCGTTATCCAATCGAACATGATAAATTTGATACTGTTCGTCAGCCAAAGCGGGAACCAATCCAACAGCGCGGGTAGGCGCCACAAATAATTTGCAGAGTCGTTTTCAGGCGGTCGAATCGAAAAATAAAGAACAAGAAAAGCCGCAAACAGTACGACGAATTGCTGCAATTTGGACTCTCTGAAACGATCCAACATCATTTTGCTGCGGTCCATTGCTATTCGCCTTTTCCGAACAACACGCGCAGCATGTGTTTCGCGCTAACCGAGCCGATAACATTGTCCTCGCTGTCAACTACCGTTGCCGCCAGTTGCTCGCTGAGGATCGATTCCGCCACCGTTTCGATAATGGCATCACCGGGTACCCGGATTTTGCTCATTTCTTCTTTATTATCAAATGGTTGCATCACCGATTTTACATTAAGGACTTTTTCACGCGGCACTTCTTCTGTGAACTTACGGACGTACTCGGTGGCCGGGTTCAAAACGATGGCAGCGGGAGTATCAAGCTGTTCAATGATACCGTCCTTCATGATTGCGATCCGGTCAGCCAGACGCAGCGCTTCGTCAAAATCATGGGTCACAAACAGAATTGTTTTCTTCAACACGCTTTGCAGCCGCAGAAATTCATCCTGCATCTCTTTGCGGATCAGTGGATCAAGCGCCGAAAACGGTTCATCCAAAAACCAGATATCCGGCTCTACTGCCAGCGACCGGGCGATGCCCACGCGCTGTTGCTGGCCGCCGGAAAGTTCCCGTGGGAAATAATTCTCGCGGCCGGTCAGGCTGGTCAGGTCGACCATTTCCTTGGCGCGTTTCATAGCCTCAGGTGTGGGTGTGCCCTTGACCTGCAGCGGGAAGGCAATGTTTTCAAGAACGGTTTTATGCGGCAACAGCGCAAAGCTTTGAAACACCATGCCCATTTTTTCGCGACGCAGTTCGATCAACTTTTTGTTGTTCATTGCGTGCAGGTCTTCGCCGTCAATATAAATATCGCCGGCCGTTGCCTGTGACAGCCTTGCAATGCAGCGCAACAGTGTCGATTTACCGGACCCAGAAAGCCCCATGATCATAAGAAGTTCACCACGGTGGACCTCGAATGAAGCATTGTTTACGCCAACAACACAGCCCGCGTCCTGAAAAGTCTTGTGATCTACATTACCGTTTGCTTCTTCCAGCATCTTTTCAGCGTTTTCGCCGAAAATCTTGTAGATATTTTTACATTTGATAACAGGTTGTGCGTCGGCCGCAATTGCATCTGTTGACATGTTGGAATTCCTTACCCCCAGTTAACGCCGCGGCAGGTGCCGCACCTTATTCTCTATTCGGTCAATTTAGCCCAGCGTTAATCTTTTGGCGACGGCAATTTTTGCGGTAAATTAGAAAGTCTCTCCCCGAACGGGAACCGCACGGGGAGAGTTTTTTGGGCTTTCATACAGCCACGAGGGGCTGGCAAAGCCTGCGATACGATCGCTTAGTTAACGAACTTCTTCCAAACGTCTTCGTGGTCTGCCAGCCATTTTTTTGCAGCGTCTTCATGAGTCATCTTGTCGATGTCTACCAAAGCCGCCATTTGGCCGATGTCACGTGTCGTGAAGGACATTTTCGAGTAGGCAGTGTATGCAGCCGGGTGTGTTTTCGGGAACTTGTAGTTCGCCGCTTTCTTCAACCAACCTTTGGGTGAACCACAGGATCCGTCACCACCGTCTGCCTTGCGGCAACCGTCTGTGTACTCTGGGAACTCGATGAAGACAAATCCGTCAGCATCTGTAAAGTTCGGAGTCCAGTTAAAGGTGATGATACCACGGCCTTCTTTCTTGGCGGAAGCAAGTTCAGCCCAGATTGCATCGGCACCACCAGCGAATTTAACAACGTAGTCGTCGCCAAGACCAAGCGCGTCAACCCGCTCTGGCATCAGATCACCGTGCCAGCTTTGTGGGCCTTCCAACCAGCGGCCTTTGCCTTCAGAGTCTGCAGTTGTGAAGACATCCTTACAATCTTTCAGGGCTTCCCAGTTCGGAAGACCAGGGCAAAGATTGTCGTCGATCACGTACTGAGGAACACCCATTTCTTCGAGGGTTGCAGCAGCGTGCGTACCGGCATCAATAACACCGCCAGCGGCCATCGCATTGTAGAATGATGCGCCGAAAGATGACTGCCAAACTTCGTGAGAAATAGTGACGTCGCCGTTACGAATGGCTTCGTAAACGGCTTGGCTGTCGGCAGGCACATATTCAACGTTGTTGCCCATGCTTTCAAAGATGCCGCCAATTACGTGGGCCATAACGATTTGGCTTGACCAGTTATGGGTTGGGATGACGATAGGCTCGGCGGAATCTTGTGCCATTGCCTGACTGGAAATCGTCGATAAAGCCAGTGCAAAGGCAGCTGCCGTGGCTTTGGTTTTCAGTAGTTTCATTTTACTCTCCTAGTTGGTGACGCGAACCTGCAAGCATGCGGGTCCATATAATTTCAACCACTTCAGTGGTCTGGGTAAATCCTCTTCCGGTTTTCAATTCACAGGAATGGGTGGATATGGGAAAGGCCCGCACCAAGCCGTTTTTCGGGCTCGCTTTGGCCTGTCTTGAAATCCGGATGAGCTCCTCCCGAGTAGTCCCAAAATAGACTTGGGAATACCGCTATATTGACTGATTCCAACGGAAATTCAGCGAACAATTTTGGTGGCCTTAGCCTCTAAATATTGGTGGCAAATACGGGAAATTGTACTATTGTTAACAGAATTAGAGCCAAAATTGACCTAAACAGTGGAAAACACCTGCGCGTCCGCCTGCAGAGTTTCAGCCGCTGCAATATATGGACGAGCGAGACCGGATGCATAAATGCTAAAGAATCGAAATCAACTGCCGCCGCTGGACTATTTGGTCGCTTTCGAATCGGCAGCGTCGCAGGAAAGTTTCAGTGCGGCGGGCAACGATCTGAACATAAGCGAAAGCGCGATCAGCCGGAAAATCCGTCTTTTGGAAGACCATTATGGGTGCGCTTTGTTCACGCGCGGGCACCGATCCATCAAAATAACCGCCCGGGGTCGCCAGCTTCTGGCCGCTATCAGCCCGGCGCTTGTACAGCTGGTGAACGCTTCGCAGGATTTGGTGAATATCAATGCCCGGCATACGGTCACTGTGGCCGCAACAAACTCTGCCGCCACGCTTTGGCTGATGCCCAGAATGCAGGAATTCAATCAATCCAACGACAGAATAAATATCGCCCTTGTTTCATCTGATAATGATGAAAAATGTCTGGCAGAGGATATGGATTTAACCATCCTGCGCGGCGAGGGGGAATGGGCAAACTACCGGTCCGAGTTTTTGTTCGGCGAAACGGTATTTCCAGTTTGCTCGCCCAATTTTCTGAAAGAGAAAATAGAGATCGGGCATCTGGACGCGCTGTCCAGACATCCGTTGATAGAGGTCAGCAGTGAACATACAGAATGGCTTAACTGGCGCACATGGCTGCTGCAAAAAGGCCTTGCCGACCTCCTGATCAAACAATCCATCGTGGTGAACACCTACCCGCTGGCCATTCAGGCAGCGCTGGACGGGTTTGGAATTGCGCTGGGTTGGAAAACACTGGTTGACCGGCACTTGGACTCTGGCCATCTGGTGCGGCCGTGGCCGGATGTTTCGGTCAAAACAAAATCCGGATACTATCTTTTGGTGCCGCAAAACCGCAAAGCATTTGCGGAACGCGACGTGGTGGAGGACTGGCTGATTTCGCTTTAGGCTTCTGTCAGTTCTTCAGATAGACCTCTAAACTGTCATCCAGCGCATCTTTCCACGGCGTGTGGTGAAGCGGCGCCATCGTGCCGGTAATCACCGACCGGTACTGGTTGTCACGAAAGGTCATGATGTTTGCCTTCTTGTGCTTTTTCCATTGGTAAAAAGCATCGCAGGCACCGTTTACGTCAAAATTGGGATAGTCGGTATCGGCGATCAGTTCCTGCACATAATCACCCTGATATTTGATTGCTGCATAGTCGTCCTCGCCCGCGTCCTCTGCTGCAATGCGGTCCACAACATCCTGCATCATCTCCGCTTCAGAGGGTACTGAAATACGATCCATGATAATGTCACGGACGTACCAGGCCTGGGCGTCGAACATGTTGAAAGTAAACCATTGATCCTGCATGCCAAGATAATGAAGCCGCGGGTTTTTCGTGAACGTCACGCCTTTATACAGGTCGCTGGCAGCAAGACGGTTTGTGGTTTTCAGGCGCAGCTCGTCCGGCATGAACGGAAAGTGATGTTTGTATCCGGTGCACAGGATGATCGCGTGAACATCGGTAGAGCTGCCGTCTTTGAAGTGGGCTGTATTGCCGTCTACCTTCACAAGTGCGGGAACCTCTTTCCAATTGTCCGGCCACTTAAAACCCATCGGCGCTGTCCGGTGGGCAACGGTCACCGACTTGCAACCGTATTTCCAACACTGCGAGCCTATATCTTCGGCTGAATAGCTGGTGCCAAGTATCAGCAGGTCCTGCCCCTTAAATTCCATCGCATCGCGAAAATCATGGGCATGCAGAATTCGGCCCTTGAAGGACTCAAATCCTGGATAGTGCGGCACGTTTGGACTGGAAAAATGACCGGATGCGACGATGACATGGTCAAAATCTTCCGAGGATTCACTGTCTGCCGCCAGATCTCTGACAACCAGCGAAAACTTTTTTGTACCGTCGTTAAATCGGACATCCCGGACCGCGGTGTTGAACCTGATATAATCACGAACACCGGCTTTCTTTACCCGGCCTTCAATATAATCAAAAAGCACGGCCCGTGGCGGATACGATGCGATCTGCTTGCCAAAATGTTCCTCAAAGGAATAATCGGCAAATTCCAGCCCTTCTTTTGGGCCGTTTGACCACAGATATCGGTACATCGACCCGTGCTGGGGCTCGCCATTTTCATCAACACCGGTTCGCCAGGAATAATTCCACAGCCCGCCCCAGTTGGATTGCTTTTCAAAACACACAATTTCCGGAATTTCGGCACCGTTGTCAGCTGCCGATTGAAAGGCCCGCAATTGTGCCAATCCTGATGGTCCCGCTCCAATAATGGCTACTCGTTTTTTCATGATTTCCCCCGATTGCTTTCTTTTGGTTAAATTCCCTGGACGATGGTTTGAACACTTGTGGATGCGGCCCGCCGCAGCTTTTTGACGGGCGCATATTCCGGCGAATTGTACCAGACATGCGCCGCCTCAGCCGACGGGAACTGGATAATCACGTTTCGATCGCCCGGCGGTGTGCCCTCAAAGCTTTGGGCGACGCCACCGCGAACCAGAAACTTTCCGTGATAAATATCCAAAGTTTCCTGAACCTTTGCAACATAGATTTTGTAAGCCTCAGCATCGTGCACCTTGATTTGTGCTATGACATATCCAAGCGGCATCCGGTCCTTATCCAATCGGGGGTTCCGCCACGCAACGTGGCCAGTCCGGTTCAAATCCAAGGACAACAGTATCCGGTGGTAAATTTGGATTAAACAGCATGTTGTGCCAAACGGTTGCCTGATGCAAAGAGTTGTTCTTCGTCAACTTCCAGACCTTACAGTCCAGCAAAAACGTCTGCCCGTAGGCTGTGAAATCAAGGCGGCATTGACCGGCGGACCGAATTTTTTTAGCGCCTTCGGACTTTGGTGGAAAAGTCGCGGTCAGTATGTCCGAAAACGTATCGGCTTTTTGATAGTAGGTTTCGGAAAACAGATCGAGCGCCTTTTGGCGGCGCTGGGCGGGGTCCTGGGTATTTTTGAACATCTGCCTGAATTCAGGCACCATAGAGTGGAACGGCGATTTTGACAGAACGGTTATTATGTGCCCCATGTCAGATTGTTCCCCCGGCAATCGCAGGGCCGGGGCAATGGCGTCGTCCGGTTTGCCGAAATTGTCCCGCATGGCAATTTGGCGAACGCGGCACTGCCAGCGCAGAAATTTATCGCGCAACGGGTGTCTGTTGGCGGGCAGGTCAAACATTTCTGCGATCTGGTTCACGCAACATCCACCGTCAAGTCCGTCTGAATCACAAACGGCCGATCGTGCATCAGACTTGGGATTTTCGCCCGGGCCGCCGCCACTTCGGCCAGATCGATGGTTGCCTGAACCACGCCGGGCCTGTCTGAGCCTTGCGCAACAATTTCTCCCCACGGGTTAATGATCAGAGAATGACCGTAGCACTCGCCACCACCATCAATGGGCCCAATGGCACAGGGCGCTATGACAAACGCACCGTTTTCAATGGCGCGGGCCCTGTTCAAGACATGCCAGTGGGCCTGCCCGGTTTTCTTGGTAAAAGCAGCCGGAGTTGCCAGTATTTCCGCACCGTTTTTTGCCAGTTGCCGATACAATTCAGGAAATCGAAGGTCATAGCAAACCGTTTGACCGACGTTGGCAAAGCCCATATCGGTGACAACGGCGGTGTCACCCGCGCTTACCCTTGCACTTTCGCGGTAGACTTCGGTGTCGGACAGTTGAATGTCAAACATGTGGATTTTGTCGTAAACGCCCGCAATCGCACCCTGTTTGTCGATCAGAAAACTTCGGTTGCGGATTTTTTGGTCCGGTCCGGGTGTTGCCACTGAACCGATCAACATAACCACGCGGTTCGCTTTGGCGAAATCCTGCAGTCCCAGCAAAACCGGGTGCTTGTCTTCCGAAGAAAACGGCGGCGTGATCGCTCCGCCGTCGGTTTTCAGCCCACCGCAGTATTCAGGCAGCGCAATGAACTCTGCACCTTGCTTAACCGCTTCTTTTGCCAGCAAGACCGCCTCGACCAACGCCGTATCAAAATCCGGCATTGGTCGTGTTTGCAGACAGGCAACGTTAAGGGGTCTTTCCATCAGAACTTCATATAAGCCTTGCGCAGGGTTGCCAACGGGTGCCGGTCGGACATCTGAAACTTAAGCAGCAGTTCGCGCGCAATCATATCGCGGTCCTGCTGATTGTCCGGCAGATCAATTGAATCCGGAATGGAAACCCAGCCGTTGTTGTTTCTGTCAAAAACAGCGGGGTTGCCGTCTTCATATCCCATATGAACATCTTCCAGCCAATTCAGATCGTCCCAGCCCATGACTTCCATGTATTTGGTCAGAAAAGGGGTGATCCGGTCATAGTCCGGCACAAGGTTAACGTCGTAGCGATAGCCAATATGCTGTCCGATTTCTTTTTCGCGTTCTGAATCCAGACCGGCCGCGTCATTCACAAACTGATCGACATCGGTGATTTCAGAGCCACGGTATTGTGTTCCAGCCATTCTAAATCTCCTTACAGATTGTGATAATCTTCGACGCCAACCGTATAGTTGGTGCCGGCCAAGGGCACGGCTGCCATTGCAGACGCTTCCATTGTCAGGGCGGCCAGATCTTCCGGCTCCAGACTGTGCAGATGGGTTTTCCCACAGGCGCGGGCGAAAAGCTGCGCTTCGATAGTCAGCGTGTGCAAGAAGTTATAAACACGCTCTGCCGCTTCATCGGGATCAAGACGTTTGCGCAAAACCGGATCCTGGGTGGCCACGCCAACCGGACAACGACCGGTATGACAGTTGTAGCAATGGCCCGCCGGTGCGCCAACTTCTTCTTCGAAATTGGCCTCCGGAATATCCTTGTTGCAGTTCAAAGCCATCATCGCTGAGTGACCAATCGCAATGGCGTCCGCACCAAGGGCAATCGCCTTGGCAACGTCGGCACCGTTACGAATACCGCCTGCATAAACCAGACTGATCTCGCCGCGTTTGCCCAGATCATCAATCGCTTTACGCGCCTGACGGATCGCAGCAATGCCGGGAACGCCGGTATCTTCGGTGGCCAGATGCGGACCGGCACCGGTGGAGCCCTCCATGCCGTCGATATAAATCGAGTCCGGATCACATTTCACCGCCATGCGCACGTCGTCATAAACCCGCGCCGCGCCCAGTTTCAGCTGGATCGGAATTTGCCAGTCGGTGGCTTCGCGGATTTCACGGATTTTCAGCGACAGGTCGTCAGGCCCCAGCCAATCCGGGTGACGCGCAGGCGAACGCTGGTCGATCCCCGCAGGCAACGAACGCATTTCAGCAACCTGATCGGTCACTTTTTGGCCCATCAGGTGACCGCCAAGGCCAACTTTACAGCCCTGGCCGATGAAAAACTCAACACCGTCGGCCAGAACCAGATGGTTCGGGTTAAAACCATAGCGCGACTGGATACACTGGTAGAACCATTTAGAGCTATAGCGCCGCTCGTCCGGGATCATCCCGCCTTCACCGGAACAGGTTGCTGTACCTGCCATCGTTGCACCCCGCGCCAGTGCGGTTTTAGCCTCGTAAGACAAGGCGCCAAAGCTCATCCCGGTGATATAAACCGGAATGTCCAGAACCAGCGGGTTTTTGGCACGCGGGCCAATCACCGTTTTGGTTTCACATTTCTCGCGGTATCCCTCGATCACAAAGCGCGTAAGCGTGCCGGGCATGAATGTCAGATCATCCCAATGGGGGATTTTCTTGAACAGGGACATGCCGCGCATGCGGTAACGGCCAAGCTGGGCCTTGATGTGAATGTCGTCGATAACCTTTGGCGGAAAGACAAAGCTGTCGCCCATGCGGGTTGTATCGCGATCAAGTGGCTTTTTCATTTTGATGTCACCATCAGCCATATTGAAATTCCTTTTTATGCCTCAGAGAATGAGTTTTTTCTCTGACGGTTCCAGATTGTCGTAGTTCCACAACTGGCGACCAGCGACGATTTTTGTGAAATGGTCCACGCCTTTTTCGGGCATCAGGCCGTATTGCTTAAGTTTGCGCGTCAACCAGGCCTTATCCAGATCGGACAGTTCGCCGGGAACGGCGTCAACGCCGCAACTTTGGATTTCACCGCCAACGTAGATTGTGCCGTCGTACATGCTGTCGCCAAGGTTTTTACCGGCATTGCCGCAAACAACCATGCGGCCGCGCTGCATCATAAAGCCGGATAAAGCACCGGTATCACCGCCAACGATGATTGTTCCGCCTTTTTGGTCGATCCCGGTCCGCGACCCGACAGAGCCTTTGGACACAAGATCGCCACCGCGAAGCGCGGCACCAAAAGTAGAACCGGCGTTTTTCTCGACCACAATGGAACCGGCCATCATGTTTTCACCGCAAGACCAGCCAACCCGGCCATTGATGCGCACGTTGGGACCGTCAATCAGCCCCACACCGAAATACCCCAGCGAACCCTCAAAGATCAGGTTCAGCTTTGACAGGATACCAACCCCAAGGCTGTGTTTGCCGCGCGGGTTGTGAATGACGATGGTGCCGTAACCTTCGGCCATCAGCTCGCGGATGCGGGCGTTGGCTTCGGTGGATGTCATTTCATCCACGTCAAGTTCCGTGCGTTTATTAAAATCAACCACGGGTGCCCAAGGGTATTCAAACCGCTCTTCCTCGTCCGGATTAAATTCGATCCGCATTGCCAAACCAGTCAGCTGGTCGGTTCGCATTCCAAGCGCTGTTACGCGCTCTTCCTGCGTCATTTCTTTTAGTTCTGCATCGCTTAGGCTTGCCATACGCGAACCTCCTCGTCATAGGGGTCAGTGGTGTCAATTTCATGTGGAAGTATTGCGCGAATGGCGACCTCTTCGCTGGCCATCGCGATCAGATCGTCGCTTTCGTAAAGAACCAGTGGTTTGGCCGCCATCGTATCTTTGGCCATGCCCAATTGGTCCTTGGTGGCAACCAGATAGGTGAACACGCCGTCAATCTCTTCAATAGAGCGGCGCAGGCTGTCTTCCAGACTGACGCCATTGGCCAGATTGTCGGCAGTGTAAACCGCCAACAACTCGCTGTCGCAGCTTGACATAAACCGGTGGCCACGGCGTTCCATTTCGCGGCGCATGATCCAATAGTTGGTGATCTGTCCGTTATGAACAACCGAAACGTCATTATAGGGAAACGCCCAATAGGGGTGGGCGGAACGAATATCCACATCGGATTCCGTGGCCATCCGTGTATGGCCAATACCGTGGCTGCCTTTAAAATCATTCAGGCCGTATTGTTCAGATACAACCGCCGCGTCGCCCAGATCTTTGATCAGTTCCAGACCGTTGCCCATCGACATGATCTCGACACCCTCGATGTCCTCGATATGGCGGGCCATTTCTTCAGTGTCACCATCATGCTGGATAACAAAGCGATGCGCATAATCGGTGGCCTCTTTGCGGCTTATCACTTTGGCACCATGCTGTTTCAGGCGTTTTTCAACCTCAACCAGTCGGGCGGCAACCACTTCGTGCATGTCAAAACCCTTGGACATGTCCTCTTGTTCGGCCAGCACGAAACGCATGACGTAATCGCCGTCATTGCCTTCGCCATAAACCGCGTATCCGGTTGAGTCCGGCCCGCGGTGCTTTAACGCCTGCAACATCGACGTCATCTCTCCACCCACGTTCGAGCTTTTGCCCTTGTGAATAATTCCAGCAATTCCACACATAATTTAAGCGCTCCTTTGCGTTCGTGTTCTGGTATTTGGGCGGCGGGAAACATCCGCCGCCTTTTTTATTGCGAAGTGCCTTATGGAAGGCATTCCATGTAAGTGTCGTTGTCCCACTCTGTCACAGTTGCCATAAAGCGGGCGTACTCGTCATATTTATACTCGTGGAAAAGGCGATACATTTCACCCGGCAATCCGCGACGAACGACTTCAGAACCTTCGAGATGATCCAAGGCCTCGCCCAGTGACATCGGCAGTTTTTTGACCTGCTTACCGGCTTTGATCGCATCATAGATGTTACGCTCTTCCGGCTCTCCCGGATCCAGCTGGTTGTCGATGCCATCATCCATTGCCGCCAGCAATGTTGTGCCCATCAGGTATGGGTTCACCATGCTGTCAACGCTGCGGTACTCAAACCGGCCCGGCGCGGAAACCCGCAAACCTGTGGTGCGGTTCTGAAAACCCCAATCCGCAAAGACCGGCGCCCAAAAGCCGGTGTCCCAAAGACGACGGTAAGAGTTAACCGTTGACGAACCAATCGCAGTCAGTGCCTGCAAATGGTGCACAACGCCGCCGATTGCTTCCAGGCCATCTTTGCCCGGCATCTGCGGATCGTCGTCATCCGGCATAAACGTATTTTCGCCGCCTTTGACGTACATATAGTTCTCAGCCATGCCCGGCAGATTGTTTTCGTCGTTGCCGCATTTGGTGAACGAGTCCTCGCCGCCGCGCCAAAGCGACATGTTGTGGTGACAGCCGTTGGCGGAAACACCTTCAAACGGTTTGGACATGAAACAGGCAAAAATGCCGTTTTCGCGCGCCACCTGCGCACAGATTTGCCGGTAGGTAGTCAGACGGTCCGCGTTGCGCAAAACGTCATCGTACATCCAGTTCAGTTCCAGTTGTCCGGGTGCGTCCTCGTGATCGCCCTGGATCATATCCAGACCCATCGCGCGGGAATAACGGATCACCTGCATGGACACAGGGCGCAGGCTTTCAAACTGGTCGATATGATAGCAGTAAGGCTTGGAATATCCGTCGCGCGGCGTGCCGTTCTCGTCAAACTTCAGCCACATCATTTCCGGCTCGGTGCCGATGCGCAGGCTGCGGCCGTGTTTGGCTTTAAAGTCCTCGTGCATACGGCGCAGGTTGCCACGGCAGTCAGAGGTCAGAAAACCGCCTGGATTTTCCTTTTCCTCGCGGTTGCGAAACAGCGTGCAGTAAAATCGGCCGATTTCTTTGGCCCAAGGCAATTGCATGAACGTTTCGGGCTCTGGAATGCCCACCAGCTCTGCTGATTCAGGACCGTACCCAAGGTAGTTGCCGGCGCGGTCTGTAAACAGGTTGACCGTCGCCCCATAGACCAGTTGAAACCCTTTCATCGCGACCGTTTCCCAGTGGTCGGCGGGAATACCTTTGCCCATGATCTTGCCGGTGACCGAAACAAACTGCAGATAGAGATATTCGATCCCCATCGCATCGATCATTTTCCGCACTTCTTTGATTTTTTCGGCGCGGCCCGGTGCCTCGACAAACCCTTCAAGATCAGTAGCCATTATATTCTCCCTTTTGTTTTACCAGCCAACGCCGGAATTTATTGCCCTTGCGCCCTAGCTCCAGGGGAAGGGGCTGCTGGATGTTGGGTGCAGCTCGCCCTTTGCAAATCTGTCAAACCGGAACGGCTGTAGCAAGTCCTGAGTGTCGCCCATAACCTCGTCTGCAACCAAACGACCAACGCCCAGCATTTTGTAACCGTGATTGCTGTCAGCGATGATCGAGACATTCTGGTTAAACTTGTCAAAAACCGGAAAGCTGTCAGCGGTAAAACAGCCAATGCCGCCGCTTTCCTCTTTATGATATTTGGGCATCATCCCTTCGAACCTGCTGTGGCAATGGGCCAGGGCCGACACCCACATATGGGCAAATTCAGGCGACGAAATAAATTCGGGACTGGACGGGCCGTAAGGGTCGATCTTTACGTCATCGACGGGCGTTTCAACCTTGTAAGGCGCCGCGCCTCCCTGAATGCCGTTAAAGTGCCAATCGGGTTTGTAATAGATGCCCCACATTTCATCGGTGATCAGCGAGCCGTCAACATCTGACATCAGCGGCGCGTCAGTGTCCACGTGAATGACCGGCGGCATTTTTCCATCGTTGGCCATCAGGCTTTCGGGCGGGATGGTCAGTACACCCTCTTCCAACTGCCAGTAACGCCACATATCGACGTTTTCATGGGTGTTCCCGTCCAGATCCTTGACGGTAATCTGTTTTGGCAGATCCAGCATATTCCAAAAGTCGCGCACCCAGGGGCCGGTGCCCACGACCACTTGTTCGCAGGTTATCGCACCCTTGTTCGTTTCTACCGCCGAAACCGCGGCAGAGCTGTTTTCAGATGTGAACCCAAGAACCTCGACCCCGGTGACAATGCGAACGCCCAGAGCTTCGACCTTTTTGGCCAAACCATACATGGCAACAGTGTTGTTTGCGTACCCACCGCGTTTTTCGTGCAGTACAGAGGTAATTCCCTTGGCCTGCCAGTCGATGAAGATACCCTTCATGTAATTGCGTGACGCTGCTTCGCCTTCGATGAAATCGCTTTCATAACCGATGGCCTGCTGTTCCGCGTGGATTTGCGCCACATCCTCGTGCATGGCTTCGCACGAAATCTGCATATAGCCGACCGGATGATAGCTGAACGCTTTGGGGTCGCTTTCCCAAACCTCTACCGAATGGGCCATCAGGCGGCGCATTGCGGGTTGGAAGTAGTTGTTGCGAACAACCCCGCAGGCAATTCCCGTTGCCCCTGCGGCGATGCCGTCTTTATCCAAAATAACCACGCGCCCTTCGACAGATTCGCCGGCGTCCTTAAGACGCTCTGCCAATCGCCATGCACATGATAGGCCGTGAATGCCGGCGCCGATAACTACATAGTCTGCGTGCTGTGGAAAGGCCATCGCCTCAGCTCCTGTTTTGAAACCTATGTTTGGACCAATTTCGATCCGAATTGAGATAACCGGTATAGGTTTCATAAGTTTCGCAACAAAAAGCAACAAGTTTTAACACGATTGAATAACTAATTGTACTTTTTCTGATATCTGGTATTGTTTTGGTATAAATGTGGTGCGCGAATGAATTCAAATAATCGAAAAAATGGCGCACCGGAGGTTGCAGCACAGATTCGGCGACTGATTCTCGATGGCAACTATCTGCAGTCAGAGCGTCTGCCGTCCGAGCGGGCGCTGGCGCAGCAATTTGGCTGTGCAAGGGGAACGCTGCGCGAGGCGCTAAACAAACTGGACGCCGCCGGACTGGTTAGAATCAAAGCGGGCAGCGGCACCTATGTTCTTTACGAGCCCTCGGCGGATGGAAATCTTGTTATTGATCAGGCGCGTCCGCTGGAGCTGATAGACGCGCGGTTTGCGCTGGAGCCGCATATTTGCAGACTTGCGGTATTGCAGGCGACCAGCCGTGATCTGGATCAGGCCGAAGCTATGCTGCAGATCATGGAAGGCTGTGGCGAAGACATGGTACTGTTTGCCAAAACCGATACCGCATTCCACACGCATCTTGCGGAAACCACGCGCAATTCACTGCTGATCTGGGTGATCAGCCAAATCAGCAACGTGCGGACATTAAAGCAGTGGGACCAAATGCGTGTTCGAACCTTGAACGCCGAAATCACTGCGCGATACAACAAGCAGCACCGCCGAATCCTGAGTTCCATACGTTCGCGGGATCCCGAACGGGCCGCAAATTTTATGAAAGATCATTTGGAAACGGCAAGGCTGTCGCTGACAAGGGCCGCGTCAACCTGACGTCGAACTGTTACCGCGCAGAGGTCTGAAGCCAGTTAATATATACCCGTTCCGCCATTTTCTCAAATTCTGTCATGCGGTCTGCGCAGGCCTGATCCAACTGTTTGGCCCCGTCGCCGCCAAGCGCCCTGGTCAAAGCCTCGGCATATTCCGGGATGCCGGACCAATTGGCAACGGTGTCTGGTTCGACTTCCAGATGGAACTGCACTGAATAGGCGCGGGGGCCCCAGCACATGGCCTGCACCGCACAATCCGGAGATGTCGCCAGACACTCTGCACCTGCGGGCATTTGCTGAACTTCGGCAGAGTGCCATTGCAGGGCTGAAAACTGCTCTGGCAGGTCATCGAAAATTACACCACTTGATCCGACTTCGGTCAACTGGACCGGCAACACGCCTATTTCCGGGGTTTTCGAGACACCACAGGTGCCGCCCAATGCTTCTGCCAGCAACTGATGACCAAGGCACAGCCCCAGATATGGCAGGCCACGTTCCACCACTGCCTGATGGATAAATATCTTTTCCTCAACCAGCCAGGGAAAAGTCTCTTCCTGCCAGACATCCATTGGCCCGCCCAAAACCCAAAGCGCGTCAAACCCGTCCAAAGCCGGAAGACATTGCCCCTGGTCCAGATGCACCGCAGTCCATTGATGACCGTCCTCGCGCATCATTTTGCGAAAGCTGCCCGGGTGTTCCTCCGCGGCGTGTTGTAAGACCAGAATCTTCATGGCATTCCCCTGCGTGCGTCTGGTCACACAAATCAGAACATTCGGAATGGTGCAAGACTGGTTCAGTTCCGGCCTATTATTGATCCAGAATGGTTACGTTTTGTCATTCCCGCCCGTTTTGTCTGTTTACAGATAGTGAATGTCTTTTTTTCGAATGTAACCGCTGATTTTTCCGACTGATGGTGGTGCACGGGTTCTGAAGAATTTTGTGTTTTTCGGTGGATTAACAAAGACCAACACGCAGCCGTCAGGCCATATACGGATCGAGGATGATATGAGAGATTACGCTGCCCCTCTGACACAGGTCTTTGCTTTCTTGATTCAGGACGGTTTTCCCTTGTCCGGTCTCAGCGCGTTGATTGATCCTTTGAAGTCTGCAAATCAGATAATCGGAGAAGACGCGTTC
>Ga0209992_10001537_pt1 | contig 23776 bp, 22 predicted proteins | sample 2SBtaG_2_FD_182564 | JGI IMG/M metagenome (GOLD analysis project Ga0209992, IMG submission 182564) | Deep subsurface microbial communities from Kolumbo volcano to uncover new lineages of life (NeLLi) - 2SBTROV12_ACTIVE470 metaG (SPAdes)... | ecosystem: Environmental > Aquatic > Marine >... | reverse complement strand
GTGATGCTTAATGTATCCTGCTGATGTGAGTGCTTCGCTAGACATTTTTAGTCACAATCTCAATCTATATTTCTGATCAACAATAACCGGGCTATCATCAGCACCGCTTGTCCCAATATAAAACCACTCAGTAATGCTAATGGCGAAAATTTAATCACCACAATACATAGTCCGAGTAATGTAGCTACCACCAAAAATCTTTCGGCGGCATAAAAATACATAATTCGTAGCTGATGATGTGCGTTCTGGACAGAAGACAAAGCTGCTCTATACATTCTCCAAGCCAGCAATGCTCCGTTTACAACGGATACTCCACCTCCACTTAACACCGCAATTGCAATATCCGGTGTGCTTTCTACGCTGTATACAATCGCTGTTGCTATCAAGACTGCGAGCATTTGAAGCAATACTACGCGATGTGCCAATTTATTTTCTTTGGCCTCAACTTCAAAAAGCGTGGCGATAATAGCGGCGTTTTCTGGGGGTGTCAAACATGCGTTAGCATCTTCATCCCTACTTTTACTCAAATTTACCGCCCTTTTTAAGGCTTTTTAGAATCCCGTCAAGCTGATCATTGCTCGCGTAATTCACAACTAATTTTCCTTTACCATTGTTGCCTGGCTTGATTTGTATGTTTATTCCCAGAGATTCGGTTAGCTCTTCTTCCAATCTTTTGGTATCACGATCCAATGTCTTGCTTTTGCTTTTTGTCTTCGGTAACAAGCGGCTGCTTTCTTGCACTAAACTTTCAGCTTCACGAACCGTTAGGCCCTCCAACACTATTTTGTTCGCCACACTAATCTGTTTCGCACCGTCCAGTGCAAGCAGTGACCGAGCGTGACCCATATCCAACTTGCCCTCCATTAGCATGGCTTGTACATCTTTGGTCAAATTCAACAGCCGTAATAAATTACTCGCCGCGCTTCGAGAACGGCCAACCGCATCTGCCGCCACTTGATGTGTCATTTTGAATTCATCTATCAACCGCTGAATACCAATCGCCTCTTCAAGAGGATTCAGATTTTCCCGTTGAATGTTTTCTATCAGCGCCATTGCCAAAGCTGAATTGTCCGGCACGCTACGCACCAACACGGGCACATGTGTCAACCCGGCTAATTGTGCTGCACGCCAACGCCTTTCACCGGCAATAATCTCGTAACTATTGTCTGCCAATTGACGTACCAGTATCGGCTGCATGATCCCCTGCGCTTTGATTGATGCAGCAAGGTCTTGCAGTGAGGCCTCGTCCATTTGTGAGCGAGGCTGATATTTTCCCGGCTTGAGGTGCGTGACATTCAAATCGCGCATGACTTCGTCTTTTTCGCTTTTCCCCCCAGACAACAAAGCGTCCAGCCCTCTACCTAAACCTTTATGCGGTTTTGCCATTATTTTTCCTTTAAGCCGTAACAGCGTTATTCGCTGCAATCGTTAATATCTCATCCGCCAATGCCAGATAGGCTTTGGTACCTTTAGAGGCTTTGTCGTGATACAACACCGGTACACCATAGCTAGGTGCCTCTGCCAACCTTACGTTCCGCGGGATGACCGTTTGATAGACTTTGTCACCGAAATGCTCCTGCAATTGCTCTGAAACTTGTTGTGCCAATGAATTCCTAGGATCAAACATGGTGCGTAGCAAACCCTCGATCTCTAACTCGGGATTCAAGCTCGCACGAACCTTTCTAATGGTATTGACCAGATCACTTAGCCCTTCCAGTGCGTAATATTCACATTGCATCGGAATCATCACAGATTTTGCCGCACATAATCCGTTCAGGGTAAGCAGGTTTAATGCGGGCGGGCAATCGATCAGCACAAAATCATATTCGGATGAAATCGCTTGTACTGCGTTTTTTAATATCATCTCCCGGTCCAACTGATCGACCAATTCTATTTCCGCGCCAGCTAATTCCCGGTTTGCCGGCAGCAAATCAAACTTACCGGCCTCAGCATAAACGCGTGACTCCGCGACTGACTTGTTGCCGAGAAGAATGTCATAGACGCTGTATTGAAGATCTCTTTTATCCACCCCACTCCCCATGGTGGCATTTCCCTGAGGATCCAGATCAATCAAAAGTACGCGCTGTTCCGCAGCAGATAAGCTTGCCGCAAGATTGACCGTCGTTGTGGTCTTACCTACCCCGCCCTTTTGATTGGTTACTGCCAATATTTTTGTCATGTCTCCCTGCTCCCCGTGCATGATGCAATCACCAGACTCCTTGCCGCTTGCAGGTCTGGCACCTGCAGCGAAATAACTTGATCGACCTGACAGTTTGTCGGCATTCCTGCCAATTCACTTTCGGGGACACCCTTCATTGCAGCCCAACGCCCATGAGTCGCGATCAAGTGTTGCGTAAGACTCAAAAAATTTCCCAGTTCTGTAAAAGCTCTTGACACGATTCCGTCAAACTTGTGCTTTGGCTGCCAACCCTCTACCCGGGCACAGTGAACACTCACATTTTGTAGCCCGAGCTCAATGATGGCCTGCTGTACAAAACTGGTTTTTTTGCTATTACTATCCAACAAATCTATTTGCCAGTCAGGCTTGCTTATCGCCATCACCATACCGGGCAAGCCGGCACCCGAACCGACATCCAACCATCTGCCTGACCATAAGTGCGGTATGATTGCTATGCTGTCAAGTAAGTGATTACTTACCATCTGTTTTGGATCCCGTATCGCTGTCAGGTTATAGACTTTATTCCATTTGTTAAGCATCGCTAAATATGCCAACAGCTTTTCTTGCGTGTCCGCATCCAGACTTATGCCCAGCCTATCAATCCCGAGTTGTAATAACTCACCATTGCTCACGCGAATTTCTTATTCAATTTTTCATCCCGAAAACCGCGTTTGATATGCACTAGCAATAGTGATATCGCGGCCGGCGTAATACCGGAAATACGGCTTGCCTGACCGATTGTTTCAGGCTTATGCTGATTCAGTTTTTGCTGTACTTCGATCGATAAACCACGCACTTCGCCATAGTCAATATCATCAGGCAATGGCATGGCTTCTTGCTGTTCATTGCGCCCGATCTCATCGCGCTGGCGATCAATGTATCCTTGATATTTCGCTTGAATCTCTACTTGCGCTGAGATGACTTTATTTGCGACCCCTTCTCCTGCAAGCGGAAGTGTCATCAAGCGTGCGTAATCTACATCCGGGCGCCGCAGCAATTCGTATAATGAATATTCTCGCTCTATCGGCTTGCCCAGCACCCGAACCGCATCGTCTGCCGCCAGGATGCGCGGATTCACCCAAGTGCTGCGTAAGCGTTCTTGTTCCAAAGCAATCGCTGCTCGCTTTTGCTCAAATGCCTGCCAACGTTCATCATCGACCACGCCTAATTCGCGTCCGATTTCTGTCAGCCGCAGGTCAGCATTATCTTCACGTAGCTGCAATCGGTATTCGGCGCGGCTCGTAAACATTCGGTACGGCTCCGATGTACCCGAGGTGATCAGGTCATCCACCATCACGCCGAGATAAGCCTCATCTCTGCGCGGACACCATGTCTGCTGTCCCTGGGTATACCGTGATGCATTTATTCCGGCCAGCAATCCTTGTGCGGCGGCTTCTTCGTATCCGGTCGTGCCATTGATCTGTCCGGCAAAAAACAATCCTTGAATGGCCTTGGTTTCCAGAGAGCTTTTCAATCCTCTGGGGTCGAAATAATCGTATTCGATTGCATAACCGGGCCGCAGGATATGTACATTTTCCAAGCCCGGAATCGACCGAACCAAGTCGAGCTGCACATCGAACGGCAAGCTGGTTGATATGCCGTTCGGATAGACCTCATGGGTATTCAAGCCTTCAGGTTCTAAAAATATCTGATGGGACGTCTTATCCGCAAAACGTGTGATTTTGTCTTCTATAGACGGGCAATAACGCGGTCCGACACCATCAATTACGCCCGTGAATAATGGCGACCTATCCAGCCCGCGACGAATGATGTCGTGGGTCTGTTCGGTGGTATCTGTTATCCAACAGGAAATCTGCTCCGGGTGTTGCGCTGCATCGCCGATAAATGAAAATACCGGCAATGGTTTATCACCAGGCTGTTCACGAATCGCTGAGTAATTGATGGTGCGACCATCCAAGCGTGGCGGCGTGCCTGTTTTTAATCTCCCGATTGGTAAGTCCAGTTCCCGCAGTCGATGAGCCAAGCTAATTGAAGGTGGATCGCCTGCGCGCCCCGCCTGATGATTCGACTGCCCGATATGGATGAGTCCTGATAGGAAAGTGCCTGTGGTCAGCACCACCGTTTTCGAACTAAAGCGCAATCCGAGTTGCGTCATGACACCACATACCCGGTCTTGCTCAATTAATAAATCGTCAACCGCTTGCTGAAAAAGCCATAGGTTTTGCTGGTTTTCCAGTCGTGTGCGAATTGCTTGCTTGTATAACAAACGGTCTGCTTGCGCGCGCGTTGCTCGTACCGCAGGCCCTTTGCTTGAGTTGAGTGTTCTGAATTGGATGCCGCTTTCGTCTGCGGCTTGTGCCATCACACCGCCAAGCGCATCAACCTCTTTAACCAGATGCCCCTTGCCTATGCCGCCGATAGAGGGGTTGCATGACATCTGCCCCAGCGTTTCGATGTTGTGGCTCAGCAGCAGGGTTTTGCTTCCCGCGCGCGCGCTGGCAAGCGCAGCCTCCGTCCCGGCATGGCCGCCACCAACAACTATCACATCGAATACATCAGGAAATTCCATAGTGCTGCCGCATCAAAATGGACGCGCATCATACATCAGCGCAGTCAGAAACCCAAACATATTGTTTCACGTGAAACAACAGTAATTACTTTCCGATACAGAACCTTGTAAATATTTCACCCAGCAAATCATCCGGTGTGAACGCTCCTGTGATCTTGCTCAGGGCCTCTTGAGCCAGTCTCAGCTCCTCGGCAAATAGCTCTGCGCTGGCGATCACCTCTTCACTGTGGCACAAATGTGACTGTGCATCAGACAGTGCCCTCAAGTGTCTTTCTCTTGCCATGAAGGCGCCCGCCTCCTGATCTCGCCAGCCCACGGCTTCCATTAGTTTGGCGCTGAGTGTGTCTATTCCTATTCCTGTCTTGGCCGAGACGCCGATATAGGATGCCGGGTCTAATGTTTGGTCTGGTGCTGAGTCCTTCAGCAAGTCAACTTTATTCAGCAAGGTCAAACGAGGAATGTTGTCCGGCAGGCCCGCCATGATTTGTTCATCTTGTTTGGTCAACCCTTTTGAGGCATCCAATAACAACAGGATCAAATCCGCTTTATGCAGGGTCTGGTGGGTGCGCTCTATGCCCATTTTTTCGACGATATCATCTGATTCACGCAACCCGGCGGTATCCATGATGTGCAGTGGAACGCCATAAATCTGTATCGTTTGACGTACGACATCCCGCGTTGTCCCCGCTACATCGCTGACCAGCGCCACCCCGTCACCGGATAATTGGTTCAACAAACTTGATTTGCCGACATTCGGCTGCCCGGCGATGACGATGTGCGCTCCCTCTCGCAACAAGCTGCCCTGCTTTGCGGTTTCCAGTATCTTCTGTAAGCGACCACGTAAGTCAGTTAACCACGTATCCCGCTGCTTGATATCGACCGCATCGACCTCTTCTTCCGGAAAGTCTAACATCGCTTCGACCAACATGCGCAATCTGGTCAGGCCTTCAAGCAGATCATGTATGGCATCGGAAAAGTCTCCGTGCAAAGAGCGCATCGCACTACGTGCGGCTTCTGCGGTATTTGCCTCTATCAGGTCGGCAACACTTTCAGCCTGCGCAAGATCAAGCTTATCATTCAGGAAGGCGCGCTTGGTGAATTCTCCCGGTTCGGCAAGACGCGCCCCCAGATCGAGACATCGGTTCAACAGCAGTTGTAATACCGCCGGGCCGCCATGACCCTGCAATTCAAGTACGCTTTCACCCGTGAATGAATTCGGTGCCTGAAAATATAAAGCGATACCCTGATCCAGGATATCGCCATTTTCATCTAAAAAGTCGCCGTATTCTGCATAGCGGGTGGCGGGCTGCTTACCCAGTATGCCGTGGGCAATGGGCTCGATGTTGCTTCCCGAAACACGAATTACCCCGATACCCCCCCGACCTTGTGCGGTTGCAATCGCTGCAATCGTATCAGCGTCTTGTCGCTGCACTTATTTTCTCGGTTTGTTCTGCAGCCCTGGTGATATACCACTGCTGAGCAATCGACAATAGGTTGTTCACAATAGAGTAAAGCACCAATCCCGCAGGAAAGAAGAAGAAGATTATGCTAAATGCGATTGGCATGATCTGCATGACCTTGGCTTGGATCGGGTCTGTCGGCTTGGGGTTCAGGCGCATTTGAACAACCATACTCAAGCCCATCACAACCGGCAGTATGTAATACGGATCTGCCGCTGACAAATCGGTTATCCAACCGACAAATGGCGCGTAACGCATCTCTACGCTGGCCAGAATCGACCAATATAGGGCAATAAATACGGGTATTTGTACCAGAATCGGCAAACATCCGCCCAAAGGATTTATTTTTTCGGTCTTATATAAATCCATCATCGCGCGATTTAATTGTTCGCGATCATCACCATACTGCTTTTTAATCTTTTCCAGCTTTGGCGTGACAACCCGCATCTTCGCCATCGAGCGGTAACTTGCCGCAGAAAGCGGGAAGAAAAACAGCTTGATGATGCAGGTCAGCAGAATAATCGCTACCCCCCAGTTACCAGTCCAGTCATGTAAAATTGTCATCAACCAAAACAGGGGAGTCGCGATAATAGTCAACCAGCCATAATCAACGGTTAATCCCAATCCAGGTGCAATATCATCCAACTGAGTCTGAGCCGGGCCAGCATAAAGCCTTGAGCTAATAACGGCCTTTTGTCCTGGCTCAACAACGTGTTCTTGTTCAACAACACCTACCGCGTACACATCCCCATCTAGCTTTCGGGTAAAGTATTCACGCGGTGCGCCCTCTTTTGGTAGCCAGGCCGTAACAAAATAGTGTTGTAATAAACCAATCCAACCATCTTCAGTTTGTTTAGGATAATCGACATCTCCACTTTCCATTGAGCTGAAGTCAACTTTCTGAAACTTCTCCTGCTCCGTATAAACAGCCGCACCAGTATAGGTTGGAAGAAAGCTTGACGTGCCCTCAGGCGATTGGCTGTCCCGAACTAACTGAAAATACGGGCTGGTCGAGATTGGCTGATCACTGGTATTTTCTAGCTCGTAAGCCACATCCACCAAATAGCTTGATTTGTGGAAAGTAATGATCTTGGTTACTTTCAGTGCATTCTCACCTGCCAGTTTTAACCGAATCTGCAGTTGTTCTTTGCCCTCGGACATGTCATAACGATCATGTTCTGTCTCAAACATGCTGTTGTGATTGGGCATGTTAGTGCCCAGCAGGCCGCTTTGTGCCGCATAGTTGTGAGTGCCTTCACCGTGCTGAAACAATATCACCGGCTTGGTTTTGTCTTGACCATCAGGGTGCTTCAACAAAGCCAGATGGTTGATATCGCCACCCTGGGTGCTGATCTCAGCTTCGACAAGGTCAGTTTTGACATGTATCGTTTTCCCAACGACAACTTCTACTTTTTTGACCGATATAGAAGAGGCTTCAGCTTGTGAGGGGCTGGCCTTTTTGATTGTTGATGCTTGTGGTACCGACGAGTCTCTGGCTGGAGCCTCCACCGGTTGAGCGTATCTTTCAGGGTTTTGATAGCGCTGCCAACCATCCCAAACAAGAACCAATGAGAAGGTAAAAATTAAAAACAAAAACAGTCGTTGAAGGTCCATGTTTAGCCTAATTGTTAGGGGACGGGGTCATATCCGCCCGAATTCCAAGGGTTACAGCGTAATACTCGTTTTATTCCTAACCAGCCGCCTTTTACAACACCATGCTTTTCTACTGCTTCGCTGATGTATTGTGAGCAACTGGGAGTAAACCTGCATGTCGGTGGACTGAGCGGGCTGATCAGATATTGATAGGCGCGGATAAACAAGATCACGAGTTTGCGCATTTACTCTCTACCTGACTTAACAACGCTACCAAACTATCATTTTTAGCCCTGATATCAAGGGTTCGCCCATAGGCGAACTTCATCATTACAACAATATCTATCTTGGACGCTTTGATGCTATGTTGCCGAAATGTCTCCCTGACAGTTCTTTTGACACGATTCCGGTCGGTTGCTCTGGGTAGGAATTTTTTACTTGAGATTATGCCAAGTCTTCCATTTTTTCTATTATTACTAATAAAAAAAACTTTGAAAAACTTGTTGGCTATACTTTCAGCGTGAATAACGTGGTTAAAACCATCCTCACGCAATAATCTGTATTCGGGCGAGAAGCAGCCCGCAGAAACCGTATTAGACCGCGAGTTTTGCACGTCCACGAGCACGACGAGCTCTAATTACAGCACGCCCACCACGCGTTTTCATGCGCACTAAAAACCCGTGAGTGCGCTTCCTTTTTGTTACTGATGGTTGATAGGTACGTTTCATCTTGCTCTCATCCTCAAATTCATTGAACTCACTATTACAAAGCCTTATGGTATATGTGTCAAGATAATTTTACATTTTTGCCTGTGGATAAGTTTCCTCTGCAGGGGTAGAATACGACCTCGGATTATTATCAAATTTCCAAAGTTTAGTAAAAATGCAGGATATTTCCTTCTGGGATACATGCCTCAGTTCGTTCGAAAAGAGCTTGCCGCCGCAACAATTTAATTCCTGGATAAAACCTTTATTGCTTAACAGTGAAAATGGCGCTCTAGTACTAACTGCGCCTAATAGCTTTACATTAAAACTGGTTCAAGAACGCTTCTTACCTGAAATTGTCAGGCAAGCAAAATTAGCATATCCACACCTTCCTACTTTTGAATTTCGGGTCGTGGATAAAGGCCATAATAACAAACAGGCAATGCCGCCGCCTGCACCGGTAAAAAATACACCCCCACCTGAAAACAGGCCTAAGGTTGAAACATCCTTTAGGGGTTATGGCAAATTAAATCCTAACTTAACTTTCGATAATTTTGTTATTGGTAAAGCTAATCAGCTTGCTTATGCCGCAGCTACTCAAGTAGCTGAATTACCGGGAGATTCATACAATCCCTTATTTCTGTATGGCGGGGTCGGTCTTGGTAAAACCCACCTCCTACAAGCTATTGGAAATCAAATAAGAAAAAACAACCCAAAAGCAAAAATCTGTTATATGCATGCCGAAAGATATGTTGCTGATGTCGTTCGTGCATATCAAACTAATAAATTTGAAGAGTTCAAGCAGTTTTACCACTCTTTAGATACCTTGCTAATTGATGACATTCAGTTTTTTGCCGGCAAAGCTAAAACGCAAGAAGAGTTTTTCTATGCTTTTAACAACTTAGTTGACTCACATAAGCAAGTCATATTGACTAGTGACACCTTTCCAAAAGAGATTACTGGGCTTGAAACTCGTTTAGTTTCTCGCTTTGGATGGGGCTTAACAGTTGGAATTGAACCACCTGAGCTAGAAATGCGAGTCGCTATTTTGATGAAAAAAGCTTCTTTAGGTGGTTATTCTCTTGATGACACTGTTGCCTTTTTTATTGCAAAGCATGTTGACTCTAATATACGTGAACTAGAAGGCGCATTAAAAAGGGTTGAGGCCTATGTTAAATTTCATAAACGAATTATTTCGGTTGAAACAGCTAAAGAAGCTTTAAAAGACATACTTGTTGCACAAAGTAGGCAAATATCCATAGAAAATATACAAAAGACAGTTGCTGACTATTATCGAATTAAAATATCTGACCTACTATCAAAAAAACGAACTAGAAACCTTACAAGGCCAAGACAAACTGCAATGTCATTAGCCCGTGAATTAACTACTATGAGCCTCCCCGAAATCGGAAATTCTTTTGGCGGGAGAGATCATTCAACAGTAATACACGCATGTAAAACGATGGGAGATTTAAGGTCAAGCAATGTAACATTAGATGCTGATTACAAAATTTTACTACAAACCCTTAAAGGATAAAGCTGTATAAGATTTGTTTGTAGATTGTGCATAACTACCAACAATAAAGTGCGGTAAAAGTTACCAACATTCGTATTCATTTAGGATAACAATTTATAAACACTATTTTTGTATCAATATCTATTTGTTTATATGTAATTAATTTGGTTTATCAACAAAAGAGACTATATCTTATTAGTATTATTAGGAATTTATATTATGTTTATTGAAAAGACAGATAAAGAAACAATACTCAATCCACTACAAGTTGTTATTGGAATAGTAGAACGAAAACAAACACTTCCTATCTTGTCTAATGTGTTGATAGAAAAAACGCCAGGTAAAGTCCGTTTTACAGCAACAGACTTAGAAATTCAGATCACCACTACTGTCGATACTGAACAAAATGATCAGGAAACAGCGGCAATTACGATTGGTGGGAAAAAAGTTCAGGAAATTCTCAGGATACTTCCAGAGCAAAGTAAAATATCCATAGATACCAAAGAAAACAAAGCGCTTGTAAAATCGAATAAAAGTAGGTTTAGCTTGCAAACCTTACCTGCACAAGACTTTCCAAAACTAAATAGCCAATTAGTTGATGCTAAGAAAATAGTACTCCAACAAGGTGCGTTTAAAAAACTACTGCAATCCGTTCAGTATTCAATGGCACAACAAGATGTCAGATATTATTTGAATGGTGTTTTGCTGATTATTGAGGGAAGTGAGCTCAAAGTTGTCGCAACAGACGGTCATCGTCTTGCATACAATTCGGGAGCCATTGAAGGCGAGTATGAAAAGCAGGAAATTATTTTGCCTCGTAAAGCGGTTACAGAATTATGTAAATTGCTTGGGGATGATGATGAAACCGTTGAATTAGAGTTTTCAGCGCAACAAGTGAAAGCCAGTTTCTCTGGGATTACGATGATAAGCAAAGTAATAGATGGTAAGTTTCCAGATTACGAGCGTGTTATACCCAAATATGAAAACCATTTAAGTATGAACCGACTTACCACACAGCAAGCTTTACAAAGGGCTGCCATTCTGTCTAACGAAAAATTCCGTGGCGTAAGGTTTGTATTAACTGAAAAGAATTTAAGCATCATTAGCAGCAACAGCGAGCAGGAAGAGGCTCAAGAAGAAATAGAAACGGATTATCATGGAGAAGCGCTAGATATTGGTTTTAATGTTAATTATCTAATGGATGGGCTGAATAACATTAATACTGAAATAGCCATTTTTTCATTTGGTGATCCTAATAGTAGTATTTTGATAACAACACCAGATAGCGATAATTTCCGCTACGTTGTTATGCCGATGCGTATATAAATGTTCCACGTGAAACAGAAAGCAGAAAACAATAATGAGTGATAATTACGACGAATCAAGCATCCAACAACTCGAAGGGTTAGAGGCGGTACGTAAGCGCCCGGGTATGTACATAGGTGATACATCAGATGGAACGGGCTTGCACCATATGGTGTTTGAGGTGGTTGATAATGCTATTGATGAGGCATTAGCAGGACATTGCGATGAAATAAAAGTCACCATTCATGGTGATAATTCTATTTCCATTACTGATAATGGTCGTGGCATTCCGATCGGTATTAAATTTGACGATAAATTTGAACCCAAGCGTTCTGCCGCAGAAATTGTTATGACGGTATTGCACGCAGGCGGAAAGTTTAATCAAAATAGCTACAAAGTATCAGGCGGCCTTCATGGCGTGGGGGTTAGTTGTGTTAATGGTTTGTCCGAATGGCTCAAGCTAACGATCTATCGCGATGGAGTGAAGTATGGTCTGGAGTTTAATCGCGGAGCCGTAAAAGATCGTCAGGTGGAGATGCAGAAAGGTGTTGAAGTATCACCTGTTCCCAATCTTGGCGAATCTAAAAAGAAAGGGACAGAAGTCCACTTTATGGCGGATAAAGAGATTTTTGGCTTGGTTGAATTTCATTACGAAATACTGGCCAAACGACTGCGCGAACTTTCATTCCTGAATAACGGCGTAAAAATCGAATTGATTGACCAACGTTCGGGTAAGAGTGAGAACTTCGCGTATTCAGGTGGTGTGCGTGGATTTGTTGAATATATGAATAAAAACAAATCTGTATTACATCCGAATAGCTTTCAAGCATCTGGAGAAAAAGACGGAATTGTTGTTGATGTAGCAATGCAATGGAATGATAGTTATTCAGAAGTTGTTCAATGCTTTACCAATAATATTCCGCAAAGAGATGGCGGTACGCACATGACCGGCCTTCGTATGGCGATGACTCGGATCATGAATAAATATATCGACGAAAACGATCTGGCGAAGAAAGCCAAAGTCGACACAACCGGCGATGACATGCGCGAAGGACTTACCTGTGTATTATCGGTAAAAGTGCCTGACCCTAAGTTTTCTTCACAAACCAAAGATAAGCTGGTATCCAGCGAGGTGCAACCCGTTGTTCAGGAAGTCGTAGGGCAAAAGTTAAGTGAGTACTTACAAGAAAACCCGATAGATGCAAAGACCATCATCAATAAAATCGTAGATGCGGCTCGTGCCAGAGAAGCGGCACGTAAGGCGAGAGAGCTGACACGACGTAAAGGCGTGCTGGATGGCATGGGCTTGCCGGGTAAGCTGGCAGACTGTCAGGAAAAAGATCCAGCATTGTCTGAAATATATCTGGTCGAGGGTGACTCTGCTGGAGGCTCTGCTAAGCAGGGCCGTGATCGTAAGTTCCAGGCCATTTTACCCCTTAAAGGTAAGATACTGAATGTGGAAAAAGCACGTTTCGAAAAGCTGATCGCCTCTCAAGAAATTGCCACACTCATAACGGTCTTGGGCACAGGTATCGGTAAAGACGAATATAACGCGGATAAATTACGTTACCATCGCATCATTATCATGACAGATGCGGACGTCGACGGATCTCATATTCGTACTTTGCTACTTACCTTTTTCTATCGACAAATGCCAGAGCTGGTTGAGCGTGGTCACATATATATTGCGCAACCACCTTTATACAAGATCAAACAAGGCAAAGAGGAGCGCTATCTCAAAGACGATCAGGAGATGAAAATTTTCATGCTCAAGGCTGCGCTGAAAAACGCCATGCTATATCCGGCAGCAGATGCAACGCCGATTCAGGCAGAAGCGCTGGAAGAAATCGCTAAGCAATACTTCCTTGCAGAAGCGGTTATCGACCGACTGTCACGCTTTACCGCACCAGAGGCCAGCCACGCTTTGCTTACATTACCTGAGGCGCTATCGTTGGAAGACGATAAGCAGGCTCAGAAAAGTGCTAAGTTGTTAGAGAAAGCCTGTGGCGGCAATATCACCGTTACCGTAGAGACAGATGTAGATGGAGAAAATCGCCTACGTCTGGAAAAACTGTTCCACGGTAACTACTCAGTCAGCCACATGGATCTGGAATTTTTGAATGGAAGCGATTATGTGCAGATCCGCCAAACCGCAGATATTCTTAACGGCTTGATCAAAGAGGGTGCGTACATCGAGCGCGGTGAGCAAAAGCGCGCTGTCAGCAGTTTTAAACAAGCAATTGAATGGTTGCTTGAAGAAGCTAAGCGTGGCGTCAACGTTCAACGCTACAAAGGACTGGGCGAGATGAATCCTGAGCAGTTATGGGAAACCACGATGGATGTTAAGAATCGTATTCTTCTACGCGTTCAGATCGAAGATGCAATCACCGCTGACGAAATATTTACCACCTTGATGGGGGATGTGGTCGAGCCGCGTCGCGCTTTTATCGAGCAGAATGCGCTGGGTGTGAAAAATCTAGATGTTTAAGAAGATTGCGCGAACCGTTAACTGATTGATTTAAAGGGTTATAATAAGGAAGTGTATTAGAATCCAGAAAAATCTAGAGAACCGACCTTGTTAAGATTCTTCCGCCTGATCAAAATCATCTTTGTCGTACTGCGTTTCGGGCTGGACGAGTTTCTGCTCGCGCACGAACGCATGCGCTGGATGCACCTACCTCTCAATCTACTGCTTTTTCTGCGCAATACCGCTAAGCCACGCGCTGAGCGTTTGCGTCTTGCGTTGGAGAACCTCGGGCCAATATTCGTCAAATTCGGACAACTACTCTCCACCCGACGCGATTTGATGCCAGCGGATATCGCCGATGAATTAGCAAAGTTACAGGATCAAGTGCCGCCTTTCCCGTCCTCACAGGCGATTGCGGTGCTGGAAGCCACATACGGAAAAGGACTGGGTGAGGTATTCCAAAGTTTTGAAGAAACGCCCGTCGCAAGCGCTTCAGTCGCACAGGTACACTTTGCTGTGTTACCGGATGGACGCCAAGCGGCAGTTAAATTATTGCGCCCCGGCATCAGCCGCATCATTAAACATGATATCGCCCTATTGAAAGTAGCCGCGGACATGGTTGAAAAGCTTTGGGCGGATGGTCGTAGGCTCAAACCATTAGAGGTCGTCAGGGAGTTTGAAAAACATCTGGATGAAGAACTGGACCTGACGCGAGAAGCCGCCAACGCCAGTCAGCTGCGGCGCAACTTTGCAACATCTTCGCTTCTGAAGGTACCCGAGGTGTATTGGGATTTTTGCAAACCAGAGGTGATGGTGATGGAGCGTATGTATGGCACGCCTATCAGCCAGATTGATGAACTCCGAGCGGCAGGAGTAGATATTCCTAAACTAGCCTCTAATGGGGTGGAAATCTTTTACACGCAGGTTTTTCGAGATGGTTTCTTCCACGCCGACATGCACCCGGGTAACGTACAAGTTGCGGAGAGCGGGCAATATATCGCGCTGGATTTCGGCATCATGGGCACGCTGACCGACACTGACAAGCATTATCTGGCACAGAACTTTATTGCTTTCTTCCGCCGGGATTACAAGCGGGTTGCTGAAGTACATATCGAATCGGGGTGGGCGCCCGCCGAGACGCGTGTAGACGAATTAGAAACTGCGATTCGAGCCGTTTGCGAACCGATCTTCGACAAGCCATTGCGCGAAGTCTCTTTCGGAAGAGTGTTGTTGCGGTTGTTTCAGACCTCACGGCGTTTCGGTATCGAGGTCCAGCCTCAATTGGTCTTGTTGCAAAAGACTTTACTCAATATCGAGGGTCTGGGATTACAACTCGATCCTGAGCTCGACCTATGGCAGACCGCAAAGCCCTGGCTTGAACGCTGGATGGCAGAGCAAATAGGATGGAAGGGGTTTATCAAGACGATGCAAGCCGAGGCGCCGAACTACGCGACCTTGATTCCACAATTGCCCCGTTTGATGCATCGCTATCTGTCGGCGCACCCTGAGGCCAGCGATACTGAGACGTTGCGCAAGCTTCTCAAACAACAAAAAAACAACAACAGTCTGTTGGTATTTGTCAGCGCGCTACTGCTCGGGTTGATCGTCTGGGAAGCCGTTTGCTATTACGCACCTTAAGGCATCGCTCTTGTAAAGCGTTGACTTATGCGGTTTCTAATAAACTTTATGGCATAACGATATACCGCTAATGCGGTTGAAGCAGCATAAGAATCAGAGGATAATTCCGTTCTTACTGTTAAGGTATTGCGATGACTGAATATTTATTGATTTTGGTCGCCACGGTGTTTGTGAATAACATCGTAATGATCAAGATTCTCGGGTTGTGTCCATTCATGGGGGTCTCCAAGAAACTGGAGACCTCTATCGGTATGGGCGCAGCCACGACCTTTGTTCTGACGTTAGCGTCCGGTGCCAGCTACCTGATCAATGAATATCTACTGGGCCCCGAGCTTGCCTACCTGACCACGCTGTCTTTTATCGTTGTCATCGCAGGCATTGTGCAGTTCACAGAAATGGTCATACAGAAAACCAGCCCGATGTTACATCAGGTGTTGGGTATCTATTTGCCGCTGATTACTACCAATTGTGCTGTGCTGGGCATACCATTGCTGAACGTCCAGGCTAAACACAACTTTATGGAATCATTATTCTTCGGTATGGGTGGTGCAATCGGATTCACGATGGTGATGGTGTTGTTTGCAGGCATGCGAGAACGTCTGGAGGGCGCTGATGTACCGGTGATCTTCAAGGGGACGGCGATTGGGATGATTACCGCAGGACTGATGAGTCTTGCGTTTATGGGCTTCTCGGGGCTTATTAAATAATGTTAAGCGCTTTGTTGGTCATGGCGGGAGTCGCTATCGTGCTGGGCGCGATATTGGGTTTCTCTGCGATCAAATTTCGTGTCGAGGGTAATCCTCTGGTAGACAAAATCGATGCGATTCTGCCGCAGACACAGTGTGGTCAGTGTGGCTTCCCAGGCTGTAAGCCGTACGCAACGTCAATTGCCGGAGGCGAAAGTGAGATCAACAAATGTCCGCCAGGCGGAGAAGAAGGGATACAGAAACTAGCTGAACTGCTGGGTGTGGAGCCGATACCTTTTGGTGGAGATACCGAGATAAAACCAAAAGCGGTGGCTTTGATAGATGAGGATAATTGCATAGGATGCACGCTATGTATTCAGGCGTGTCCGGTGGATGCCATTGTCGGCGCAGCCAAACAGATGCACACCATCGTTGAGTCGGAGTGTACCGGCTGTGAATTGTGTGTTGCGCCCTGCCCCGTAGATTGCATCAGCATGCCGCCTATTGAAGAAAAGATTACTAACTGGAAGTGGAAGTATCCTGTTTATTCATTGGCGAGGGTGAATTGAGGGCGCTCCATAAATTTAACGGGGGCGTGCATCCGGCGACTCACAAGTCAGAGTCCAACCAAAAGAGAATCACATGTCTACCCATGCCAAGCAGGTTGGTCATACCTTTCAAACAGCATGGCGGAGAAGCGTCCAAGCCGCAGGTGAAAGCCGGAGATCATGTTTTGAAGGGGCAGTTGATCGGAATGCCGGAAGGATATATTTCCGGCGCCATACATGCACCGACTTCTGGAACCATTACGGCGATTGACGAACAGCCGGTCGCACACCCATCCGAGCTACCAGATCTCTGCGCTACACTTATCCCGGACGGTAAAGACGAATGGATACAACTTGAACCCGTTGATTACCGTGAACACACTTCTGAAGTGTTGCAGCAAAAATTGCGCATGGCAGGTGTTGTGGGTCTCGGTGGGGCGACATTTCCCAGTGACATTAAACTTCGTACCGGTAAATACAAAATAAATACATTGATATTGAATGGTGCTGAGTGCGAGCCCTACATCACTTGTGATGATTTGCTGATGCGTGAACATGCCCCGGAAATTCTGCGAGGAGCAGAAATCTTACGCCATGTGCTGGATGCCGGTGAAGTGTTGATCGGCATTGAGGATAATAAGCCAGAGGCGATTGAAGCCATGAGACAAGAGATAGCGGAGCTCGGTTTCGATTTTGATGTTGTTGCTGTTCCCACGATTTATCCTGGTGGCGGAGTAAAACAATTAATAAAAGTGATGACCGGGCTTGAAGTGCCCTCCGGGAAGTTGCCAAATGAGATTGGCGTACAGTGTTTTAATGTGGCCACTAGCCGCACTATCTTTCGAGCACTTGAACTTGGTGAGCCCTTACTATCGAGGATAGTTACTATTACCGGTAATGTACGTCATCCTGGAAACTATGATGCGCTGATCGGCTCACCGATTGATGAGCTGATTGCGGGTGTGGAAAAATTACCCGATACCAATGGCTACATCATGGGCGGTCCGATGATGGGGATACGTTTGCCCTCAGTTGAAGTACCGTTGGTGAAAGCAACCAACTGCATTATTGCAATTTCAGATAAGCTATTTCCGCCAGCGCCACCTGCCCTACCCTGCATTCGTTGCACCCGATGCGTAGAGGTCTGTCCGGTTGAGTTGCAGCCGCAGGATCTTTATTGGTTCTCCAAAGCGAAAGAGTTTGGCAAGGCACAAACCTTCAGTCTTTTTGATTGCATAGAATGCGGCGCATGCAGCTATGTCTGCCCCAGCCATATTCCATTGGTGCAGTATTTCCGATTTGCTAAAAGTGAAATTCGAGTACGTGCGCTGGAAAAACAAAACGCAGATAAGGCGCGTGAGCGACACGAATTCCGTGAGTATCGTATCGAACGAGAGAAAAAAGAAAAGGCAGAAAGGTTGGCCGCCAAGGAAAAAGCTGCGCTTGCAGCAAAAGAAAAGGCGGCACTTGTTGCACAGGAAGGGGCTGCCGCAAGCACGACAGAACCCCCTGCACCAACCTCGACTGAAGCTGCCCTTCCCAAGGAATAATATGAGCGCGCTCTTTTCACCATTCGTTAATAAGCCTGACACGGTTTCACAGATCATGTTGAAAGTGTTGCTGTCGCTTTTGCCCGGCATTGCGCTTTATGTCTGGCATTTCGGCCCGGCCATTCTTGTCTCAATCGCATTGGCAAGTATTACTGCGCTTAGTACCGAGGCATTAATGCTTAAGCTACGTGATCGACCCATCATGCCATTCCTGAAAGATAACAGCGCATTACTTACCGGTTGGTTGCTAGCGTTATCGATTCCACCGATGGCGCCCTGGTGGTTGGTGGTGGTTGGTACGGCTTTCTGTATCGTGATTGCGAAACACCTATACGGCGGTCTGGGCAACAACCTGTTCAATCCGGCGATGGTAGGTTTTGCAGTATTGATTATTTCATTTCCGGTACAGATGACTCAATGGCTGAGCCCGAACGGGCTGGGCCAGATCGATTTGAGCTTTGCTGATCAGCTCAAGTATATTTTTATGGGCGTGCTTCCTCCCGATGTGACGTTGGATGCGATCACGATGGCGACACCGCTGGATACGTTGAAGACACAATTGCATTTGGATCAGTCCGTCAAACAGATCCTCGATCTTCCGATCTACGGACGTTTGGCCGGACATGGCAGTGAGATGGTCTCACTGGGATTCCTGTTGGGTGGTGTTTATCTATTATTTTCCCGCATTATCAGCTGGCACATCCCGGTTGCATACCTCGGCAGCTTGTTCGCAATTGCAGGCATATTTCACCTCGTTGATCCAGAACACTACGTTGCGCCACTTTTTCACTGGTTTTCCGGGGCCGCGATGTTAGGTGCATTCTTCATACTGACTGATCCGGTGAGTAGCCCCACTACCAACAAAGGCAAGTTGATCTTTGCGGTCATGGCAGGGTTGATTACTTATCTGATCCGTGTGTTCGGTAGCTTTCCAGAGGGCCTTGCCTTCGCTACACTGTTGATGAATATCTGTGTGCCATTGCTAGTGTTGTACACACAACCCAAAGTTTTCGGAAGAAAAGACCGTAAAAACGGAGGGCAACAATGAGTCGCTCGATGGCCAAAGCCTCGTTGCACACGGCGGTGAATCTGTTGTTCTTTACGCTGATTGGTACGGCGATGCTGGCGGTAACGTTTGAATTGACCCGCGATACCATCAAGGAGAGCGAAGAAAAAGAAAAGATGAAGTTGATCGCACAGATTGTGCCCCCAACTGTATATGACAACGACATCATGAATGATATCGGACACATTGCAGCGGATGCAATGTTGGGCAGTGAAGAAGAAACCATCGTTCATCGAGGTCGTTTGAAAGGTGAGCCTGCAATCGCGGTGCTGGAAGCGATTGCACCCGATGGCTACGGCGGCAAGATCAAGCTGATTGTAGCGATCCATAAAGACGGCAAAATCGGTGGTGTCCGGGTGGTCACTCACAACGAAACGCCGGGACTGGGTGACTATATCGACATCGCGAAGGACAAATGGATAACTGTGTTCAAGGGCGCTTCGCTTGAAAAATCCAGGGACAGAGACTGGAAAGTCAGAAAAGATGGCGGTACATTCGACTTTATGGCAGGTGCGACGATTACGCCCAGAGCCGTCATAAAAGCAGTGCATAAAGCCGCACAATATTTTGCCCTGCACCAGGGCGAGTTATTCAAAACCGTTGTTCAAGACAAGCCAGTTGAAAACAAAAAAGCATCCGGCAAGGAGAAGACGAAATGACCCATCAGGAAATGAAAGACATTATCTGGAATGGCCTGTGGAAACAAAACGCAGGCATGGTTCAATTGCTTGGCCTGTGTCCGCTGTTAGCAATCAGCAACACGGTGGTCAATGCAGTAAGCCTTGGCTTGGCAACTACGCTGGTAATGACATTATCCGGCAGCGCAGTCGCTGCGATACGGGAAGTGATTCCTAATGAAGCTCGGATACCAGTGTATGTATTATTGATCGCGGTACTTGTTACCATCGTTCAATTATTGATGAATGCCTATGTTCATTCCTTGTACCTGGTACTCGGAATATTCATTCCGCTTATCGTTACCAACTGCATCGTGTTGGCGCGTGCGGAATCTTTCGCTTCAAAAAATGGAATACGTGCTTCCGCGCTAGACGGGGTTGCGATGGGCTTAGGACTGACCGCTGTGCTTGCTGTGCTGGGGGGCATTCGTGAGGTATTGGGTAAAGGTACCCTGATGTCAGGCCTTGATCTGATTTTTGGTGAATCTGCCAAGTCTATGGTGATTACGATCATACCTGATTATCAAGGCTTCCTGATTGCTATATTGCCGCCGGGCGCATTCATCGCGCTTGGCTTGCTGATCGGGTTAAAGAACTGGTTGGATTTGCGAGCCGAGAAAAAAGTAGATGAGACGATTATTCCGGCAGCAGCCACGCAAGCGGCATGAACGCAGCAAAACGTCGCGAGATATTTCTGCGACTAAAATCTGCCAACCCCCACCCTACTACTGAACTAGAATACAGCTCGCCATTCGAGTTGTTGGTTGCCGTGATGCTATCCGCACAGGCAACCGATGTGAGTGTGAATGCAGCCACACGGTATTTGTACCCGGTAGCGAACACGCCGCAAGCGATACTGGAACTTGGCGAGGAAAAATTGCGTGGCTTTATCGAGCGCATTGGCTTATATAAAACCAAAGCTAAACACGTGATTCAAACGTGTCGGCTGTTGATGGAACAACACAATAGTGCTGTACCGGAAACACGCGAAGCGCTGGAAGCGCTGCCGGGTGTCGGGCGCAAGACCGCCAATGTCATCCTTAATACGGCTTTCGGACAGCCAACGATTGCAGTTGATACACATATTTTCAGGGTCTCAAATCGTACTCGTCTCGCACCGGGCAAAGATGTTGTAGAAGTGGAAAGCAAGCTGATCAAATTTGTTCCAGAAGAATTCAAGCTGGATGCACATCATTGGCTAATCCTGCATGGACGATATGTATGTCAGGCGCGCAAGCCTAAGTGTGGAGCGTGTATTATTCACAACCTGTGTGAATACAAAAGCAAGGAAAGTTAGTCATGTTCAACCCCTCTCGCGATGATGCTCGCAAATTCTTTTTTGAGTCCTGGCGTAAGTTTCAGGCGAAGGAAATACTTACTCCACTGGAGGATATGACGGCTCAGTTGATCGGTAAGCACCCCGAATATCATATGATATTGGAGAACTCTGAACGCTATCAGGACCATGATTATCAACCCGAGCAAGGTGACACCAACCCCTTTCTTCATCTGATGATGCACCTCACTATCGAAGAACAAATCTCAATAGACCAGCCGGCAGGGATACGTAATCACTTCACCCGCTTGACGCAAAAATTCGGGTCCGAACATGATGCGCATCACCAAATGATGGACTGCCTCGGCGAGATGATCTTGCAGGCGCAGCGCAATAAAACGCAACCCGATGCAACGATTTATCTGGAATGTCTGGAAAAGCAATAATGAGATTATCTAAAATCACAACCCGTACAGGTGACGATGGCACGACCGGCTTGGCCGACGGTAGCAGGTTAGGCAAAGAACATGCACGTATCGCAGCATTGGGCAGTGTTGATGAATTGAGCAGCAATCTGGGTGTGTTACTGGCAGAAGAATTGCCGGAAGAGATGCGCACGGTATTGTTGAAGGTGCAAAATGATTTGTTCGATCTGGGTGGTGCGCTTGCGTTGCCCGAACAAAGTATCTTCGTCGAGGGTAAGATCATCTGGCTGGATGAGCAGATTGCACAATACAACACGGATTTGCCCCCATTGCGAGAATTCATACTGCCGGGGGGTACACGCGCCGGGGCACTGTGTCATGTGGCGCGTACTGTCGCGCGACGAGCCGAACGCGATCTGGTGGTGCTATCAAAAGCAGAGCCCCTGCCGCAAAAAGCCTTGCAATATCTGAATCGTCTGTCTGACCTGCTTTTTGTGATGAGCCGGTGTATCAATCGTCAACAAGGTGAGGCGGAAACTTTCTGGCAGGCTGAAAAGTAATCTAGCCTTCTTTAGCAATGTCTTGTCCCTTTAAAGATTGCTACAAACATTCCTTATGGTCTTTGCGGTTATCACCGCTATTTCAAACGTCTATGCATCTGAGGCTTTAAAGCATAATGATGTTGCACCAACGCTAAACATTGGTTTTATATGGAACAGCCCGGATCAATATTCAGATGCGCTGAGGGATAGAAATACTCGTAAATTGACGTTGCGGTTCAGGCCGTCGATTGAATTTTAAGGGGGCAAAATTTAGGTAAAAAACGCCATTTCCTTTTAACTTCTACTAAAATCCAGCAATTCGCTTAAACCACCTCGGGTTATTCAAGTGCCTCAAGAAACGCGCTCTAACACCGCCGCGAAGAATCCATCCGTACCATGTAGATGAGGACGCAGCTCCAGATATTCGCCCATCTCCAAGTCTATTTTTTGCTGCTGTAAAACCTCGCTGACCGGCTTCAAAATGAAATTCGGATGTGCCTCTAAGAACGCCTGTACGACCTGCTGATTCTCTTCCGGCAGAATGCTGCATGTTGCGTAGACCAAGCGTCCGCCCTGCTTCAACAATCGGCTGGCAGAGGCAAGAATCGCCGCCTGCTTTTTGGTGAAGTCCGCTATGCTTTGCGCTGACTGGCGAAACTTCAGGTCCGGGCTGCGGCGCAGTGTGCCCAACCCGCTACAGGGTGCGTCCACCAGCACACGATTGATCTTGCCGGCGAGACGCTTCACCTTCAAATCATTCTCATGCGAGATCAACATCGGCTGGATATTGCTTGCCCCGGAACGCTTCAAACGCGGCTTCAAATTAGCCAACCGTTTCTCCGACACATCCATCGCATACAACCTGCCCTGCGAATTCATCAGCGCAGACAACATCAGCGTCTTACCCCCCGCCCCCGCGCAAAAATCCACCACCATATCGTTACGCTTAGGCGCAAGCAGCAAGCCAAGCAACTGACTCCCCTCATCCTGCACCTCGATCTTACCTTCGCTGAACAACGCATCCTTATTCAACGGAATCTTGTTTCTGAGGCGAATCCCCACAGGTGAATACGGCGTCACCGTCGCGTCGATCTTTTTAGCATGCAACTGCTGCAACACATCATCGCGCTTAGCCAACAACGTATTCACACGAATATCCAAGGGTGCTGCATGCTGCATCGCACGTCCCAGCGTTAAAATCTCCTCATCCGAATAAGACGCCTGCATCTTTTCCACCAGCCACTCCGGCAACTCAGCCTGTATAGACAACGGCAACTCCTCGACCTTTACCCCCTTCACCGTTGCCATCCACTTCTTCTCATCATTCTTCAACACCGGCGTAATCTCGCGCAAGTTATAACCACCAAAGCGCAACAACTGAGCCAGCCCCATGCGGCGTGGCGTAGGGTTTCCGTCACAAGCCTGCTCAAGCAACAAACGATGACGCAACACCCCGAACACCGTCTCCGCGATGATCTCGCGCTCATTCGAACCGAGCCGCTCATTCTTGAAAAAATAGCGCAGCGTCGTGTCCGCAGGATGCTCCAGCGGCAAAATCGTGCGCAGAGCCTGGATGATAAGGTCAAGACGGTATTCAGTAATCAGCATGGGGGG
>Ga0209992_10001536_pt1 | contig 23793 bp, 36 predicted proteins | sample 2SBtaG_2_FD_182564 | JGI IMG/M metagenome (GOLD analysis project Ga0209992, IMG submission 182564) | Deep subsurface microbial communities from Kolumbo volcano to uncover new lineages of life (NeLLi) - 2SBTROV12_ACTIVE470 metaG (SPAdes)... | ecosystem: Environmental > Aquatic > Marine >... | reverse complement strand
TACTAAGGGGAAGAGAGACGGTAATCCGTATGGATGGATTGATGTCATAGTAGATTATGAGGATGTTAAATTCACATATGCAAAAGCACCACCAGCACCAGCACCTTCATCATATCTTACAGAAGATGTATATGAAGAACTACGCAAAAAGTATAGAATATAGATAGATTTATATCTATCATTCTCTTTTTTTATTTTATGATTTGTCACATATGTTTAAAAGAAATTAAAGAAGCAAACGTTTTAGATAAATTAGATTTGTGTGAAGAATGTTTTAAAAAAATTGGTGAAATAATTAGTGCAAAATCTTAAGTGTATGTATTGTATGGGCAAAGTACCTGTTACATACAAAGGAATACAAAGAAAATTCTGCACTGAAAAATGTCGCTATATGTATAAGAAAAACTTAGGTCTTCTTCCATATCAAAAGAAAATTCAAGCCAATCATAAAAATTGTTTAATCTGTAAACGTGTCATATCTAGCGTAGGTCTCAGAAAGAAAATTTCTAAATACTGTTCTAAAAAATGTATGGTCATAGGTACAAAACAAAGAGACAGAAACCAGACCCATATATATGTAAAGATACCTATAGATATGTACTATAAGTTATTTAGTAACACTACACCCAAATAGTTGTACACCAAAAAAATCGCAAAAATACTCTTTTTTCTATAAGACACTTAAGGGTGCCCATGCCATTTGATATATGAGCCTTTCTTCTTGGTCATCATCTAATGTCTCATCGAAATCATTTATGCATTTATGTATTAGTTCATGTGTTATAGTAGAAAGTATGTCATCTAGGGTCTCATGATTATTAAGGTATATTATTATTCTTCCTGAGTCTGAATAGAAGATACCCCTTTCATCACATCCTGTAGTTTTTAAGTCCATACTAATTCTAGGTAAAGTTATATAGACTAATAAAATTTACTATCACATGTGGAAGGAGTTCTGGTCATGGTATGAGAGGCATACGACTGAAAGCCTATTAATTACGGCTGTAATCATATATATACAAATTCCTCATATGGTATGGGCTGGTGATGCTATATTACAGACAGGTATGGTGTGGGGAGTAAATCCAGTCCTAGACTTCCTTTTATATGGTATTGACCTAATTGAGGTTATTCCTATGATAAATATCGGAATGCTTATTTACTCAAGAGTTAGAAATAAACATGGAGAGAGAGCTTAAGGCATGGGTATTTATGATGTTTCTAATAATAATAATGTTTGCAGCTTTAATGACATTTGCTGAACCTTATCCTACTTATGAAGAAAATGCTGAGGAGTGTAGACAAATGGCTGTGGCAATGACAAAAATTTGTCCATAAACTTATATTATAAGAGATAATTAATTTATTATGGCTAAGGAAGAAGAACATGGAAGTCATCCAGCCCCAAGATGGGAAATTGTTACTAAAGCATATGATATGATTGATGCCGACATGGATAAAATGGTTAACGACTTAAGTATGAATTATTTAGAGTTAGGTATTGTTATGATGATGGTTAATGAGAAATTAAATCAAGAAAAAGTAGCATTGTACTTGGAATTTTTAAAGGAAGAAGGAAATAAAGAAGATAAAAACCCAACAAAAGATTCATACATCGGATAAATTCTTTGCTAATGTTAGTACAGATTTTACTTCTTTGATTGAAGCATCATTCAATAATTCTTTAAATAGTATAGGACATTCTTGTTCAACTAAGTCAACTACTATGCAATTATTCCATTCTAATGTTTTCTTTTGAACTATATCTCTATGAGATAGATGAAATCCGTTATGCCTTTTATCTTGAACTCTAACTGCTATTTTTCTATCTCCCTTTATAACTACAATATCTATGGTTTCTTTTTCCTGCCTTTCAGTTAAAGTATCTATCCATTCTTGGGATAATAGTTCCTGTATTGGTACTTGTGTTTTAAATTCAGCATCTTTAAATTCAGTATGAAGTATTGCTAGTGCTGTTTCTTCTCCTCTGCCTATAAATTGTCCTTTCTTATTTACATGCATATCTATGTACTGTCATATCCCCTTAATAACACTTCCCATGTTTTTTTATCCTTTCTTTTAACATTAATTGACATTGCTAAGATATGTTTATCTGACATAAAATTAAGTATATTTTGATCACTAGCCCATGCATTAGTTTTTATCTGTAAATATACTGCTTCACCATCTGGATTAAAACATATACCATCGAATATATTCCATAGATCAAGGGCTCTATACCATTCTCCTCTTGTGTAAACTAAATCCTGTCTCCTTACATGAGGTTTTAACCATATTTCATCATATCCATTTTCTAATAACCATTCAACTGCCTTCCTATTAGAGAATCGCATTCTCTGTCTAGGGTTCATTCAGGATCTTTTAGACCTTCTACACTTAAAACGAATTCTGCATCAGCTTGTGGATGTTCAGGAGAGTCAACCATTCTTGCTATTCTTTTCTTACCTGACTTTTTAAAGTATATTCTGTAAGTTGATGCGTGTCCAACAACGTTACCTCCTATCGGTTTAATTGGATCACCAAACATCATAGCAGGATCAGATTGAACCTGATTAGTAAACACGACTGTGTTTCTGAAATAGTATGATATGTTTTTGAGATGTGTCATCAATCTTGCTAATTGCATTTGTCTATCTGATAATGTACCTCTACCTAGATATTCTTCTCTGAATTGTCCTATTGCACCATCTAAAATTAATAGAGGTGGTGCTTTATCCATAAGTATGTTTGATAAGTTATTGATAGTACCCATTAATTGTTCTGTGTTAGGACAATAAAAATAATATATTCTATTGATATATTCCATTGCTTGTTCTTTATCTTCAACATATCCTCTAGCCATTAATATTTCTACTATTCTTCTAGGTTTGAAAGTATCTTCACAATCAATCCATATAACATTCTGTCCATTGTGTATTGTTTCTACTGTAAGACTATTACAAAATTGTGTTTTACCAGAACCAAACTCACCATATATTTCATATGTTGCTTCAGGTTTAACACCACCACCAAGTAAATCATCCACTCCCTTTGCTTTTGTTTCTAGTGCTGGTAAATTCTCTTGATATTCCATAAGGTCTGCTGTAGACATATCTGACTTTCTAATAAATCCTTTATCTTCTAGTATCTTTTGGCAACCAAATACCCAGCTATCTGCTTTGTGTTTATCAACACCTGCTATTTCAGATACTTCTTTAGCACCTCTTACACAAATATCTATAATTGAAGTTAAACCAAATGCTTCTAATTTCTTTTTAGTAATAGCTCCAACGCCTTCTAATTGATCGACACTGTAATCTAATTCTTCTTCTTTAGTTTCTGGTATTTCTGTCTCTTTGACATCTTCTAAATCCACATTCTCTTCAGTTTTCTTTGCCATATAAATCTACCTATAGTTTCTGATACGAGCCATCCTTATTTAGTTTAACTATACAATTTTGCTCCCATAAACCAAATATCTTCTTTGCTTGCTCTTCAGTATAATTATCTTCCTTTCCAAGCATTTGTATAAATAATGTATGTCTTACTTTACCTTCTGAATCTTTACAATCATTCCACACTCTATGTGCTACCTGTTCTTTAGACTCTGACTTTGTGGTAGATCCTACTGTATTACCATTCTTATTCTTACCTGTTTCAAAATCAAATCCAAATGATTCAAACATACTCTTAATAATAATCTCAACAGCATCAACATCATACTTATTAATCTCATTTCTAAGATGAAGTTTTGCATGTGCAGTGGATAATCTTACAATAGCCTCTAGTTGTCTAGTACCTATAGTTATACTTGAATCTTCTTTTGCTGATATATCTCTCATCTTTTTATATATATTTAAGATATGATCTTGTGACTCTGAAGTTAAGATAGGAGTTAGTTTTCTTGCATGATTTAAGTATGCAGATAATAACTCTGGTTCTAACAACACATTTGATTTCTCTATACCGTCAACAAATGTGTCAAGGATAAACTTTGCTTTACGCTCATCATCAGCAGAATTAATAGTATCTCTAATAAGAAATATCAAATCAAATCTTGATAGTAAAGGTGGTGGTACATCTATGTTTGTTGCTAATGATTCTTCTATATCATATGTACCAAACTTAGGGTTTGCTGCTGCTAATATGGCAGTCTTAGATGGTAATGTCATTCTAAATCCTGCTTTGGCTATAGATACTGTCTGTTGCTCCATTGCCTCATGTAATCCTGATCTATCTACAGTATTCATCTTATCAAACTCATCAATAAATGCAAAACCACCACTACATAATGGTAATACCCCTGCCTGTGCTACATGTTTGCCATTATCTAGTTTGACTAATCCTATTGTGAGACCTGCTGCTGATGAACCTTTACCAGAAGTATAGATTGATTTCTGAGTTATCTTATTTGCAAATTTCAATAGTTCTGATTTAGCCATTGATGGATCACCAACTAACAAAACATTAACATCACCACGCTTTAATCCACCTACACCCCCTACTAATTGAAGTAAGATAGACTTCTTTAATGTCTCATATCCGTAAATTTGAGGTGCAAAGCTACTACATATCTTAGTTAAGAAATCATCTTGATCTATTAATTTCTTAATAACATTTAATTCATCATCTGTTAATAACACATCACAAGAATTATCTAAGTCTTTTTCTGATATTATATCTATGAGTATCTTATTCTCATTGGTCTTTGTGTTAAAAACAGAACGATATAATCCTGTTATTCTTTTCTTTTGACCTACAAATATACTACCAACCAAATCACCTGTTATCAAACCCTCTAAAATTATAGGTGAATTGGATATTGAATCTTCCATAAATTCCTGTAATAACACATGTTGAAGATTATCTGTTTTTGCAGTCTCTTCATCTACCTCTAATAATGCTTTCTTACATGAAAAATTATCACAGTGAATAGTAGGTAATTTCTTATTAAAATTACATTTAACAAATGTTCTCTTAAAACACTTTGGGCATACAAGGTCACATTCAGTAGTATATGTCATTTGATTCTCTGCTGCAATTACATCACAATCAAAGGTAACTATAATATTTTCATGATTCTTAGAATTGAGATTATGCATAAACATCTTATTTGAGGTAACAAGCCTAAATTTGAGGTTTTTGTATATTTGCTCAACATCAATATTGGGTTTTTTTTCAGAAAGTATTCTTAAAACAACATTTTTCAATATATCCATAAATTTTCCATTAGCATCTGTATAAATATCAGTTATTTCTTCATTATTAATTTCAATCGTATATGTTGAATTTGGTCTTAAAGCATCTATTATTGTTGTATGTTCAATAGTAGATAAATAATCATGAAGTTTTCCTTCCATAAATGATACTGTATTCATCATAATAATTGATTCACTCTTTTCCTAATAATTGTATCTATCTGTCCGTGTCTGACTTGTAATTTTTTCAAATCATCTGGAGACATTTTTTCAATAGTTTTTTTCCACTTTATAATATCACAAAAGAAATGTGGTATGCTATTTGAGACATTATTATTAGTAAATTCAGATATCTTTGCGTTACCCATAAGTTTTATATATTCTTGAGCACATATTGCTAACATTCTACTAAATGATATGTCTGATGGCTTCTTCTTCATAAGTTCTTTAAATACTTTATCTACATCATCAGGACAACTAATAGTTCTTGTATTTGTCATAGGGTTACTTACTGTCTACGTAATATAAAGCTAGCTTAGATTGTTAGTTAATTAAGTAACTTAATTAAGTAACTTCCGTTTCTAGCTTATCTTTTATAATCAGTTTAATTTAAATAGGGTTTACCAGTAGAGGCTCTATGTTTCTCGATGTTATTTGGAAAAAGGATGGTAAAGAGCACAAAACATCCGTACATATATCAAAACTATTCCCTGTTGTAAGAGAGATGGAGTATCAAGGAGTAAGAACTTGGTTCAAACTATCCCCTAACTAACCCCCTTTTTATTTTATTCTAGTAAAAATTTTAGCCATTGATCTACCTGATTTAGTCTCTATCTTACCTTTTCTTACCTCAAGTATACCTTCTTCTGTTAATTGATCAAGCACATCCATGACTCTTCTTGGATGTTTGTTTAATGATTCTGCTACTAATGTACAGATTGTAGGCTTACCTATTGGTAGGCTTTCAAGTATCAATTCTTTAGTTGTTTTTGATTCCCATATATGAGAGTCTTTATCCCCTAATGTTAATACATATTTCTTTTTCATTAAAAGTGTCTCACCAGAGGTTTGATTTCTAACTCTGCAATATGTTTTTTAACTATGATATCTTCATTAGGTTCAATAATAAATTCAACACAACCTACATCAGGTGTAGTACCTGCAACACCACCTCTAAATAGATGAGCATCAGGAAATTTCCATGCTGGTGTAGAAACACCATGAGTATGTGGAAACTCTACATGTACAAAGTAATGAACATGACTTCTAACCACTACGTCAGCTTTATGTAGTTTTGTTGCTTCGAAATGCATACCTGCTAACTCTCTTGATATAGCAGTTGTTCTATAAGCAGCCCATTTATTAAAACCTACGTGATGTGTAAAGTTAAACATCTTATCATGTATCTTAACAAATGCATAGTAATCTGTAAGTCCGCTACCACCATATGCTTTGTAACCTGTAGCACCCATACGTTTAGCTAATACTTCTTCATAATTAGTAGCACCAACTTGAACGTGATAACCTGAACCTCTTACAAACATAAGATTATCTGTAGGTATCATTTTAATTAGTTTAGCAGAGTCTTCCATCTGATCATTGATATCTGTTGTCCATGATTGCTGTCCTAATTGTCTAGGATTAGCACCATCCATAGGCTCACCATTAATAACTAATAGATTTGCTTTCTTTGATAGTGAATCTATACTATCAGTCCAAGCATTGTATAATACTTTCTGTAATTTGTTTGGTTTATATGCTCCACCACTCTCACCTATTGTAGGTTCAGGTGAACACACTGATGTAAATGAACCGTCATGTATATCAGAGTAAACTACTATTGATTTTGAAGAACCTTTTCTTCCAGATAGTTTTACCATGTTTGTCAATTAGTGTCACCCTTTATAACTGTTTGTTGTGTTGTATCTTCTTCAACTGAACTACGTATTCTTTTTTTCATTGCTTTCCAATGTTCTTGCTGTCTCTTTGTTGACTTGTAATCGTCAGGTAAATGATGTATGCATGGTTCTGCTAGTGTATATTCACCACAAATATTACAGACTTGTATTATTGTAGCCATTTTTTTCTTTGCTTTTTTCCACCAAGGAGAGTGCCAACCATAGTCTACAAACCCACTCGGTTTTTTTATTCTCCACTTACCGTTAGGTTGTTTTTCCCAGTCGATCATCGTTTCTCCCATTAGTTATGTCAGATATATCTATTCCAACATACTTTAATTTCCTTCTGAATCTTGATGGTATTTCATACTGTTTAATATTACCTTCTGCTAACCTATCATGTATCTCTGATGAGAAAAACTTTCTTTGATCTCCTGCTTTACCATAAAAATCATCGTATCTTTGTGTTGTAAGTTTGTCTGGATAATATATTTGGAGTATCATATGTGCTAACTCATGACATATTACTGTCATGTTTTGTAAAAATATTAATGGGTTTGTACTGTCAGTAATGTAACATAATATATCTCCTTTACCTGTAACTCCATGTGGTATATCATAATCTAATCTATCGTTAGGTACTCCACTGTAAAACATTCTATCAAATTCTTTTGTAGATGCTATTGTTATTTTCCACTGATCTTGTGCCATTATTCTAGCATAATCTTTGTAATAATAATGCTCATATATGTAGTGTAGAATTGCCTTCTCGTATAGTTTCTCATCTATTTTATCTGTCTCAAATTTAATAATCATATTAGTCAGAAGTATTACCCACATATAAACATTTAATATTTCTTGTTTTCAATCTTTGTCGTTTACTTTTGTTTTTATATCTGATATATGTAGATAGTTTTCTCTTACAACATGGGCATTTTAATTCATCAGTTTGAATTGATATACAACAGGTTCTACATTTCTTCCAACCTTTACCTAGTTTACTAAAGCCATATGTAAATGCCTTGGTATCTATTCTTTCACATATATTCTTACAAACATTCAATCAAATACACCGTCACTACAATCAACTACTGCTCCACAATTCTCACATATCTGATGGCACACTGTCATTTTTCTCATTTCTCTACCGCATTTGTCACAATCCATACAGGTTTACTACGTTTTGTATATATTAAAATCTTTCGCTTGTGATAGTTATAATATGTTCTGTAACTGAGCACGGGATCAAGTGTTTTACAGTCATCAGGCATTGCAGTAACAAATTGTGTCAAACCAAGGTCAGGTATGTCAGGCATAGGTAATGAATTAATAACATCAAATGATTTATGATTAACTGTATGATTGTATCTAAATTTATACTCATCGTTGAGATTTTTTGCTAAAGAAACAAGCCACTTATAATTTGACAGTGATTCACGTACCCATTTAGTACATGGATGATTGACATGTGCTTTTTTATATGCTATAGGATATGAACCAGATGGATGTAAATGATGTGCAGTACATAACATTTGTGCAGATTCTAATATCATTTTTACAACATGTTTATCACAATGCATAACTGCTGCTTTGTGTGGGTCATTATCTAAAACAAATATGTTCATAAAAATAAAAAGGAAGGTGGCTTTATTAAATGTTTACTCACTCTTAGGAGGAAACATTGATAATGCTAGCATGGTTCTGTTGCTACCTTCGGCTGTTCTTTCAACAACCCAGCAGTCAAGACCATCGGAAGCATCTTTCTCCACACATTTGTTTACAAGATCATTCCAATACTCACTCTTTGCTTGACCAACAACGGTCTTACCGAATGAGTGTTTCAAACCACTTGTGGTTTTCAACTCTGCAACGTCTGCTCCAACACCTTCAACGTACTTTACATTGAGACCTTGGATGGTAATCTTATCACCAGCAGCAAGTTTTTCAGATCCTGTAAACGAACCTTCGATATCCATTACTTCAGATACATTCATTGATTATAATATAATACTAGGGTAATATAAACCTAATCTTTTTGTAGTCTAGTGATGTAACATAATTGATCTAGGATTCTTGATCTTATTTGACCAAACACATGTGTGTTTACATCTTGTTCAGGGTACATTGCTTTTGTTAAATGATGTGCTGTTACAAAGAACTGCATCCAGTCATCAGCAACTGCCTTGACACTATCACTCACTGTAACTTCAGGAATTTTTGTTATAATTATATCTTTATTCTCTTTAAATGTTGCTTGGCTATAGGTTGAGATTGTTCCACCCTGTCCTTGAGTGAAGCATTCTTTATCTGAACAGATTGCTTTCGGTGCTTTCTGATAATATATATCATCACCAACAGCCCATGAGTCTCCACATATCTTACAGTTTCCAGCAAATTTAGCTTTGATTATCGAACCCATGAAACTTATAAATGAGAGACATAATATAAACGTATTGTATTTAATAGAGAAGGTAATCTGGATAGTATCTATAGTATCTATAGTATCGATAGTATGTCTTTTTAGCATACTGTCAGCAGAAGCTCAGAAACCATATGATGGTGACAAATATGAATACCTTGGTATAAGACATGATGTTAGACCACAAGTATGTTTGTTTGAACCTAACCCTACTCATATAGATTGGAAGTACTGGAAAGGTGTAGAGTATGAATCATGGAGAGCAGTATTAGACTGGCAGTTAGAGATGCAAGAGTTCCTACCTGAAGGTGATTGGACTATGTTTATTCATGCAACAGTACCATACCATGAACACTGGAATAAAACACCAGATGATTACAGACACTGTACTATATTCCTAACCTACGAGGCATTTAATGAAGATCCTGAGAGTGATGCTTTGGGAATAACAGGTATTGATTTCTCTAATAGTTCTCACAAGTTTACATATATAGTTACATATTTACATGCAGTTCAACACACAAATATAGTATTGAATTTTGATGATGGATATAAAGATCCTGAGACAGGTCTTACTAAATTTGAAATCAATCTTGAAAAAGAAACACTACCATTACAAACAGTATATAATATAGTCTTACATGAGATGGGTCATGGATTAGGTCTTGGACATTATGAAAGTGCATCACCTAATGGAGTTGATCGTTCTACAATGACACCTAGTTTAAAACCATTCGGTAATGAAGTTTTCGAAATTAAAATAGCAGATAAGTTTATGCTTGGTTATCTTTATGGTGTAGATGGATATCAAAAACCACAACCACATTGGATAGATGATTACTGTCTCTTTGATCATGGTATAAAAGTGATTGGTTGTTACTAAGTAAGATTTATATATGTAAAAAATATACGGTAAGCATGGCAAGAATGAAAAAAGATAATAAAAATACCACGATATCTATATCATGGGAAAACAAAACAGAGTTTAGAAGACATGCTAAGTTACTAAAAAAGACTAAATCTGGAGATAGATATGAAAGTGATGCTGTTTTATTTGAAAGGGTGTTAGCATTTTATGTTAGAAATCATTTAGATGATTGTGAACAAGAGCCTAAGTCAACGTACCCTTCTCTAAATAAATCCCAGCCAAGTTCCGATTCCTCCGTACCCACGTAATCTTAGTTAATTTATTCAATTTCCTCATGGCTTTTTCATATAGTGGTATCAAATGCTCAGTTGTTATTCTCCATTTACCATTGATTTGATTAGCGACTAGCATTGAATCTGTATGTATGAGGACAGGCTTATCACTATAGTTATTATTAATATATTCTAAGGCATATATTAAAGCCAAATATTCAAGTTCATTATTTGTATTTGCACCGTCTCTTCTTTTAACTATTATTTTATTTTTTTTATTGGTATCTACTAGGCATATTTTATTACCTCTTGTTCCACCATCAATGTATATAGCAATCATTTCTTTTTATTATAATTTTTTCTACAAAAGTCTGAGCAATATATTCTTTGTCTTCCCTTATATCTGAACGGTAAATCTGTACCACATTCAATACATTTATATGGTTCGTCTTTTTTCAATAACTTGTTTTATAAATACTTTCTAATAAAGGTTACTAATACTGTCTCTTTTTAGGATCAGAGTGATACGCCTGTCTTTCTATTCCTTTATTATCTTTCCAATAGATACCACCACCTTCTTTGTCTGCTAGTTTTGTTGCTTCAGAATGATCTGTTGTATCATGTGAAAAGTTTTCTCCGTTTCTAGTCCATCTAACTTGCCATTTTGTTTTTTCACCTTCTCGTAATCTAATATCTGAAAATGAATCTTTCCTTACACCTTTCTTACTTCTACCTGAGAATTCCTGACCACACATATTACATCTGCTTGTGTCATCATCTATTTCTAAATATTCTGGTGTACCTACTGGTGTATGATTTGAACTTGCTCTTCCTTCTCTTGGTGACTCATGCCAATCACTATGTTTTCTTGTTTGATCTTCAAAAGTTATTGGTTTTTTTTTGGTATCTTCTTTAACTGTAAATTGTTTCATTCCCCATGTGCTTGCTTGCGTTTGTGGAACTCCTTTCGTTCTATACTTTGTTGATTCAGTGTAAACAAATTCTCCTCTCATTCTTGGTTCTTCACCTTTCTTTTTTTCATCTTCTGCTTTGTTTACATATGCTGCATGTTTTTTTGTTTCTTTTCCTTTACCTTCATCTAACTTTGGTTTCTTTTCTTCGTGTTGGAACTCTACTTTTTCTTGTGCATCTCTCTCTTTACTTCTACCTTCATAGTCATCGTCTGCTTTGATAGGTGTGCCTGTTGAGATAGGTGCATAAGGTGCTCCTGCTATTGCTCCATGTCCTGCTGCTTCAAAGTCAGTCTTCAATGTATTTTGAATTGCTTCTCTTAGTTCAGGTGGTAATTGTTCCCATTCTTTTACTAAGTATCTTGGACTTGGTGCATGTACTTTTTGTAATACTTCCACTCTTTCTGGTGGAGTCATGTCATTCCATGCTTTGTTAACTAGTATATCTTTTACAAAGAATGTTTCATTTACATGGACATCTGTGAATGATCCATCCTGTTTGAATATTGTTATATAAGAGTTGTTCATTTTGGCTACAACACCACTATCTTCTACTCCATTAGAGAAGTATCTGATCTCATCGCCTACTCTAGTGTTGGATATTTTATTCATATCTGTCTTAGTTGTAGTAAGTTTTCCTATATAAGTTTCATGCTTGTTGCCGATTTTAGGTGGTTTTCCTTGAGGCTTACCCACATAAGTATCATCTTCATTTACCTCTGTCTTTGCATCTACGTTCTGAGATTCAAGACCACCTAGACCATAACCATCTTTCTTAACTATCATTCTGAGTCATCACCTCTTTGAAATCTTGCTCTACCTCCACCTCTACCCCTTCTGGTTGATTTTGATGGTGGTTGTTTTTTAGCATTCTCTCTTGCTTCTCTTCTTAATTTCATATAATCACTAGGATTGTAAGTTCGTTTATAATTACCTCTACCTCTTCTGGTTGATTTTGTACCACCTCCTTTCTTACCACCTCTACCTGTTCTAGTTGAGGTTGTTTTTTTACCTCCAGAAGTTTGTGTTTCTTCTGTAGGAGGATCTACTTCTTCTCTCTTAAAGTCTACTTCATCTTTACTTTCACGATGTGTTGCATCAACTGATGTCTCAGGTGTAGGATCATTTTCTGTGGGTTCTTTAGGCATTCCAACAGGATCTTTATATCCCTTCCTATTAGATGTTGGTGCTTTACTTGCTCGTGGTTTTGGATCTTCTTTAGGAGCTGCTGGTGATTTTGCATCAGATCTATCTCCTTGTGTATTTGTATTATGTGGTGTAACTCTATTTATTTTTGGGTCTGCTCCTCCTGATGTTGGTTTTTGTCTATCTTGATAACCACTAGCAAAACCTTCTAGTTTTCTTTTTGCTGTACCTAATTTCTTACCTGCTCTATCTCTCATTCTATCTTTAAATCTACCTAGACCACCTCTAATTTTTTGGTTGGATTGCTTTTCTTCTTTACTTGGTATTTTTTTCCGAGTTATATCATCCATTTCATAATCTTTTTTATCATGTCCTTGAGATGCTACTCCTTTATTACCTGAACCTGTTCCTTGTTGTGGTGATGCTATGTTTGAAGCTTCACCTCTACCTGTTGTTTTAGGTAGTGCACCTCCACCTCCTGACTGTTGTGGTTTCTCTGGTGTTGCCTTCCAAGGACTATCTGAACTTGGTACTGCTGGTTTTAATGAACTTGTTGCTGCTGTTCCTCTTGCTAAGGTTGATGCTTTTGGAAACTTTGGTGTGTTACTATGTTGAACTCTATCTATATCTTGATCACCACTTGCTAATTTTACTATCTCTGTTAATATTTTCAATTCACCTAAAGATTTTCCTAATCTTTTTCTTCTTCTTAATGAACCAGCTTTACCTGTTGGTGGCTTTGGAGCTTCAGTAGTTCTTTTCTCTGCTTCAAGTTCAGGTGTAGTACCTGTATTACCAAAATGTGTACCTTCTTTAATAGGTTGTTCTTTTAGATTCTCTTTCCAGAATCCTGCATCTTTTACTTTTTTCTGATCTGCTGATGGCAACTGATCATAGTCTGCTATACTTGATAATCCTAATGTATTTCTATGTTCATTTCTAACTCCTGCATCCATTCTATTCCATGATGTGTATTTACTTTTATGTGATTTGTATTTTGGTAGTTTTTTTGCTTCTTCTTCTGTCAAATCTGTCCTTCCTGAATAATCTTTAACAGGTTTCTTTTTTGATTCTCTCAATCTTTTCAAATTAGGATTACCACTTACAGACTTTTTTCCTTTTGGTAAAGTTCCACGCCTAGGTGAAAAATGTTTTCTATTATCATCTCCTACATTTGTTGATTTTCCTATATCATCAAAAGAATCAATAAAGTTTTTTTGCCATTTTTTATAGTGTTCATTTGTTCGTTCTTGTTCATCAACCCAATCATGGATTTCTTCATCTGTTGCATCTGGATTTATGTATGCATCTTTTCCATACATATTATGAAAATCATCTGATTTTCCTATATCATCATCAGGTAAATCAGGTAAGCCTTCAGCTATTCTTTTTCTTTGTTTCTCTCCTGATCTTTTTTTATTACGTTTTCTTCTTTCATCTTGCTTCCGTTTTAACTCTTGAGGATCATTTCTCTCACTATTACTTTTACCAGAAACATCTGTATCAGTTTTATTTTTACTATTAGGAACACAATTTGGTACTTGTTTACCATCTTTTTCTTTCATACCCTCTTGATGATATCCTTCCCAACATGCTTTTTCTACTGAATTTTTCTTTTTATCATCATCAACTATACCCTTTGTCCATCCTAAGCCTACGTTATCTCTTTTTGCTTGTTCAATAAGTTTCTTCTTTCTTTTAACTGCTGCTGCATGTTTTGGATCTGTGTTCTCTTCTTCATCAAATGATGACTGTCTGTCTTTAAGTATGTCTAGTCTTTTCAATATTGAATCTAATGATTTTAATGTTCTTGGATCTCCAAGAGGATTCTGTCTTTCTTTCTCCTTTCCATACTTACCTTTATGTCCTCCTACACTTAAATCAAAACCATGTAATTGCATATCTGTATCTTCTCTTATAGGATTTTTTCCTTCAGAAAAATGTGGATTATGTGTTACTGATTGTGCATATCTTTCTTTACGTCTTTTTGCTGGTTCAGAAACTATACCACTTACACCTCCACGTTTTGCTTTTGATGGAACTTTATGATATCCTTCTCTTGTTGTTCCTCTTGATACAACACTTGGTTTTCTTTCTTGCATCATAGGTTCTCTCCGACCTCTTGCATGTGCTTGACCTGAATCATAACCTGCATATTCTCTAGCCAATGTAGATTGTTCTCCATGTGATTGACCACCTAATTCTCCTATCTCATATGCATCTTCATCATATCTTTCCTTCGCTTCTCTATTATAATATTCATCATCTGTTTCGTCATCTTCATCTCTTGGAAGTTTAAAGTTTCTACCATGTTTTCTTTCTTTTACATCTCTGTCTCTTTGTGTGAATGGTGCTGCACCCTCTTCTTTTATTTCCATTGTTAATGCTTTTAATTTCTCTGCTTCTGATTCTAATAAATCTGATTGTCTAGTCTCTTTCTTCTGTCCATGATGTATATTTTGTGGTTTATATTTTCCTGCAATTTGTGCTTCAAGTTCATCTTTCATAGCACCTGTTGCTTTTTCTAGTTCTGCTATATCTTTATCCAAAGTCTGTTGTCTACCCTTGGCATTAGCAAATTCTTCTAGTTCAGAACTCACTGGTTTTGTTTGAAAATCTGTTTCTTCTCCTATGGTTAAGTCTTTTTCATCCTGACCTCTGTGTGATAAATCACTACCATCTCTTTTACCTGTTCCTTCTACGACAGGAGTTGGAACTCTTCTATCACCACGAGCTCTATCAGCTAATACTTCATCAATATGTTCTCTTCCATCAGTAGGCATATTATATACCCCACTCATATAATATATAAAGTTGCCTAGAAGCCAAGAGCTTTCTTCAATCCCTCACCAACTGGTAATACATGCCAACCTTCACCACCTGCTACAGCCTTACATGCTAGTACAAGACTGTCAGGATAGTCATCATGTTCATCAGATTTAATCTTCATTATACCTGTTTCAGTATATTCTCTCCTTAAATAGGATAATTGGTATACCATTTTATTGATCTGTTTTAATGTTATTTTGTGATTTTCAAACAATAATCTCAAGTTCTTATACATTTCAGCCTTCTCTTGTAGAGTAAACATAACACCTCTACATGGTAATCCTTGCTCTCTAGCAAGATCTATAAGTCCACCACCAAGTCCTGTCTCATCACAATATATAGTCTCTACATTATATTGTGCTGCTAACTGACCCATTCTACCACATACGTCTACTACATTAGATTGTGATTCTGACTCAACTGTTTCTAAAAATACATGATCTTTCTCATCAACAGCAGCTATAGTATATACTGTTTCATCTCTTCCTGTCCTTGCAACGTCTACACCCATATAATATCTTATTCTACCATGTGGTTTCTTATCATTTATAGCCTCCATGATTAATGAGTTTGGTATTAATGCATCACCTATATCTAGGAATTCACCCTCAACTTCTTGAACATATTCTTCTCTTGTGAGTTTTTTAATCTCTTCTATAAATACAGGGTCTTCTTTTACCAATGGATTTTGTATAGATTTAACGTGAAATTCTGTCCACATTCCGTCAGAATTTGTCGGTTTACTGTTCATACATGCCTCATAAAAATAACCAGATTTGCTGAAAGGAGTAGATGTTAACCACACTTTTGCATGTGTAGCCATACCAGAAGGTAAGAATGCTCTAAGTATATCAGTCTTAATGAAAGAACATTCGTCAGCTATAATCACATGAGGTGAATAACCTCTCAGTGAAACACCTGTTTCACCTGTTGCCCTAGTAATAATCTTAGTAGTACCAGATCCATCTAAGAATCCTACAGTCATTTCTGTCTGTGTGTTTCTCAATACATATCCAGATAAGAAATCATTCTTCATTATAAGATCTCTTATTCTATTAAACATAATAGAAGACTGGTTTTGTGTAGGTGCTGCTATAACTATAATACATTCATGCTTAACAGTGTCCATAAGTATAGGTGCAAAGAAAGCAAAGTGTATTGTTTTAACAGCAGTAGACATAGTTTTACCCACCTGTCTCCCTGATCTATATACAATAAACCTATCTTCACAATCAACATATTTTATATTATAGTCAAATAAATCATGACCTAAGAATACCTTACTAAATATACTAGGTGACTTGGCACAATCTGCTATAGTTTGCATGAAGTTTTTACGTTCTTCTATGATATCTTGATCGGGTCTTGCCATTAAAATTTACCTCTACCCATTGTTTTATTTGTAGTGGCATTGATTTCTTGATTACCAAATTCCCATATCTCTCCTGTTGCATCTATTATAACGGTGAATATTTTTTCTATTTCACTTCCATATTCTGTTACTAGATATACTCTCCCTCTACCTTTAGGAGTCATAACCTGTAGTTGCTGTCTAGGTTCATATACTATCATTAAGCAGCCCTCGTATGTGTTGTTTTTATATGTTCTATTACTTCTTGAGAGTCTTTAAAGCCTTTTTTACCACACCATATACAGTGTCGTATATTATATACTTCATTCAAAACTTCGCTTTGCACCCCTTACATGTACTATATCCTTTACTATGACCATCATTTTTACCCCAAGTCCATGTGAATCCTGCCTTCTTTTTACATTTAGGACATGTCTCTATTGGATAGTTTCCTGATCCCCAATCAGCCATCTTCTACCCACACCCATTTACCTTTGTTATTCATCTTAACTGGTTTCTTTGGTTTCTTTTTATTCTTTATTTGATTAAGAAACATCAGTTGATTAGCTAGCATATATGTTAGTTTTGTTTTTTCAGATCCTTTTGCTGTCTTTAATCTCTCTTCTATTTCTCTAACAAATTCCTCTTGTACCTCCTCTGATGGAAGAACAAATTTCTCCCTCTTAAACCAATCTCTAAATGTCAATTAGTTTTCTTCGCCTTTAGTTCCCTAAATATGTTTACCAAGTCTCCCTCTTTGGAGTACTCTTTTTTCTCTGTAACTGTAATTTTACTACTAACTTCAGACATTAATTTTACTAGATTTATTAGTGTGTTGGTCTGTGCTTGTGTATTTCTATCAGGTATATTACCATCCATTTTTGCTTGAGCAAATGCCATCATGACATTTTCAAATGCCTGCTTTGATAAAAAGTCTAACATTTGTTTTAGATCTTCAGGATCTCTTGTATCTAATTCTGTGAGAAATCCCTTTATATCATCACGTATTGCACATACAGCATCCTTCTCATATACAGAGCATTTACCGTTACCACCCTCATCTATAGATCTATAAACACATTTGTTACATTCTGCTGGTAAGTCAGCATACTTGAAATTCTTTATCCTATTGTATACAGAAACAGTTTGTCTTTTATTTTCTTTTACTTTGATACCATTTGATACTGGCTGTACCTTAAATATCTTATCATCCATGTATGACAATTAACGTTTCAGTTATTAAAGTTTTCGTCATATATATTTAACCTCTTACACATGGGTATATATAGGAGAGGAAATGCTATCTTTAACAATGAATAGTATTCATTCTCTAAAACATCAGATTTCTGAATTCCTACTTTTTCTAAATTGTCACGATACATCTCCAAAGCATGCTGTAGTTGCGGCTTCATATTCTTACCCTTCTCCCCGAAAAACATTGAGTAAGTAGAAGAGCCACTCCATATTTCACACTTTTTTGACATGGCAGCAGATATCCAACCACTAGTATCTAAAGAATCAAACAATCTTTTCTCTAAATATTTACCTTTAGCAAGACCGTGATATCGTATATTTCTAGGTAGTTTTCTTATCTGATCTTCAGTTTCTATCTTACCATGCACCTCTCCTAAACATACATAGTCACCTGCTTTAGGTCTAAGAAGACTTAGATGATTAAGATAGTTTTCCTGTAAAACTGGAATTGTCCAGTCTATTCCCATATCCCTTTCTTTTTTTAAGTGTTCCATAGTTTCTTTGGTATTATAAAACACATCATATTGTGTTGCATAATCATATAGATCTCTTTTGTTTTTAAGGAATTCATGATATTTATCAGGGTCTGATTTTGTACCAGCCACCATGAAAATAGAATCGAATTTATCTCTGAACTTTGTGATATTTGCATATGAATATCTGAATGATAGCATGACATTCTTAACACCACATTCCTGTAATGCTTCAAGATGTGCTTTATTATTAGCGTTAAAATATATCTTCATCTCAAGTCGTTATCAACTTCTTCTGCTACCCATCTTAATGCTCGTATAAACCCTCTTCGTTCACAGTCAGGCATAGTTACAAATTTCTCTGGAATCATATAAGTTTCCATATCTTCAACATCTTCATGTAATAATTTCTCTTTACTATATAACAAAAGATATCTTATTTCGTCATCCTTCTTCAATCTTATCACCCTCATCCGTGAAACACTTAGTTGCATATGGGCAATATCCATCACAGAGAAAGTTCTTTGTTCTCTCAGGAAGTATCTTCTTCTCATATACTCCCTTAATTATTCGTGCTTTTTCTACCATGTCAGCTAATGTTGATTCTATATCAGCCAATTTGAATGGTTTTACCTGTGGTTTATCATTCTTCTCTTTCGATATACTGTTAGATATGTATATGACTGCACCGTATTTTGCATCAATATTATAACATTTCTTTAATAATACTCTATATCTATTAATTTGATCTACATGAGATTCACTTGCTGATGATCTTGCTTTGCTGAAATAGTCTATAGATCCTGTAGTTTTCTTATCACATATGACCCACTCGGTTCCAATTTTAACCAAGTCATCTATACTACCATATATTATATCAAGATGTCTAGGATCATCATCAGGTATTTTTAATGCTTCTTCCCTAGTTAATGGTTCATCTTTCACATAATCATATGCAAGGAACATTTCATTATGTTCTTCATCATTAAGTACCGTTATATTATGAACAGCTTGACCAAAGAATAAACTCTTAATATCTTCTGTGGTTTGTGTCTTTGGTAGAAATTTACTATATGCTACATATCTCATACATGGTTTTATGATATCAGATACGTGTATTTTACCAAGTCTCTCAGTTGCCATACCTTCTACTTGTGCTTTTCTAAAATCAAAATATACTTTTTCAGCTATGTCGTCTAGTTTTAACATGTAGTTTATTTACTAGTACCCTATATAAACCTAGGTATTGCATTCGCATTTGACATTACCTTGGTCATCATGCTCAAATTTTTTCTTACATGTTCCACATACACCTGATGTGACTATCTTAATATCTGTCATTAATAACTCTCCTCTATAACAAAGTTAAATGTTGATGTCTGCTCTGATATATTACCATCGGAATCTTTGAGTTCTACTTCTCCTTCCCATACTCCAGCATTAGCTATTGCTGTATTAGCTGTTGTTAATGAATAACTTATAATTCCCTCTGCTCTATTATCAAATGTTATAGCACCATCTATTACTAGTGTTCCATTTGGTTTCCATACCTTCCATCTACCTGTTGAATATGTAGTTGTGTTTGAAAGACTCTTTGCTGCGTTAGATGAGTCTGTTATAGTCAATACTAAGGTAGCTCTACTGCCTGCTTTTACTCTATATTCATCTGCTCTTGGTGTCATATTCATACTCAATTCTAATTACCTGCTCCTTTTATTCTTCTCGACCTATTAAAGATTCTTGATGATTTAGTTCGTGAGAATATACTCATTGATTTAGAACGTATTCTTGTACGTATTCTACCTGCTGATATTGATACTCTACCACCTTGGAATTTAGTAAAGAATGACTCTGCTATACTTACACTTTCATTTATACGTAATACTATTGTTTCAAATGCTTGTCTTACTTCTGATATTGATACAGATTCATTAATAATTCTTGCCAAAGTTCTTGGTAATCCTGATAGTGCTTCTATGTTTACAGTTTCATTTAATACTCTAAACATAACTCTTGATGCTAATTTAGATTCTACTGCCTGAACAGTCTCACTTACCAATCTAACTAAAACTCTTGGTAGTGATTGTATATCTTCTATTCTTTCTGTTTCATTGATAAATCTGTATACATTACTTAATCTATTCTTTGTTTCTGACAACTGTATAGTATCAGATACTACTCTTGCTAAACCAATAAATCCTAATGCTCCTTCTGATAGTTGTAATGTACTATTTAATATCCTTACTAATGTTCTTGTTACTAATGATGCATCTGACAACTGTATATTTTCTGCTAGTATTCTAACTAAAGTTCTAACACTACTTGCATTTTCTGATACTTGTAATACATCTGCTATTGTTCTTATTAATGTTCTAACCGTTATTGGTGCTTCAGATATTTGTAGTGTATCAGATACAAGTCTGAACATTATACGTGTTCTTTCATCAAAGTCCTGTATATTCTCTGACTCTGATAGTATTCTACATAGAGTTCTTGCACTTGCTAACTGTTCGTTTAATGCTTCTGTTTCACTTATATGTTTGAATAGACCTATTATTCTTACATTAGCTTCTGCTATGCTTAATGAGTCTGAAACTATTTTTATTAGTTCTGACTTTAATTCAAAAACATTTTCTTGAAATATACCTCTTTGAAATACTCCTCTAGTTCCCCATTGTCCTTGGTATACATTACTTTGGAATAGGTTACTTTGAAATATTGATTGTATGACTGCCAACTATACTATCTCTGTCCACGTACTCGTAGTTGTGTTCCAAATATAATGTTTACCTGTATTACTCTCTTCAAAAATTGAACCGTCATTTGTTGTAGAACTTACTACACTATCACTTATACCTAATACGGTTAAAGTTGAACCTGATGCAAAGTCACCTGATTCATCATTGAATACTTGTACTGATGTTATACTAGCTGAAGTGTTTGCCCATTTACCAACACTTTCATCTCTTGTTGGTGCATTACCAGCTCCATCTCCCCCATTATCCATACCATGTGCTATTACTAATTTTTCTTCGCCTGATTTATTAAAAATATCCGATACAACATATTTGTCTTTACTTGCATCATTATAACCAAACACTCTAATATTTGATCTTGATGTACCAGTTCCGTCAGAACCACCATTACCACTATATCTATCAGCATAGTTATTTCCTGTATCTGAATTAAATCTAAGGCATGGTCTATTTGTTGTGGAACTTGCTTTAAGATGAATTATAACTTTAAGTTGTTGTGTAGCAGTAATAGTACCACTATCAATAGTATCACCTGCACTACCTAATGTTACGTGAGCTAATCTTTTCCAAGCCATTAGTTAGCACCCCATACTTTGATAGATGAACCTGTGTCAAAACTTCCACCATTCAAACCAAAAATATCAATTTCTGTAATTTGATTAGAAGTGTTTGCCCATTTACCTACTTCTTCTGATCGTGCAGGAGCTGTGCCTGCTCCTGTAGCAGTATTTTGTATTGTTTCACTAATAATTAGTTTTTCCTTATCTGCTTTATTAATTATAAAAATATTATGTAAAGAACCTTTTGTATCATCTCCTGCGTCGTCATGCATATATATAGAAGTCTTTGATGTTTGTGATGAGTTATCACTACCACCATTTACTGAATATCTTGAAGCATAATTAGTACCTGTGTCATTGTTAAATCTTACAGAAATATTTCCTACATTATTTGAAACACCTTTCTGATCAATTTGAACCCATAGATATTTTTTAGCTGTAATAGTACCACTTGATATTTCTGCGTTAGAACTACCTAATGTGACACTTGCTAACTCTTGCCAAAAGTTTGAACCTGTGTCAGCTTCATCATTATCATATCCTAGTACGACTATTTCTGAACCTGTGTCAAAATCTCCAGTTTCTGCATTATATGATTGAACACTTGTAATTTGTGAACTAGTGTTAGTCCATTTACCGACCATTTCTTCTCTGTCAGGTGCATTACCAGCTCCACTTCCTGATTGATGAACTCTGTTAAGTATTCCTAATTTTTCTTGTGCTGATACATTGTTAAACTCTGAAACTGTAAAATCAGAACCGTCAACATCTGTATCTGCTACTATTCTATTATGATTTACATTAGTTGCGTCAGCAGCACCGTTTACAGAACGTCTATGTGCATAATTGTTTCCAGTGTCAGCGTTTAATCTTAACCCTGTTCTTACTGAACTACTATTAATATTATGTTGTAAAATCATAATATTATCTTTAGCTGTAAATGTACCACTATTAATAGTGTCAGCAGCAGAAGATAAAGTACCTCTAGCTAATTCTTTCCAACTTGTTGCTGGTGGTGCAGCTAGATTTAATGCTGTTCTTTCAGCAGCAGTTCCCTGTAATCGTTTACCACTTAGATATTTAATAGCCATTATTCTAACCACGTACTCCTACCTTTTTGAATTTCTATTTTATTATGGTCAAAAGTAGCTACACCCATTTGTGTATCTATTGTATTACCTAGCACGAAATATCTTAGACCTGATACGCCTGATACACTTGTTTGTGTTCCAGTATGTGCAGGACTTGTATATGTATCATCTGTAAATCGTTTTAGTGTAGTCGTACTTCCGTCAAAACTTAACTCAAAATAATATGTTGTATTATCAGCTAATGTTAAACTTTCATTTGGATCAGTTCCCCATGTTAATGAACCACCATTCCAATAACCTAATCTTGTTTTATTACCACCCCAATGCCATCTAAATGCTACACAATCAGCAGAATTACCACTTTGACCTGTCACAAATCCTTGTGTTGATGAATAAGTATTGTTAGATGATAAACCCCAATAACATACAGCATTACCACCATCTGTGTGTGTGCCTGTTGTGAAATTAAATCTAATTACAAATTTATCAGTAGTTGAACCTGTATCAAATACTGCTACTGCACCTGAATCTGCTGTATTATGATTAGTTGCTTGTTTAAATCTTAATTTTCCACCTGTTAGTGTTGTAGTTGCTGAACCTGTTTGTTTTCCTACCATTGACCATACTGATGAATCTGTTAGTGATGGTTCAATGTTAGAATGCCCATCTAACTTCCATGTGTTATCAGATTGTTTCCACCAGTATGT
>Ga0209992_10001535_pt1 | contig 23795 bp, 32 predicted proteins | sample 2SBtaG_2_FD_182564 | JGI IMG/M metagenome (GOLD analysis project Ga0209992, IMG submission 182564) | Deep subsurface microbial communities from Kolumbo volcano to uncover new lineages of life (NeLLi) - 2SBTROV12_ACTIVE470 metaG (SPAdes)... | ecosystem: Environmental > Aquatic > Marine >... | reverse complement strand
TAAATTTTTAATATAATTTAGGGAAATAGAATTAATTGAGATTAAGTATTATTGTTCTTCTTGGAGTTTTGGTTGTAGGTAGTATTGTTATTTCAATAGGTTTTATCACTAATCAACAAGTTGTTGAGATTTCTGAAATTTCTAATCAATATGAGAAATTAGAACAATACAAAACTGAATTAGAAAAAATCAACCAATTCAACTTGGATGTTTTACAAGATCTTGAATCTCAATTAAAAAATTCTGATAATGTTCATTTAGAACAGATTAACGAAGAGATTGAAGTAATTAATCGAGTAATTTCTGAAAACAAGGAGGAACTTGAACAAGTAATTCAAAGATTGTCTGAAATACAATCTGAGCCATAACAAATTGTCCTTCATAAAAATAAATTTCTAAATTCATATAGTTATCAAAAAAATCATTATCATTGGAAACACATCAAAAATTAACAATCATTGGAGTAGTTTTGTTAGTGTTAACATTATCAATTAATTATTACCACCAACAAGTTCATCCTGGTGTTGGATTTAACTATGCATATATTCCAGGAGTTGGGATGTTGGTATCTTTTTCGATTAGTTTTGTAATGTTTACTAAAGATAAAATCAAGGAATAGTAATTTATTTTTAGATAATTTTTTCTAAATTAAATCACTCTTTGAATTATTTTATTCTCAAAGTTAGGTTCATCAGGATCCTCTAAGATTATATGCAATTACTTGATCTTGCGAATATGCCAGGAGATGAAATTAAAGTTCCAAAGGAACTAAGAGAATTCATGCTTGAAAAAGCAGAAGAAACATTTCTTGGACAAAAAAATGGTGCACAAAAACAATATCGATATGGTAATTTACACATTAGAGAATATGGTGAAAATTATTTAGTTCATACTGATAGAATTGATCCTAGAAAAGATCCAATTGGTCATTTGGTTTATGATGCTCCAGAAGTTTTGATTGGTTTAGCATGTGCAATTTTTTCAGGTTCACAAACTACAAAAAAAACTTTACACAATAAATCAAAAAAATCTATTATTGCTTCTACATTAACTTCATCAATTGTTTCAGGATATTTAGGATACATGGCAACTAAAAAAATTAAAAATTATTTGGAGAAAATATAATGACTATTCTTAGAACTACTCAAGTCCTAATCAAACTATTACCATCAATCTTTGCTTTGCGAAGAGATAGGAAAAAATGGATTAATCAAGAAGGAAATGAAATCAACTTAGAACAATTTAGAAAAAATGCTCGTAAAACACTTGATACATTCATTACTTTAGGTCCAGTATACATAAAATTAGGACAATGGTTATCCTCTAGAGCAGATATTTTACCTCAACCATATTTAGAAGAACTTGCAAAACTTCAAGATAGTGTTCCATCAACATCTTTTGATAAAGTAAAACCAATTATTGAAAAAGATCTTGGACCTATAGATGAAAAATTTGATGAGATTAATCCTGATTCTATTTCAGGAGCATCATTGGGCCAAGTTTATCGGGGTTCAATTTCTGGACAACAAATTGTAATCAAAGTAAAAAGACCTGGAATTGAAAAAGTTGTTGCAAAAGATCTTAAGGTTCTAAAAAAAATTCTTCCACTAGCATTACGATTTGTTGATCCAAACTTACGTTATTCTGCAAATGCAATGCTTTCTCAATTTATTGAAACAATTCATGAAGAAATGGATTATACTAACGAGTCAAAAAATCTCAAAAAAATCAAAAAAGATATGGAAAATGTATCCAAGGTAATAATCCCTTCAGTTTTTGATGATTTTTCCTCAAAAAATGTTCTAACTATGGAATATCTTCCAGGCATCAAAGTTACAAATGTTCAGGCATTAGATGAAATGGGAATAGATAGAGAACAACTAGTCATAGATGTTCACAAGGTCTTTTTTACCATGCTTCTCAAATATTCAATTTTTCATGCAGATCCTCACCCTGGGAATATTTCAGTCACAAATGATGGAAAACTCATTTTGTATGATTATGGAATGGTTGGTAGAATAAATAATGAAACTCGATTCAAGCTAATTCGACTATATCTTGCACTAGTTGAAAAAAATCCTCCTCGAGTAGTTAATGCAATGAATGATCTTGGGATGCTTACACCTGGATACAATAGAACAGTAATAGAGAAAGGCATTGAACTCTCAATTCGTGCAATGCATGGAAACAAACCAGATGAAATGGAAGTTCAAAGTTTGATGGAACTTGCAAATCAAACAATGAGTAAATTTCCATTTGTATTACCAAAAAATTTAGCTTTGTATATGAGAATGGCATCTATCATTGAAGGAATTTACAAAACACATGATGTCGATTTTAAATTTGTCAAAGTTTTAAAAAATATTCTTGAAGAGGAAAATTTGATTTCAAGAGCATATGTTGAAGAATTAAAAATATCATTTGACAATTTTTCAAAATCAATTGATACTGCCTTGCGACTTGGACCTGAAATGAAAGAACTAATGACTGAAGTTCAAATTTTTATAAAAAAAAGAAAACCCATGGTATTTATCAGTGGAAGTATTTTTGCATCTGCAATATTCTTAGGATCTGTATTTTTGTTTCAAACAAATGAAATTCTTGGTACATTTGGAATGATTAGTTCTGGATTAGTTATGGCAGTTTCAGGATTTTTTAGAAAACATTGATTCTTAATCAATTGAAATATTTTTACCCTTTTTTGATACAGGAATTATTAGTGTAAGAACTCCGTCTTCATATTTTGCAGATTCAATTTTCTCTTCACCTTCTTTGATATCTATTGGAAGTCTAATTTTTTTGTCAATCACATTTGGTCTTTGATTTGTAATTAGAGAATCAGATTCATTTTTTTCAACTTGTTTTTGTGCATTGATTGAAAGAATGTCACCACATAATGTTAACTCAATATCATTTTTTGTAAAACCAGGAATATCAATTATTATTTTGAGTTTGTCTTCTGTTAAATGTATATCAACAGGAGGTAAAACAAATTCATAAAATTCTCTTGATTTGTTTCCAATTTCTTTGATTACTTCTTTAACAAGTCCCATTTTGTGTTAAATACAAAATTTTTGGATATAAATCTTAACAAACTATGTTGACAGTAAATTACAGGTTCAAAACTATGAAACAATTTTTTTTATACTTCTATCTTTGTAAAAAATCATGAAAATTTTAGGAATTGATGATAATGTAGACATTACTGAATTATTAGCTATGACTTTGAGTGCAATGGGTCATGAATTCTCTTATGTAAATTCTGGAAAGGAAGGAGTAAAATTAATTTCTGAAAAAAAACATGATGCTGTTTTATTAGACTTGGCAATGCCTGAATTTTCAGGCTTAGATGTTATGAGAGAACTTGAAAGTAATGGAAATTTAAAAGACTACAACATTATTTTATTCACTGCGTCTACTGTCTCTGATACTGAAATTAATGAATTTATCGAGAAAGGGGTTAGAGGAATAATTCGAAAACCCATTGAAGTAGATGAACTAGAAAAACAAATTACAAAACTAGTATCTTGAATGACAAAAATTTGCTGGAAAGTAGTTTCAAATCATTAGTTGAGAACCAACAAGTAGATCTTATTTTAAAACACTTGATCAATACTCTAAGTAAAAAAATTGAAGAACTAGAAGTTAAAAATAATGAATTAAAAAAATCTAAAGAAGAATTACTTTCTGAAAATAAAAATCATCTTCAAGTAAGAAAACTCAATTTAAAATTATTTGATATGTATTCAGACAAAATTGATGATTTAGAATATCTAAATAACAATTTGTCAGATGAAGTTGAAAGAAAAATTCAAGAAATTTTAAAAGCTGAAAAATTCTCAAAAATTGGTGAACTTTCTTCAAGACTAGCACATGATATTAGAAATCCTCTTTCTGTAATTTCTAATTCGGTTGAAATTTTACAGTTAAAAAATCAAATTAATGATGAATCTTCTCCTGAACTAGAACGAATTAATCGTGGATTAAATAGAATAAATGATCAAATCAAAGACACTTTAGATTTTGTTCGAGATTCTAAACCAGAATTTAAAGAAACATCAATAAAACTATGTTTTGAAAACTCTATTGAATTTTCAGAAATTCCAGATAATATTAAAATCAAAATTCCTCAAGATGATTTTACAATACAAGCTGATCCTAGAAAATTAGAGATTGTTTTTAGTAATTTAGTTAAAAATGCAATAGAATCAATTGGAGATAAAAATGGAGAAATCAATATTGATTATTCAAAAAAAGATAATGACTTGAACATATCAATACATGATTCTGGTCCTGAACTTACTGATTTAGACAAACTCTTTGAACCTTTATTCTCTACAAAATCACGTGGAACTGGTTTAGGCCTGGCTAGTTGTAAAAATATCATTGAATCCCATAATGGAACTATTTCAGCAAGTAATAATCCCAAAAAATTTGTAATTAGATTACCTATTGAAAAATAAATTTTAATTAAAATTTTTTAGAAAAATTTGATAAGTTTAGATTATTTTGAACCTTCAAGAATTCCAGAATCACCATGAATTCTATCAATATGTTTTGAAAGATCATCTTTACTCTCAAAAATTGATTCACAATAAGGACATGAATATTGTTCTGCCATAATTAGAATCGGATATAGGAGATATTAAACAATTCGCAAATTATTAAACATGATAGATTTTTAATCAATAAATTTCTCTATTTTGATATCTAATGATTATTGTAATTGAAGGAGGAGATCAGGCTGGTAAATTAACTCAGTCAACTTTATTGGAAAAAGCTCTTAAAAAAAGAAAGATCAAAACAAAATTATTTCATTTTCCTGATTATGATACTCCAATAGGAAAAGAAATTAGAAAATATTTGGATGGAAAAAGAAAATTTCCTCCACAAGTAATTCATTGTCTTTTAGCAGCAAATAGATGGGAAAAATTAGATCAAATTAAAACAGCACAAGATAAAAATTCTGTTTTAATTATGAATAGATACTATCATTCAAACTTGGTTTATGGTGTAGCAAATGGAATAAAATCAAAATGGCTTGAGAATTTGGATGTTGGTCTACCAAAAGCAGATATTGTAATTTTACTTGATGTAACTCAAAAAGAATCATTTTCAAGATTTCCCCAAAACAAAATTGGAGGAAAAAAAATGAAAAGAGACAAGTTTGAAAAAAATAAAGAATTTTCAATAAAAATCTCAAAACTTTATCGCACAACTGCAAAGAAAAAACATTGGAAAATTATTGATGCATCAAAAACAAAACAAGAAATTCATGAAGAAATTTTAAAAATATTTTCAAAGAAAATAGGAATATGAAAAAAAGTTATTTAGACATAATTGATCCAATCCATGATTTTATTCGAGTATATGATCATGAACTACCAATAATTGATAATCCAATTTTTCAGAGATTAAGGCGAATTAGACAACTTTCTGGTGCTCATTTAACATATCCTGCTGCCCAACATACTAGATTTGAGCATTCTTTGGGAGTAATGCACATTGCCAGTCAAGCAGGTCATACATTACATGAAAAAGGAATTTTCAAATCTGATGATATTGAAATTCTTAGATTATCTGGTTTACTCCATGATATAGGACATGGTCCATTCTCTCATCTATTTGAAGAAATAATTCAAGAAAAAAAATTCTCACATGAGGATTTTGGAAAAGAAATTATCTTAAAATCTGAAATTGGTGATAGTTTATCAAAAAATGGATTTGATAAAAAATTCATTACAAAAATTGCATTTGGAGATTCAAAATTCCAGTACATGAATGAAATTGTTTCAGGTGCTCTAAGTGCAGATATGATGGATTATTTACTTAGAGATGGTTATTTTACAGGGGCTGAACATGCAAAAATTGATCATAAAAGAATTACACAATCCCTTGACGTACACAAGAAAAAATTAGCATTGGAGCGTTCTGCATTATACTCTTTTGAATCGATGATGCATTCAAGATATCAAATGTTCAAAGCTGTATATTTTCATAAAACTGTTAGATCAGCTGAAGTAATGTTACTTGAAGCATTAAGATTGTCTGATGATGAATTTGGTTTTACTACTTTTAATGTAAATGAATTTGTCAATCTAACAGATGAAAATGTTTTATCTACATTAATTTCATCAAAATCATCAAAACTAAAACGTGCAAGAAAATTGGCAGAAGATTATCAAAACAGAAAATTACTAAAATGTGTGTTTGAGAGGATATTGACAGGTAAGACAAATTTGAAAAAGACAAGAACTGATGAACTTCGAACAGCTATTTCAAAAAAATCAAAAATTGATGAGAATGAAATTTTTGTTGATAGTTCTGTTACCCCTTCAATCCCTTTAGCACCATCCAAAAATGAATCAACTTCTATTATTCTAATTACAAATGAGAATGGAAAATCTTCAGCAAAAGAGATGCCTATTTCTCAAATTCCTGTGGTTTCAGCCATATCTGGATTTATGAATATTCTCAGAATTTATACGCATCAAAAAAACAGGAATAAAGTTGAAATTGCCGCAAAATCTATCCTAGGTGATTTAAAATGAAAAAAAGAATTGTCATCAAATTATCTGGCAAAGTTTTTGCCATGGATAATGTTAAAGCACTAAAAGACTATGCTGCATTTCTAGTAAAAATCAGTAAATTTTGTCAACCCATAGTCATTGCTGGTGGCGGAAACATTGCAAGACATTACATTTCTCATGCTCGCTCCTCAGGAGCTGATGAATCAACCCTTGATGAATTGGGAATTGAAATCTCTAGATTAAATGCTAAATTATTGATTTATGCCTTAAAACATAAAGCATATTCTCATCCTCCAACAACTTTACAAGAAATCAGACATGCAGTTGACGATGGGTTAATTGTAGTTGCAGGTGGTTTACATCCAGGTCAAAGCACTAATGGAACTGCAGCATTAATTGCAGAAAAAGTAAAAGCTGAACAATTCCTAAACGCTACTGATGTTGATGGCGTTTATGATATGGATCCTAACAAATTCAAAAAAGCAAAAAAATTCAAACGAATTGAACTAAAGAATTTGAAAAATATGTTAGTTCATGAGGACTCAATAGCTGGAGGGTATGATTTGATGGATATTGTCGCTCTAAAAATCATTGAACGCTCAAAAATTAAGACTAGAATTCTAAAGGCTACTACAAATAATATTGAAAAGGCCATCAAAGGTGGCAATATTGGAACTGAAATTATTCTTCCTTCAAAGTAATTATTCTTCTAATTCGTTTTGAATTGTTGGTCTTGATTCAGACCAAATTTGAATCTCTTTTTCTGGATATTCATCCATTCCTGATTCTCTGAGTTTTTTAAATATTGATAGTGCCTCTTCTTTTGGCATTGCTTTTGATTGAGCTTTTGTAAATCCATCTTTGTCTGCAATAATTGCAACATATCCATCTGGGGAATTAATTACTGCCGTAAATTCTTCTTCTCCTACTGGTAGAAAATTCCCATCAACTTTTTTGGTAGTCAAAGTCAACATTGAAAATCCAGCAATGTCAAACATCTTCATTTGTGATTTATTTGCTATTTGTTTTCCTTTTTGAACTGCTTGAAAATACTGCATAAATTTTTCTGCTTCCAATGGTATAATAACTATCTCAACATTTAAGATATCTAGAGAGATTACAAAAATTATGAATACTAAAATCTTTGTAGGTATAGCAATATTAGCACTAGGTGCAATTCTTGGTGGAATTCTTTTGGTTGGACCTACAATGGTTGTAGGCTCCCAAGAAAATTCTTCTAATTCACCAAATGTAGTGCAAGTTAAACCTCTTGAAGTTGATTTAGAAGAAATTACAGTTGAAAAAATTTCAGAAAGATCTGCATCAATAAAAGTGGCTTTTAAAATATCAAATCCTAATCCACGAGCTGTAATAGTTCAAACTATGGATTATCAATTATACGAATCAAATTATTCAGAATTTGAACAAATTGCAGGTGGTGAAATTGGAAGTAGACCTGAGGGTATGGTAGAATTTGGTTCAAATTACTATACTCTTCTTGGAAATAATTCAATTATCTTAAAAGAAACTGTCACATTGAAAGGAAATGAAAATACTCCCGAATTATGGAATATTCTAAAAGGTGATTCCCCTTCATGGAAAGTAACAGGAGGTGTTTTTTACAATCTTAGTTCAATGACAAGTGGTCAAGAAAATGAACTCCATTTTGAATTTCCTTAAGAAATTTTAATAGTATCATAAAATTATAATATTGCGATACTTTGTTTTTATAGAAAAAATATTGGCAAAGTTATAAAAGCCCGTATAGTTGTTTTTTATCAAATGGCAGAAGCAGGAATGGCCGCATTTGGCGCAACAGCTGGAGTCGCAATTGCACTAGCAATAGTGTGTTTCGCTCTTCGTGGTAAAGGACACCCTGAACCACTAGATTAACCAAAGGAATTTTTCCTTTACAATATTTTTCATTTATCTATTCTAATCTTTTTTGCCAAGTCCCATCATATCTGCTAGGGCCATTTGTTTGGTGTTTTTCTTTTTCATGAAACATCTTTCATAATATTGACAATCAGAACATTCAGAAGATGGCTCTAAGATTGGTGTTTTTTGTTCTTTTAGAAGATCGTTGAGAACTCGAACTCTTCTAACTATCTCTTCAAACATCTTTTTGTCTCGGGTTAATGAAAAAGTTGTTTCTTTTCTATCTCCTGAAATATACACAATAATTCCATCTGATTTATCATAAATCCACATACATGCATTAAGATACAAAACATCATTTGCCTGAGGATTTTCTAATTCATCTTGCCTTGCTCTGAATAATATGATCGAATCATCTACTAGCATATCGACTTGCCCCTTTAGTTTGATATCATCAATTTCAAAATTTTTTGGATCACTTCCATATTCTAATTTCCTAAGTAATCCTGAGAGAAGCTCGTTGAATCCTCTCCTCTCAATTTCTACAGGATCAATTCTGTCATAATATGACCTTCTTAGACATTGAACTACCTCCTGTAGATGAATAGTTTGAAGATCTTTTACATCAATATCGATTTCTAATTCTTTTCCAATAGATTCTAGCGCATTTTGAATGGTAGTTCGAAAATCTCTATCACCCATCATGATAAATCATCTTGAAATTGGATCAATATAGGTTAATTCATAATTTCATCCAGACGCTTAGAAATTCTACTTGAAAACGCAAGAATGACAAAATGAACAACAAATCCAAATATTGCCCCAATGAGTAAATTATCAAAAATATAATAAATTCCTAAAAACAGTCCTAAAGACGGTAAGGCAAAAAGTAATGCCATCGATATAGTTACTCTATTTGTAAAAATATCAATTGTAATTTTCTTTTTTTCTGATGGAAATTTTCTCATATTGCAAACTAGATTATTCTGTCTTTAAAATCAATTTTGACATGGTAGTTTCTGTTGGGATTTTTTGTTCTACCGCATATGCTATTGCTGCAATATTTCTTACTTCGTATGCAGTTAGTTTTGTAATTCCAACTGATGTTACTAAACTGAACATTTTTGTAAATGAATTTAATGATGCCCGATAAATTGCAAGTTCAAAAGATCTCTCAAATTCAGCTATTGCGTCTAACTCATTTTCAACTGAAGGAATCAAATTCTTATATTTTGTATTTGAAAGTTCGTTAAATGCATCTTTAATTGAATTAGCTGAAATCATTCTTCCAAGCAAATCTTTTGCAGCTGAGGATTGAGGTAAAATCAAATCCAGAATTTGTCCTTCTTCAAGTTCCCAAAATTTTCCTCTAATCACACTTAGAATATTGTAAAAATCAATATCCATTACGATTAATTTACTAGCATCAATATCTCCGGATTTTAGAGCTTTTACAAGGCGAGTAAACAAAATTTTATCAAAATATGTATCAAAGATTTGAATATTTTTTTTCTCTTCATACAATGCAGCAGCTTTTGCAATTTCATCACCAAATTCTACTTGGTTTAAACTAACAACAGTTTCTTCAAGGTCTTTTGCCAAAAGTGCTTTTACTACAATGTCTCTTTCTTTGATTAATTCTTCAGCACGAAGATTAATGTGAGATTCTATTTCTTCTTGTGATTTTCCTAAAACCTTACCTTTCAAAATTTGTTTTAGATTTGAAATTATGAATTTTAAATAATAAGCATCTAAAACTTTTGAACCTGCAGTTTTTGAGATACTGTGATGTTGATCTGCCAAATAACCTCTAAGTGCATTTTCAATTCCATGAGATGTGTATGGTTTAGAAACATCAGATACTGCATCTCCATAAGTTGTATTTTTAATTCTCGTCATTAATTCATCAAGATCTCTTGATTCAGCCAAAGTCTGAAAATCTGAATTTTCTAATAATTTTCCTCTTTTACTGTATGATTTGACTGACGCAAAGACATTTTTGGAACCGCCCATTTTGATTGATTTTAAAATATAACTGATTTTAATGTTTGGCGTTCAATTTTAGGAATGATTTTCATGAAATTTTGTCTAAAAATTTTATGGCATCATCTTTTTCTTGTTTTGACAGTTTGATAAAGGCTGAGAGTACTTCTTTTTGAATAATCAATGTTTCATCTGAAATATCTCTCAATTTTGAGAGATCAAAAGGGAGTAATTCCTTTATTTTGTTATCGCAAAAAGCCTTCACATATTTTTGGAAAACTGAATAAATGAAATTTGGACTTTTCTCTAAAAGATTAGATAAAATTTCTTCGAATTCTTTTTCTTTAGATTCTGACTTTGAGAAAAACTCTTTTAGTAATTTTTCCCTGTTTTCTACCTCACTAATTGATAATGCAATTAAGAGTCCTTTTTTTGTTAAATGATAGAAAGGAATCCCAATTTCTTGAAGTGCCTTTGGACCTCTTTTTAGAGGTAATCTTCCATCTTCTTCTGCTATTTTCATTGGGAGTAAAATTTCATCAAGATCTCGAAATATTCCTGAATAGATATTCTTCCAAGTAATACCTTGTTTTTTTGCCATTTTTTGAGAAATCCCTGTTCTTGTTCTTTCTGCAGGATTGGCATTACTGGCAAGAATTGTAATAATTGCTCTTTGTCTATTTGCCTCTCCAGTCAAATCATTACCTTTTGTTTTGAATGTATCAAAAATTGCTAACTTTGTATTTGATTTCACCATATTAGTTCATCCGTGACATAATTTTCATATTCTATGTTACTATCAAAATATGATAGAATATAATTATTTACTTTTTTCATGATTTTGAATCCTCAATGTTTTAATACTTTTCAATTTCGTTAAATTTAATGAATTCTAGGAACTACAAGTATGCTCTATTACTTGTAGCCGCAGTATCTATCACAGCAGCTGGTGCTATGTCACAAGCATATGCACAAAGCGTTGATGATGGTATGGACGGATACGTCAAAGGCACCAGTGGAATTTACACTGGTAATCCTAACGAATGTTGGTATGATGATGGCGAAGGCGGCATGCTACCTTGTATGATTGATACAGGTGATACAGCATGGATGCTAACTGCAACATCAATGGTACTACTCATGTCACCTGGAGTCGGTTTCTTTTATGGCGGATTAGCCAGATCAAAGAATATCGTCAACGTACTTGGTATGACCTTAATTGTAATGGGTCTTATGTCAGTACAATGGGTTCTATGGGGATACTCACTAGCATTTGGAGGAGTCGACAGTGACGCTAACTTATTCATGGGTAACTTAGACTATGTTGGTTTTAACCAAGTCTCTGCATGGGCACCTCTCGGTGAAGTAGGTCCATGTCACGACACATGGTCTGCAGCTTATCAGATGAATGAGTTTAAGGAAGGCGATTATTGTAGTCAAGGTTGGCCAGGTACAGTACCTCACCAACTATTTGCAATGTTCCAAGCAACATTTGCAATTATCACACCAGTTCTAATTATTGGTGGCTTGATTGACAGAATCAAATTCAGCGCAATCATGGTATTCGTACTCTTATGGGGAACCTTCGTTTATGATCCAATAGCACACTGGGTCTGGGGAGGAGGATACATAGGAGGAGGTGCAATTGACCTCGATCCAGATCTATCACCATCGTACGCATTAGACTTTGCTGGTGGTACTGTAGTACACATTTCTTCAGGATTTGCTGCATTGGCAGGAGCTATGATCTTAGGCCGACGTCTTGGATATGGCAAAGTGCCAATGGAACCACACAATATCCCAATGGTAGTCCTGGGAGCAGGAATACTCTGGTTTGGATGGTTTGGTTTCAACGCAGGAAGTGAAGTAATGGTAGACGGCATTACCGTAAGTGCATGGACTGTTACAAATACCGCAACTGGTATGGCAGCAATCACATGGGTCCTTATGTCATGGGCACATACAGGAAAACCAAGTATTGTTGGTGCTGCATCAGGTGCAGTAGCAGGATTGGTAGCAATCACCCCGGCTTCAGGTTGGGTAGGTCCAATGGCTTCGATTATAATTGGAATTGCAGCTGGTACAGTTTGTTATGCAGCTGTATCATTCAAGAACGCACGCAAATGGGACGATGCATTAGATGTATGGGGAGTACACGGAATGGGTGGTCTTACAGGTGCAATTTTGACTGGTACACTCGCTAGTCCACATGTATGGGATACTGGAGACGGTATTGGTGCATGGACTGGAACTGCAGAAGGAATGGAACAGCAAGCAATCAGCATCATTGGTGCTGCAATATCAATAGGCTATGCCTTTGGTGTTACCCTTGTAATCCTCAAAGTAATGGATGCCGTATGGCCTGGCGGAATCAGAGTCACTCCTAAAGAAGAGGAGATTGGTCTCGATTTGGCACAGCATGGCGAAAGAGCATACGTTAACGAATAGAAAAAAACCCTTTTTTTCTTCTTTTTATTTTAATCCAAATAAATTTAGATTTGATCATTTTAGATAAATCATGATAATCTCAACTTCAAAACTAAATTCAATTCTAAATAATCCTGACATCATTATTGCTGATACTCGCTCTTTCAAAGAATATTCAGAGGGTCATATTCCAGGCGCTGTTCATTTGGATCTATTTGCATTTCATTGGATTGATACCTCAAAGGATGGAATTGAGAATTTCAATAATCAAACAAAAACACTCCTTTCATTTCTTGGAGTAACTCCAGAAAAAAAAGTAATTTTTTATGATTCAGTTTCTGGGATGCTTGCAGCAAGAGGTGTTTGGATGTTGTTGTATTTTTCTCATCAAGATGTTTTCATGTTAGATGGAGGTATTTCAAAATGGCAAAAAGAAAACCTTTCAATTGAAACAAAACCCAATGGTTTCAAACCATCCAATTTTTCAGGAAAAATTAATCCTGAAATTATTTCTGGATTTGAACATATTCTTGATAATCTTAAAAATGTAAAAATTCTTGATGCTCGCTCTGTTGGGGAACATGATGGAAGTCTAATTCGTGCTGCCCAATCAGGTCATATTCCAGGCTCAATCAATATTGATTGGAATCAAAATATCAATGAAGATGGGACTTTCAAAAGTGATGAGGAATTATCAAAAATGTATGATTTTCCAAAAGACTCAGAAATTATCACTTATTGTCAAGGGGCATATAGAGCGGCAAACACATTTTTGGTTTTGAAAAAATTGGGATTTTCAAATGTTCGAGTATATCTTGGTTCTTGGGGAGAATGGGGAAATCGATTGGAACTTCCTGTTGAAAAGTAAATATTAGTTCAGACTTGATTTAATCCATGGAAACTTTTGATGCAATCAAAGAACGTCGTTCAGTAAAACACTATGATTCTAATCATAAATTATCTGATGAAGAAATAGAGAAATTAATGTCACTTGCAGTTTTATCTCCAACTTCATTTAACATGCAAAACTGGAGATTTGTAATAATCAAAAATCCTGAAATTAGAAAAAAAATACGTTCAGCTGCATGGGATCAGGCTCAAGTTACTGAAGCATCTCTTCTATTGGTATTATGTGCAGATTTAAAATCATGGAAAAAAAATCCTGAACAATATTGGAAAAATGCTCCAAAGGAAACTCAAGATTTTCTAGTGTCATCTATGGGACCATTCTATGAAGGAAAGGATCAATTGCAAAGAGATGAGGCAATGAGATCCTGTGGTATTGCTGCTCAAACTATAATGCTTGCAGCAAAATCCATGGGATATGATTCAAATCCAATGATTGGTTTTGATCCTCAAAAAATTTCTGAAATAATTAATTTGCCTGATGATCATATTATTTCAATGATGGTAGTAGTAGGAAAACAAATCAAACCTGCAATGCCTCGAGGTGGTCAACTTTCATTATCTGAAATTGTTTTTACTGATGGGTTTTCATCTTAGAAATCATGTCAAATTCTTCACTATACAATGACAAACACATCCAAATCTTTGATGATAAAATCCGATTCAAATCTTGGAATTTACCATGGGGAAAAAAAGATGTAATGTTATCTCACATTAGAAAAGTTTCAGAGAAAAACATGGGTTTGTTTTCAGGTAGGTTGAGGATATCAGGTTCGAACAATTTTAGAGATTGGTTTCATTTTGATGCTGCAAGACCTACAAAGAAAAAAGCAATTGTTCTTGAAACTGATTTTAAAGTGTACAAAAGATTGTGGATTACTCCTGAAAAACATGATAAAGTGTTAAGCATTTTGAAAAAAATCACTAGCCTCTGAAATACTATGGTTTTTTTGAAATCTAAGAGAATAATTCAAATCTTATTAGTAAGAATTTCATAGATATAACAAGATGGCAAAAATGAAAATTCGTTCTGGAAGAGGTACACGAATTATTGAAGTTGATGATGGTGGTCAGAAATGGTCTGGCGAATCTTTCAAAAAAGCACAAGAAGCTAGAAAAAAAGCATCTCAAGACAAGTACATATCTACAGGACGAGGAACTGGGAAAATAAAATTTGGGGATATCAAAACCACTACTGCAACCTCAACTAAAGGTATGTGGGTCAGTTCTGGACGAGGAACTGGAAAGAGACAACTCAAAAAATAATTAACTCCTTTTCATAAAGATGACATACATTTCATATTCCACAAAATTATACGTATGTCATGAATTTTGTAAAAATAATAAAAAAAAGTTGTTTTGATTATTTGAAAGAACGAACTTTACGAACAACTTTGTTATGATCTAATGCTGCAGTTGTAGTAATGTACAAAATATGATTTCTTCCTGCAGGCATAATTATTCTTTTTACCTTGTCATATTCTGCAACAACATACTTGCATGTTCCTAGTGTTCTAACTAATTTTTTCCTCTGATTCCAATCTTTTGCTGCTGCTTTTAGTGATGCCAAACTTTGTTTCTTTGACACCAGTATTTTCACTTTTTTAGAACGTTCAGAAAATACTAGTTTTCCTTTGAGATCAACCACACTGACTACTCTTACAGATGGGCTTACTTTCAAAATCTTTTCAACTACTTGTTGAATTTCCATAAAAATTAAGAAAACTTTCTAGATGATAACATTTTCTAATTTTAATTTCTCTCATATTCTGTAGATCTTTTATCAGTAAATTTGGAAATATTTTCAAATTTCAAATATTTTGATTTTTTTGTAAACTGAATTATTCTGAAAGGAAATCTTTAGCCTCAAAAAACCCAGTTAATTCCTTTGAGAGCTGCTCAGAAAATAATCCAAATAATTCAAAATCAACATGATTGAGTTTTTTCTTACTAAACATGGCAACTACTGCAACTGCTTTTCCCTTGTAACTTAGTGGATATCCTGCAAATGATTTGAGTTTCTCTTTTTTTGCCCAATCATGTAATTTGATTCGTGAATCATTTACTACATCATTTGATACAACAGGTTTGTTGGTTTTTGCAATATGTCCAATTTTCAATGAATTAATTGATACTTTAGAAAAGTCACCTTCAATTTGTGTATATTTTCCAGCACTAAATTTTAGAATTAGATGTTTTCGTTGTTTATCTACAAACCAAATTCTAGCAAAAAATGCACCAAAATATTTCACAATACATTCAACAATTTCTTGAAACCTATCATTGATGTTGTCATATTTTTTTAATGATTCAAGAATCTCAAAAATACGTCTTTTTCTTTCTTTAATTTCTTGTTCATCAAAAATCATGTAAGGTGAAGATTTGATTGAATTTGACTCATAGGAACGAAAATCTGAAATTAATTCACCGAATCTATTTAGAAAATTATTTGTTTCAAGATCATACTGTTCAATAGAATCAAAAACAAAATGACATATCCAATCATAATCTCCACTTAACCTACTTGCAAATGTACAAAAATGTGCATCAACTACATACGATGTTAATCTATCAATTAATTCTGGAGTTTTTTTAGTAAATTTAAATTTCAAAATTATAGTTCGATTAATTTTCTCTGACACTAAACTTGGATTAAGAATTGTAGAGTATCCAAGTATTGTATTATTTTTTTCTAATCTTTGTAGCCTATGTCTAACACCTCTATCAGTAATGGAATGACCTAAAGCATCAAGTGTTTTTTGTAATTCTTGTGAGGATATTCTTGCATTTTCTCCAAGCTGCGATAAGATAATCCTGTCTACTTCATCAACCATAAACTGAGATAGCAAAACTTTGTAATATCTATTTCCGATCTGGACATTTTAAATTAAAATTCATATTTTAAAGCCAAAAATCATGTCCAATTAGGACATATTCGTTAAAAAATAAGTCCAGCCAGACTATGTACCATTTTAGATTATACTATAGTATGTCAACAATACAAACAGAAAACCAAACAATGGGAACCTACGGAATCTATGGAACCCACACAACAGATGCATGCCCGCTTTTTAATGAGGAAAATAAAAAATTGCTTTTACAAGTAGCATCTACTTTTGAAAAAGATGCTGAATTAAAAGGAATCAAAGTTCTTTCAATGTATCACTCTGGTTTAGAGCATACATTTGAGTGGATTGTTGAAGCTCCTGGTGCACATGCAATTCAAGATCTTATGGTAGAAACCAAAGTTGCAAAATTTAATGCAACCAAAATTGTACCATTAAGAACAACACAAAATGTTGTGGAATATCTTAGGGGATTAGACGAATGAGTATGTCTACTCCTTCATTTTTCTTTTTTAGAACAAATTCAAAAAAGGCAACAAATTCATCTGGACTTTCTCGTTATACTAAACGAGCAATCATAGCTGTGACTGTAGCAATTCCAATGGCTTTTGGATTAAATATTCCATTAAACACTTTTGGAACATTTGTTCCAGTATGGGGATTAATTATGATTAATGCTATTGTAATTCCATCTTACATGACATTTATCATACCAAAAGCATCCAAAGTATTTGCTTTCTGGTTAAATTCATCTACAGTAAAAGGAGTGAATTAAGATGAGTTTAGTACAGATTTACAAAAACAACAAACTTTCAAGTTTAACAATTACTGGACTTGCAGGAACTTTAGCTTTTTACATTGCAGCATTTCTTGATATGGCAATTACTGGTGTTCCTTTAGATATTTCAGTGGTGTTAGGAAAGTTGGTTGTTGGTGAACATGAATCTGCTCCAATCATTGGTAATCTATTTCATATTGCTAACGGAATAGGTTTGACATTGTTTTTTGGATATATCTTTTTGCCAATCTCAACTAGAATAATGAAAACAAGAATTTGGTTACATGGAGTAATCTTTGGGGTGATAGTTACAGTAACTACTGTTTGGCTTGGAATGTTACCTGCTTTAGGTGCAGGAATTGCAGGACTAAACATGGCTCCTGAAGTTCCGGCAATGACGATATTTCGACATGCTATCTTTGGAGCAGTAATTGGATTTGTATTCAAACCATATGTGGAGGCAAGAAATGACTGAAATTATTGACAGTAAGGAATGTCCAAAATGTGGTTCAGGAGAAATTATCTGTAAAGATGAAAAATTCTCTTGTAATTCTTGCAAGTTATCTTTTTGTTGTTATGGGGGTTCAAAAAATTGAATACATTGAGAATTGATTCTTGCAGAAGCTGTGGAGAGGAATTACAGATTACTAAACTCTGTAATGAATGTCAACAACCTTTACACTTTGATTGCAGTAATTGTAATCTGTTTATTGATGATCCAATTTATCGACATGAAATTCAACTAATGCCTTTAATTAGAGATAGTGTCTTTGATGCGATTACTGGAGAAATGAGAAAATGAAAATTATGATAATCTCTATGATGTTAGGATTGTTTATTCTATTTTCAGTAAATGTAGGATTTGATGATGCATTTGGAACTATTAGAGAATCAAGAGACACTGAACAAGTAAGTCAAACAAATGAATACGCAAATTATGTTCATTTTCAGCCTGAATGGAAAAGCTATCCTAGAAATCTAATTGTTGATGTCTCAACAACATGGGAACGTGAAATAATTCCTGGAGAAGAAGAACAATCAGATATTTCAAAATATGGTGCAAAGCAAAGACAAAATGGACTTCAATATGTCAACAACAAACCAGTGGTTGCACTACAATATGATTACAGAGATTGTGAATCTCAATGGTTCCATTATGCAAAAACTAGTTTAGATTTTCTTGAATATCAACTAGAAATGTTTAGAGAGAATAACTCCATTCCAAATACTGAATACTCAGATGAATTCCAAAAACAAAAACTGCTATATGGATTTGCACAATTTGTTCCCATTTGTACATCTAAAGAATCAACAAATTACGAATATACAGTTTCAATAAATGATGATACTATAGGATTTGATGTTTATTTTGTACCATCATTTATTCAACAATGGTATTATTTCTTGAATCCTGGAAGTTTTGAATATTATGATGAATGTTTTGCAAATAACTTTCAAAAATTTACAGGACAATGTAATGGAGTTGATAAAAATGGTGGATTGCTAATTGTGATTCCTGATGAACTTTCAAGACCTATGACAAAGATTTCTGTTAAACTAACAGAGAAATGATTTTACAAATTATAGACTAGACTAAATTTTAAAATGATTATTTCTTTTTCCAAATGAATTGATTGTAAATCAACTCTGGTCTAATTTGTCTAAATTGTACTGCACCACCTACATACCATTTTGTAAAGAATTCATACAGGTGCAATCTGAGTGACTGGATATATACAATTAATCCCTCAATCATCATAATTCCTAAGTTACCTCCAATGATCATTGCCATTGCACCACCTGATTCAGAACCTCCTAACGATGAAAATGCATTATTTACTGTCATCAATAAAGCTGCATGTACCAACAACATAATTCCAAGTCTTGCATAACTGATTGTATGAGCTAATGCTTCTACTGTTTTTCCTAACAGAGTTTCCATAATAACACTGGCAGCATCACTTCCATCTTCTGGATGTTGTTTTGCATGTTTAATTCCTCCAATAATCATTATTACAATTGAGGCAATAACTAAAACAACTGAAATTCTTGTAATAATCCAAACTTGGGCCCAATCTCCTAAAAATACTGTTACCCAAGGAACTGCTTCAGTATGAACTTTGGAGTACATGTTCATTACATCATATTGTGAACCAATTGCACACATCATAATTACTACAATTCCACCATAAAGAACTAGATTTGGAATTGCTTCAGTGTATGCAACTAACTTGTGTCCTTCTTTTATCAATCTGATAATTCGTAAACCCATTGCCCAAACTAGATGAATTATTCCAAGAAATAATGAAACTTTGAGAATGTTAATTACTTGATCAAAAGATAATTCTGCAACACTGAGAATTCCAACTAACCAACTAACTGAATGTAAAGCTCCACCTTCATCTAACAGTCCTTCTAATGGACCCATATGATCAAGGTGATATCCAAATGCTTCACCTGCACCAACACCCGCTATTGCAGCTGATGCTCCAGAGATTGCAATGAGCATTCCCCATCTAGAGAGTTCACCTTGTCCTTTGAATTTGAATAGTAAACCAAGTGCCATAAGTAATAATCCGTGACCCAAATCTGCAAACATTAATCCGTAAAAAATTGGCCACATCAAAGCAATCATTGGTGTTGGATCTGGCTCACCTATCTTTGGAATTCCTTGACTTTTTGTAATTACCTCAAAAGTTCTAACAAATCTTCCATTATTCAATAATGTTGGAGTTTCTTCTTTTAGTTTAGGATCTGTAATGTCTTCTACAACTGACATCCACTGTTTTGTTGAATTTGTAAATTTAGATTCCATTTTTGCTGGGATATATCCTTGAATTACTGCAAAATTTTTGGTTCCTCCTGGTTTTCTCATTGTTTCAAGAATATCTTTTGAAACCTTTGCTTTTTCATGTAATGCTAAAATATCTCTTCTTGATTTTTTTGCTAATTTTGCTAACTGTTTTTTAATTGTAGATTGTTTTTCAACTAATTCTTTAATTTTTGATTCAGCTAATTGATAAGCCTCACTAGGAATTTGTGGAAATGCTTCTGGAATTTTAAAAATATTTGAATTAAAACTTCTTAATACTTTTAGAACCATTTCAGAATCTGCAGTATCTGCAATTACTAAAATTGCTGATTTTTCTTTATTTCCTAAATCGTATTTCTGTATAGTAACTCCATCCAAAGAGCGAGATATCTCATCATAATCTGCAGAATTTATCACAAATAGATTTGTGAAAAAATATTTCATTGAACCAAATCCAGATAAATCCATCTTCATTTTTTTAATAATTTCTAAAGTATCCTTTAACGAAACGTATTCTTCAATGGATATTCGAGTCTTTGATGCATCCTCTAATAATTTTGCAGGCTCATCAATAATGGCTGGAGCTTCATTAACTAAATCATCAACCATTCCCTCAATTTCATTTATTTCATAATCTTTCTTTTTAATCACAGTTCCTTTGAATAGAATTTCCATAATTCCGACTTCTAACGGAATCCCCATTCCTTTGATTACATCATCAATTGATTGGAAGGTTTGTTGAGCTCTTAGTAAGAGATCATCTACTTCAGGTGTGACAATATCGTTGTTAGAATCAATCTTTTGATACCATTCAAATTCTGTTAACCTTGAAATTGCCTTTGGAGATTCATTTCTTGGTAAAATTACGGTTCCAAGTTTAAGATCGGTTGTTCCCAAGACAGTTTTTGGGAAGTTTCATTGAGTTTAATATCTTTCTGAATTACATTCCCAAACATTAAAATCCATTATGAGTCAACGGCTCGCATTGACGTCAAATTCTGCATTAGAAAGTACAATTGACAAAATCTTAACAAATACAGAAAAAAACCTCTTTTCTGATCTGAAATCCGCACTAAATGATTCAGTGACAAGTCTTGATGATTCTATTCCTAAATTAGATGGAGAATATGATAAAATCATTTCAGATGGCAAAAAAGAGGCTGATAAAATTGAAAAACAAATTATTGGAAGTTCTGATTTAGAGGCAAGAAACAAACAACTAACAACCCTTGAGAACGGAGTTGATAAAGTATTTTCAAAGGCATTAGATCAAATTAAAAACACTGAACGAAATGATGATTATTCTAATCTAATTAAATCACTAGTTGAAGAATCAATCAAAATTTTAGGTACATCTGAAGTTACAGTTTTTACAAATTCTAAAGATAGAGACTTAGCACAATCCGTTTTATCTCAATTTTCAGGATCTGAATTATCACCTGATACAATTGACTGTCTTGGTGGAATTGTAGTAAAATCTAAAGATGGTACAATGACTTTTGATAATACATTGGATGCTAGAATTGAACGCTTGAAGCCTTTAATAAGGAAAGAAATTGCATCAAAATTCGGAGTGGTAAATTAGAATGGTAGCTCAAGGAAGAATTGTTTGGGTAAGTGGTCCTGCAGTTAGGGCTGATGGAATGTCAGAAGCTAAAATGTATGAAACAGTTACCGTTGGGAATTCAAAATTAGTTGGTGAAGTAATTCGATTAACAGGAGATGTAGCATTTATTCAAGTTTATGAATCAACAAGTGGATTAAAACCTGGTGAGCCAGTAGTTGGTACTGGAAATCCTCTAAGTGTTTTGTTAGGACCTGGAATTATTGGTCAACTATATGATGGAATTCAAAGACCACTAAGAGAATTATCTAAAGCATCAGGTTCTTTCATTGGAAGGGGAATTACAACTACTCCAGTAGACATGACAAAAACATATCATTTTACACCATCAGTAAGTAACGGCGATGAAGTTTCTGCAGGAAATGTAATTGGAACTGTACAAGAAACTGATTTAATCGATCACTCCATTATGGTTCCACCAGAGCACAAAGGTGGAGTAATTTCAAACATGGTATCAGAAGGAGATTATAATTTAGAAACTGTTTTAGCTACAACTGAAAAAGACGGTCAAAATATTGAACTAAAAATGTATCATAAATGGCCTGTAAGAAAACCTCGTCCATACAAGAGTAGATACGATCCAACTGTTCCTCTACTTACTGGACAACGTGTCATTGATACATTCTTCCCAATTGCAAAAGGAGGAACTGGTTCAATTCCTGGAGCGTTTGGAACAGGAAAAACTGTTACATTGCACCAAATTGCAAAATGGGCTGATTCACAAGTTGTTGTTTACATTGGATGTGGTGAAAGAGGAAATGAAATGACTGAAGTTCTAGTAGAATTCCCACACCTCAAAGATCCACGTAGTGGAAAACCACTTATGGATAGAACCGTTCTTGTTGCAAATACTAGTAACATGCCAGTAGCAGCAAGAGAAGCAAGTATCTACACTGGTGTAACAATTGCAGAATATTACAGAGACATGGGTAAAGATGTTGTACTTGTAGCAGATTCTACAAGTAGATGGGCTGAAGCACTCAGAGAAATGAGTGGTAGATTAGAAGAGATGCCTGCAGAAGAAGGTTATCCATCATATCTTGCATCAAGATTAGCAGAATTTTATGAAAGAGCAGGTCGTGTTAGAGCAGCTGGAAGTCCAGACCGTGACGGTTCAGTTACTTTGATTGGTGCAGTTTCTCCATCTGGTGGTGACTTTACAGAACCTGTAACAACACATACCATGAGATTTATCAAAACTTTCTGGGCTTTAGATGCAAAATTAGCATATTCCAGACACTACCCATCAATTAACTGGATGAATAGTTATTCTGGTTATCTTGCAGACATTGCAAAATGGTGGGGAGAAAACATCAGTGAAGATTGGTTTAGTATTAGAAGTGAAGTTTATGGAATTTTACAAAGAGAAGATACACTAAAAGAAATTGTTAGACTTTTAGGTCCTGAAGCATTACCTGATGAAGAAAAACTAATTCTTGAAGTTGCAAGAATGGTAAAGATTGGTTTGTTACAACAAAACTCATTTGATGATGTTGATACTTTTTGTAGTCCAGAAAAACAATTCAAATTAATGAAATTACTAGTTGACTTTTACAAGAAAGGTCAACAAGCAATCAAGGAGGGAACTCCATTAGCTGATATTCGTGCAATGTCTTCTATTACTGCAATTCTCAAAGCTAGAATGGATATCAAAGATGATGAGATGCCAAAACTTGATGCATTAGCAACTTCAATGGATGATGAATTCAAATCAATTTCAGGAGTTAAAGTATCAAATTGACAGCAGAAGGCGGAGTTCAATACAGCAAGATTGCTGAAATTAAAGGTCCATTAGTTATTGTTGACGATGTTGATAATGCAGCTTTTGATGAACTAGTTGAAGTTGAAACAACTGAAGGCGAAAGAAGATTAGGTAAAGTTCTTGAAGTAGGAAATGGTAAAGCAATCGTTCAGGTCTTTGAAGGAACTTCTGGATTATCTATTGCTGCAACTAACGCAAAATTTGTAGGTAAAGTTATGGAAATGCCAGTATCAAAAGAGGTACTTGGTA
>Ga0209992_10001534_pt1 | contig 23798 bp, 21 predicted proteins | sample 2SBtaG_2_FD_182564 | JGI IMG/M metagenome (GOLD analysis project Ga0209992, IMG submission 182564) | Deep subsurface microbial communities from Kolumbo volcano to uncover new lineages of life (NeLLi) - 2SBTROV12_ACTIVE470 metaG (SPAdes)... | ecosystem: Environmental > Aquatic > Marine >... | reverse complement strand
TAGCCGCTAAGGAAAAGGCCGCTGAAGCAGAGAAACAGCAAGCTTTGGCAGAGGCAGAAAAGCAAAAAGAAGCTGAACTAGCCGCTAAGGAAAAGGCCGCTGAAGCAGAGAAACAGCAAGCTTTAGCCGATGCAGAAAAGCAAAAAGAAGCTGAACTAGCCGCTAAGGAAAAGGCTGCTGAGGCAGAGAAACAGCAAGCTTTAGCCGATGCAGCAAAGCAAAAAGATGCTGAATTGGCCGCTAAGGAAAAGGCTGCCGAGGCGGAGAAACAGAAAGCATTAGCCGATGCAGCAAAGCAAAAAGATGCTGAATTGGCCGCTAAGGAAAAGGCTGCCGAGGCGGAGAAACAGAAAGCATTAGCCGATGCAGCAAAGCAAAAAGATGCTGAATTGGCCGCTAAAGAAGAGGCTGCAGAGGCAGCGAAAAAGGAAGCATTAGCCGATGCAGCTAAAAAGCATGCAGATGATTTAGCTAAGCAAAAAGCATTAACAGATGATTTAGACGACAAGCTTGGAAAACTTGCCAAAGTAGCTGATGCCAAAGATAAAATTGTCGAACAGCTAAAAAACAATTTTAAGGATTTTGATGGCGATGCTGTGAAAATTGACAAAAAGACAGGTAAGGTAAAACTCCATTTTCAAGATTCCTATTTTGTAAGGGGAGAACATAAACTGTCCGAAGACATGAAGGAGTTTCTTAGGATAATGATTCCGAAATATGCCAAAAGTATTTATGGAAATAGAAGCGCAGCGAAACTGGTGCAGTCGCTTAAAATTTCCGGGATGACATCGCCAGTGTATTTCGGAAGATATGTGGATATAAAAGATACATCCGGGCGTTGGGAAAGAGCACGCTCCTTCAATATGACGCTGGCTAACAAACGTGCGATTTCGTTGTATAACTTTATCTTTGATGAAAAGGAAATGGGTGACTACAAATATCGCAATAGGATGAAAGCGGACATGGGCATTGCTGCCCTGGGTTACCAGAAGGCAAAACCTGTTCCTACTGAATTAGTGGGAAAAACTGCTGATTGTATTGAGTACGATTGTAAGAAGGAACAGGCAACGATCTTACAATTTAAGTTACATGTGGATGACCAAGGCGGTATTTAATCAACCTATTTCGGTGTACATTTTCAGACTACAGGGTTAAGGGGTTCAAATGTTTAAATATATATTAATGGTAATCGTAGCGGCAATTGCATATTTTGGGTTTTATTTTGAAGCTACACTGACCAATGAGAGGGTCGGACAGATATTTATCGGTACTATACTGAGCTGCTTCTTTTTCTTTGGGGTTTTTAAGTTTGGTTTGCACTATAAAATAGCGGCGATACACAAATATGCCATTGCCTTTTATTATTGTGTTTTTGAATACAAAAAGGTTCAAATAACACCTTCAGACTTGAGCTTTTACAAAAGCGTAAGGGAACAAGCCGAGGTTGCCCTTGCTGCCAACTTTGACCCCACACTGAAAACTGCTGAGCTCAAAATTCCCGTTTCACTGTATACGGGCAAGGATCCTTTTCTCGACAAATTGCGCGCCAAGATTCAAGAAGCCGAAAAACTCAAGCTCAAAGCCCGCCATCTGGACAATAAAGCCGACGTCTTATTAGAAAAAACCCAAGACGATCTAGTTGAAAAAGATCTTGTCGAAAAAAAATCTCCTTCAATACTAGATGGTATGTTTGATATTGAAAATGGTATCGCAGCTATTATTGATTTAACCGCCAGTGAAGTTAAAGAACAAAGTTATGGTCGAACACCAGATTATGAAATCATTACTCGCATCGCACTGGATAATAATCCGTACTTCGCAAAACTCTTTAAATTTTTTGATACAGAAGAGATTGCCGGCATACTGAACCGAGCGCCTTTCATGATCATTTTGTTTGGTATTATTGGCACGTTCGCAGGTTTCTACCTAGCCCTAGCTCAGGGTGGAGACATTAAATCGGGTGCGGCAGTAGCGATTATCAGCTCGTTGGTTGGTCTTCCAGTCTCATTGCTGATGGATTATATAAACACGCTGTTTCCGGATAAAAAAAGGTACCAAGAGGCATTCAATAAGTATAAAGTCAGCCTAGAAATACTCTTTAATCACGAACAAGAGTTGAGCGCCATCAGACAGGACCGAAGAAAAGGAGATAGGAAAAATAAACCACCGTTGTCAACAATGGACAGTGAACGAGAAGAACTGGTAGTCCCTGGTTGAATAAGTGGAGCTAGTTTCAAATAGTCAACTTATGGAGCAACAGAGAGATACAGAAACAGTATCCGAAACATATACACACCGCCTTATGAACACCGCTGTACACTCAGCCGGTCAGGCTTTGCAACGGTAGGTTTCCATAAGCCTGGCTACGTGAGGTCCCCGGACCATTCTACTAAATCAGACAACCCTACAAACACCAAATTGCCGCAGATAACCTAACCGTTGTCACAAATCAGACTATCTAAAAGCCGAGGTCGGGTTTTCTTATTGTGTATGGGGTAAGTTTGCCATAGCTGACAACAGGGGTTTGAACTGATGTATGCACTTTACCGTTTTCAAGGTTGAATTGAATAATTATTACTATTTCGATCTCGAGTGTACATAAAGTAACCTACCAGCATTTCGTCCGAGCTCTTCAACCCCCACTTTATCTCTTGGGATGGATCGGGATTTACTGGATTATTCGCTGAATTATCAAAGGCCGCTTCGACCAAAATTCGCGTTCCTACGGGAAGCAATTTAGGCTGGCTAAGCCGATAAAATGTTTGCCAGTGAATATCGTAGTTGGGAACAGATAGGAGTTTTTCGGATCTTCCATCTGGATAAATCGCTTCGTATAGAAAGTTTTTGCCCCGATAATGCATATGCGGGTAGAAGCCGTGAAGCTGGCCATTTTCGGTCATCACCGTTTCCGCTTTTTCAGGATGATCCCCAGCATAGGGCGGAATACGAATCTTCATATTCGAAGCACTGACGGTCTTAAATTCCATGGCGGGAGGGGACTCGTGGAAATATAGGGCGAGTTTGGGATTATCCTCGGTTAAGGAACCTGTTGTGACGTAGTGGAGCTGAAATATAAGAGTCCCCCCTGCCGGTAGAAGTTGTCCTGAATTTTCGGGCAAAGGCAGGACGTTAACGCCAGGAACATAGGCCACAAAAAATCCATTGCGGCCTTCCATCCACAAAGGTTCACTTTTTTCCAACCGCTTGGGAAATTTAACGAAAACAAAGCCATGGTGCATCACCGCCGGGTTACTTGGTTGCAATTCGACTGCACGAACCCAAGTATCCTTTTCCAAAGGAACTTTAACTTTAACCCATCGATAAGGGATTTCGCCCTGTGCAGGAAGTTTTTGGTTTGGAAGGTCGATGACCAGATCGGGTTTCCCTAGTGGCCATTTTTCGACAGAGGCAGGCGGTGTCTGAACTAAAGGATCGCCCCCATCTCCACGAGGGGCTCCACTGTTAATCCACTGAATCAAATTCCGCAATTCAGGGATAGTTAAGGAACGATCAGGGGAAAAATGACCGATGCTGGGATCCGCGTGCCAAGGTGGCATTTGTTGAGTCATCACAACTTCTTTGATCCGAGCAGACCAATCCTTCACAGTTTGATACCGATCCATGACCCAGGGCCCTACACCACCCGGACGATGACAGGTAATACACTTTTCCTTAAGAATAGGCGCAATGTTGTCTTCATATGAAATTGAAGGTCGATATAACGGGTCAGCGAATTTAATCAGGCACCCATCTCCAGAAACCACCGGTACAGTGAGTTGCTGGTTATCAAGGACAGCTTCAATTGCATCCTTCAAGTAATAATCGACATCAGAACCTTGAGGTTGTTGCGGTCCTCGATTATCAACCGGGCCGCGATACCGAATCCCCCAAGTCGATGTATCAATCAGTACAACATCACCACTGCGGATTAAACCCAACTCTGCAGAAACAAGCTGACTAATGTCACTGAGAACTGGAAACCCAATGTCAGCTTGAGGTTGCGCAAGCTGAAAATTTTTTTCGACCTCTTCCAAGTTCGCTTTAATCAATAAAATTTCAACCCCCTCAGCAGCATATTTTTCTTTTAGTTGATGCAGTACTCGAAGCTCATCAGAAATCATGGTGCAACCGGCATCGTAGCTGTATAACACAATCGCTTTTGTATCGTTGTATTTATACAGTCTGTGAAATTGGCCAGAATGATCCAATAAAGCAAAATCGTTTACTGGTGGCATACCTGTGTACAATTCGTCGCTATTTATTTCATCAACAAATAACCAAATAGCACCAGCAGATATACCCGCACTAATAACAGCGGTAACCAGAACAATAATTGACAGTTTGATAGAGCTCATTGCGGGATTGGGCAACTTACAAAACAATTAAGAATTTTAAAAAAAATCGGCGTGATGTTAGCATGGAGAAATACCGAAAACAAACGCTTCACTTTTAATTAACACCATTTATTTTATAGGTTTTTTCTCAATGGATTCAATCTCTAACGCTCAATTTTCCGAGCCTGCTGTCAACATTTCCAATGCCGCACCGTCTTTACTCCGAACACTATTTTTACATCATGACGGCATCATTGTGGGGGCCACCGTTGCCGCACTCAACCATCACGGTGTATTAGAAACATTATTTCGGGATAAACGCCTATCAATGAAAACCTTGTTAAAAGCGCATCCCTGTAATTCCGGATATCTACATGTCGCCCTACGATGTCTTGCGCTTCAAGGATGGATTAAACGACAAGGATCTATGGCGAGCGAGGACATGGTGTTCGAAGTAACACCCATCGGCGACTTGGTTTCAAAGTATTTTGAATTATATACGGAAATAGCTGAATTTATTTATTCGGGAATTCCTCTTGAGGAAAGCCTTTTTGGGATTGAAGAGTTGGAGTCCGCATACCCCCAGCTCGTGACAAAATGCTTAAGCAATTGGGATTTACCCTACAAAAACGAAAAATCCGAGCACACAGCTATTCATGAGATTGTTACCCAACATCTCAATGGTTTACTGGCAGGACCTACCATGATCGCCCTCAAAAATTATGGACTGCTCAATGAGCGTCAACTTTCCTCAGAAAGCTTATCTAGCATGAATAAAAACCTGCACAGTGCTTTGGTATTGTTAGAGCACTTGAAATGGTTAAATCCGAGTGAAAATCGGTGGGAATTTTCCGACCTCGGAATGCTGGCCTGTGAATTCTCACTCCATTATGGTTTAACACTGTCGTATTGGCCAATGCTATGTAACTTGCAAAATCTGATTTTTAACGCCGCTCGAAATGTGACCCACGTTCAGCGGGGCGAAGAAGAAGAACACGTAGACCGAATACTGAATGTGCTTGCAAGTGGTGTCGCCCATCGACGTTATTTCGAAGATTCAGACAAAATTATCATTGAAATCTTTAACCAGGAACCCATGAGCAGGCAACCTAAATTTGTTGCAGATATGGGATGCGGCGATGGCGCATGGCTCAAACGAGTTTACCAAGTGATTAAAACAGAAACCAGGCGAGGACTTAATCTCGACCGGTATCCCTTGCTCATGGTGGGAGCCGACTACAATATTAAAGCTCAGGACGTCGCCCACCACCAGCTAACGGAAGCAAACGTTCCCCATATCGTACTTTTCGGAGACATAACCGACCCTAAACAGTTTGCAGATGAGCTAAAGACCCACAAGATCGACATACACGAGGGTCTTCACATCCGGGCATTTATCGATCACAACCGGCGATATACTCACCCACTTGACCGAGATTCGGCCAATCAGCGAACAAGTCTTTCGTCAGGTGCCTACGCGGATGATAATGGAAACCCTATCCGTAACGATTATCTGGAACAAAACTTAGTCGAACACTTTAGAAAGTGGGTACCCTTCCTACATAAGCATGGATTAATTGTAATCGAAGCACACAATGTAGACCCTCGAATCGCTTCTGAATATAACGGTAAAACCCATGCTACGGCCTTCGATACCTATCATGGCTATTCAAATCAGTATCCTTTGGACTTTGAAGCCTTCATGCAATTGGCCGAAGAAGCAGGGCTCCGAGCGATATCCTATCAACAAAGCCTTTATCCATCGAGACTGCCCTTCGTTGCCATCAGTATTAATCGGTTTAAGGCCTCAAAGACAAGGAGCATCCATGAAAATTCGAAGCCATCGCAAAAAAAACCTGATGAATGGCAGCCCACTGGCAACGAAGATTTAAATGACGGTGAAGCCCTCCACCAATTTTTATACGAAAACGGGGATATCACTCGCCCCAAACGGTGGTGCTTCCGTGCAACGGGAATGCTCGTCGAAGCAATCCTCAAAGAAATCGATGAACGAATACAGTGTATCAGAACCGGACAAAATACAAGAAAGTCAATTACCCTGATGGACTATGGTGCCGGCACAGGACTCGCTACACTGGAACTGATCAAAGGACTAGAAGAAAAAGGCTTGTTAAAGCAAATCGAAGAACACAACATTAGTTTCAGTCTACTGCTATTCGATTTCCCCTCGGGTTGGTTCGCAAAAGGATACCAATTGTTACGGCGTTTTCCATTCGTACGATTTTATTCCCTTCAACACCCCAAGACGCATGAAATCCAGCTGATTGAAAAAATACTTGGGCATAAAAAAGTGGATGTCATAGTCGCCAGTATGGTTCTGCATTTGGTGCCACCTAAAGTCCTACCCCTTCTGAGCGATAGCTTTGACGCCGCGTTGAATGACGACGGAATTCTGCTTTGGAATACGCCAGATACAACGCCGACCACGACCAATGCAGAAGTCATCCATGCAACTAATCGTGAGTTGCGTAAGACTTTTCTCGCTTGCCTTGATTCGGAGAAAAAATTTTTAGCTATTCTCTCCAAAGTTCCCAAAAACCAGCGAATGGTGTATACAGACCTACCCATTCATTTACAAGAGATCAAAAAAAACCTCACCCCTATATTGGCTGCAGAAGCACAAATAAGGGCCAATAGACAGATTCTCCCTGATCCAACCGACTTGAAATACATCGAACAGGCCCTAGATAAGCATTTCATCGGATCCCATTCAACCCTGATATCCCTTTTGCGCGAAAAGGACCTCCTTGACTTGGCTCTGCTACCAGCAAACCAGCGCTACATTAACGAAGTAGAGAATGTAAATTGCCGTAAAAGATTAATAACGCTGCTACTCAACTATGAAGTTATCCCAAAATTTTGCGAGGGTCCAACTGGACACCCTAATGGCCTGAATCTTCACTGGATCTATGGACGATATTGTAAGAAAAGGGGCTAAACGAAGAACTCGTGCCCAGTCGACTATATGAGTTGTAAATTATCAACATGGTCCATTCTTATTACTCGTACCGACGGTTTATCATCATTGCTAAAACCATAGTCCTACAGTCTGAAATTTCAAAACCTCAGAAGTAAAAACCGCACCGCACACTTTTTCTAAACCTAAAAATCCAACGATCCTTTAAACAAAAAGGTAGGGTTCCATAAAAAGATAGTTGGTAACGTTTTTTAAACCTAGAGCGATTTGTAATAGTCTTTATTCGTACTATTACAGGATGTCTATTATCTACGGATTTTAAGCTTATTAAATCTAGCGAATCAACAGAAACGTCTTAACAGTTGTAATCATAAGCTCTGAGGTTAAATCCTACTGATTTGAATGATTACAAAGAAGGATGAAACTAAAAAGACGGCTTATTATGCAATTTTTTATTGCATACTTATTTGTTATATTGTATAGTAGCTTGGCATGTATAAAACATGACGACATGCGAGCGATTCGTTGTGTACGAAAACCTCGCTTAAATTGACAGATGAAGCCCAAGGCATACCTTCCATCGGGTTTAACTTTAATATATTTTTCGTAATACGAGGCTTAAGCATGAAAACTCAAAAAAAACCACGGTCCATAACGCATAAAATAACCGGTGCAACGATGGTTGAGTATGCCATCATGGTTGCGTTAATTGCAGTCGTGTCTATCTTTACCATTCAAACTTTAGGCACCACTGTGAATACCACATTTTCAGCCGTGAACGACGCAATGGGTACGATTGGTGGCGGTGCTGGTGCTGGTGCTGGTGCTGGTGCTGGTACCCAGTAGATAGAGACCATTGCTTGGGCTTTGGCGAACCCTTGGTTTAACCTAGGGTTCGCCCCAAAGTCGGAATTTAAATGGGTAAATTCCAGGTGAATGTGGACAAATAACACCCGACCAGCCGAAAAATAAACTAAATTCCGTCATTTCTTGAAAGAGCTTTCCAGGCTAGCATTCAAGCACTTAGCCTCCTAGCTATTCCGATGACCCCCGGTAACCGCTATTTTATTGGTTAATAGGGCCTCATCGCCCATTTTATCAAAAAAACGCACAAGCCATGGATACAAGCCTCACCGTGTTATTTGGCTCTTAAAGCGGTCGGTTCAAACAACTTTGCCTCCGATAGAAATATCTTCTAACTATCAGGAGATCAAGTTCTTCCGATCAGTTACAAACCATTCGCATTGCTAGAAAACTCTTGCAACGTAGGTTCTTTAAAAACACCAGTAACCCACAGATTGAGTGAACGAGATAAAAGATGCTGTCAAATAATACCATTCAAAATAATCATTCAAGAAGCAATTGTTTCCCTAACTTAACGTCGACGAACCCCTTTGTGGTCCGACCAAAAACCTTGGCTGAGGCAGGATTAACTCCTGATTTTGTGGCTAATTTACTTTGCAAGCATTTATATGCTGGAGGAGTGCAGGATCTCTGTCAACTGATACAAAATATTGCATTGGTTGGAAACATTTTGGAACCAGTACTTGACCAACTACGCTGTCAATCGCAAATCGAGATTCTTTCCGCCAACGAATCCAGTCAGGGTGTTCGATATACATTAACCGACCAGGGCCAAATAAAAGCCTTAAATGCGCTCGAAAAAGATGGCTATTCGGGGCCTGCTCCAATTCCCCTTGACCAATATACCAAGCTTGTAAAACAACAATCTGTCGAAAATCGCAAGGTAACGAAGCAGGAGATGCTTTCAGCATTTGCCGACACCACCATTCATGGAAATATATTAGACCAACTGGGACCAGCACTCCACTCAGGTCGTGCCATGATAATTTATGGTTTGCCAGGTACCGGTAAAACTTTTATTTGCAAACGATTAAGTAGGCTTTTAGGCGATCCAGTTCATATTCCCTATGCTTTGCTGGTCGGTGACACTGTCATCCAGTATTACGATCCAGTTATCCATATTCCCGAATACTCGGAAAGCCCAGAACTGGCCAATACTCAAGTTACTCAAGGGCACGATGCCCGATATGTTTATTGCAAACGACCGGTTGCCATCTCTGGCGGTGAATTAACATTAGAAATGTTGGAGATGGAATATGACTCTGTCACTCGCCAAACTCAGGCCCCGGTGCAACTTAAAGTTAACAACGGCATTTACATCATTGACGACCTGGGACGACAAAGGGTACCGACAGGTGATTTGTTTAATCGATGGATAGTACCTTTGGAAGAACGTATTGATTATCTGACCACACATACAGGAAAACGCTTTCCCATCCCCTTCGACCTCATACTCATTTTTTCCACAAACCTTCATCCTAATGATCTGGCCGATGATGCTTTTTTAAGAAGGTTAGGATACAAAATCAATTTTCAACCACTGAACCGAGACGAGTATAGAGGGATTTGGGTCCAAGAATGCAACAAACAGTCCATGCAATGCGATTCGAAAATTCTTGATTTGCTTTTTGAAATTTACCAAAACGAAAATCGACCTCTACTACCCTGCCATCCGCGTGACTTAATTAGCCTGGTAAATAACCATTGTTGTTATAACGAATTACCGGCTGTCATGTCCTCCGATCAACTACACGCAGCATGGAACAATTACTTTATTAATCAAAATGATGGAGGTTGACCATGAGTTTGAGGTTTTTTTTAATATTAACGATCGCTCTCCTTTTAGCTACTGGATCAGCATGGATGGCCTATCAATGGATATCCAACTCTGGCAAGAAGGCAATAAACCCCAGTACCACCACAATTCCGGTTCGGTCGGTTGTCGTCGCTGCTGAAAATATCAACTTTGGAACCAAACTGGAGCAGTCTCAATTGAAGAAGATCGAATGGCCGTCATCAAGCATTCCCGATGAGGCGTTCCAAGATATAAACCAACTAATCGGTCGAATCGCAACCCGCCGTTTTGTTGCAAACGAGATTTTCCTTCAACAAAATGTTCGCAAACACCTTGGTGGTAGCACATTGTCGGCTCTGATCGCCAAGGGTATGCGTGCGATAAGTGTTCGGGTCAATGATGTTGTTGGAGTAGCTGGATTTATTTTACCGGGTAATTCGGTCGATATAGTGGCCAGTCAGAAAAAAGGGAAAACACATACCTTATTACGCAGTATTAAAGTACTTGCAGTCGACCAGGAAGCATCTCCTGACAAGGAAAAACCTGCGGTTGTGAGAGCGCTTACATTGGAGGTGACACCTAAGCAAGCCGAAATTTTGGTCGCCGCGTCCCAAAAAGGAACCCTGCAATTCACACTACGGAATCCAACCGACCAATCAGAACCAGCAACCAGAAAGTCTAAGCGGACAGTCTATACTATAAAACCAAAGCATACGGTGCAAAATTTTTCTTGGAAAACCAATAAACTTTCGACATGTAACGGTGCATATTGTTAGGTTGAAATAGGGTAAATATATTGATCCGTTACACAAGGATACCAACACAATGGTTCCATTTTCCCCTCGTCATTGGGTTAGTCATCGGTGGGAATCTGCAGGCGGCACAGCTGAAACCGATTCAGTTGCATATTCAAGTTCCGGTCAATAAATCAACGATTCATACACTGGAAAAACCAGTCAGAAACATCATAAAAATTGATTCAAACAAACCACCAAATATTGCAGAAATAACTCTTGTCAATGGCCACCATATTTGGGTACACGGCAATCTAGTCGGGTTCACCAACACACTGTTAGTGGATGATGACAAGCAAGTCATCTACATTATTGACGTTGAAGTGACCCCAGACATTGAAACCCTCAAACGGCGAATTCATGAACTTCTACCGGGAGAAAAAATTGGTGTGCGGAGCGCGAAAAGAAATATCGTACTTAGTGGTGAGATATCCAATCTAGTCAAAATGGAAGCCGTGGTGCGACTAGCCGAAGGCTTTCTGATCGCCACAAAGCAACCTGTTAATGCCGAAACGCTCCCCACCCAACCCCACGTTGTGAATCTTATGACGGTTGGCGGTGCCCAACAGGTCATGCTCAAAGTGATTGTGGCCGAGATAAAACGATCTTTAGGAAGGGAGTTAGGTGTTACGTTTCACGCCACTACAACCGGTAGCGATGGCCAGTTTGGTATTTCTAAAGGCGGCACCAGTTTTGATGAAGCAACCCAGCTCTTTCGGCCAATAGTTTCTGGCATATCATCGAGTGGTATTTTTGGTCTTTTTTCGGCTGGTAGCTGGTTGTTCGACCTAACCATAGAAGCCTCCCAAGATAACGGCTTAATCAAGCTATTAGCCGAACCAAATCTAACTACTTTAAGTGGTGAAAAAGCAAGTTTTCTTTCCGGTGGTGAATTCCCATTCTTGAGTGATTGTGGTCAAAATCAATGTAGCGTTTCGTTCAAAGAATTTGGTGTTGGTGTAGATTTTTTGCCAACTGTACTAGATTCTGGCCAAATTAATTTGCAAACAGCGGTAATCGTCAGCGAATTGTCCGATGAAGCTTCTTTATCCCTAGTAGCACCCAATGGGGTTGTGCTTAGCCAACCATCACTAACCGAAAGAAAGATTTCAAGCACAGTTGAATTAGCAGACGGGCAAACATTAAGCATTGCCGGATTAATCCGGGATAATGTGACCGAAGCTGCAACCCGATTCCCAGGCCTAGGCGATATCCCATATTTGGGTATGCTGTTTCGCAGTCAACAATCTGCTAAAGAACAAACCGAATTGGTCATATTTGTAACGCCTCATCTAGCCCGGCCGATACACAGAAAAGACATCCAACTTCCTACCGATTCTTTTATCGAACCCAACGATATAGAATTCTATCTACTAGGACGAATGGAGGCCCAATATCAATCTCCAGGTTCCCCGGGATACCAAAATAGTAATTCTAATCATGCAATAGGCTTTGATGGGGGAATGGGGTTCGAGGGAAATTTTGGACACCAACTGAGCAATGGGAGATCCCGATGAAGATTTGGCATACAAACGAAGGATTTTTGTCATTCAAAACAATCTGTTTGTTGGTTGCTTTACTGTCATCGCAAGGTTGTGGGCAAGATTGGCGAGTTGCGCCACTCCGCGTTGATCAAAATTTTGGCAATGCGGTAGTAAATGTTTCGGCTGCACAGATATATGATCAGCATCGCGCCAAGAACCCGAACACCCACCCGCCTGAAAAGCTAGATGGTGTTGTGGGTCAGGAAATCCTCAAATCCCTTCGTACCCGGAGTAAAGTTAAAAAAACAGTCCGCTCCATCAATATCGACAAAAACAGGTAACAATCGTTGTAGTACGATTATGAACCTTAAATTACACGTTTCGACACAAAAAGGTATCTTCCTCCCACTGATTGCAATTGCTATTCTTGTCATACTTGCAACAGGGGGATTGGTCATCGATTTAGGCCAAGCCTATGTCAATAAAACCAAGCTCCAGAGCGCTGTCGACGCAGTTGCCCTGTCAACTGTAATCAGCCTGTGGAACAACGGGGAAGGATTCCCCGATGGAATCGATGTCACAATGGATGGCCGTGCAACCTTTCAACGGTTCACTGCATCTCCTGATAATGCAAACCTAAGCAGTGCTGTTGTTGAAATCAAATATTGGAATAATACAACCAGTGACCCAAGCCCAGGTAGCATTTGGGCTACCAACGCTAATGCCAATACCCGTTTGGCCAGAGCCCGAGTTAATAGCCTCACGACCGATACTATGCTGATGCGGGTGGTGGGTTTGAATACTGTTTCCGTTAGCGCAACAGCAGTAGCTGGTCTTCAAGGAATCACTTGTGGTTTCCGGTGTTCACCGAATAGTCCACCGAGTAGATTTGCCATCCCGACTCCCGTTCTGGTCGTGCCCGGAGGAACCGGTACACAGGTACGGATTGTGCTCTTCAAAGACCCGGATGGTGGGGATGCTTAGACGAAAGTATCGCCAAGGTGCCAAAGGTGGAGCGATGATAGAATTGATTTTAGCGCTACCGCTATTATTACTATTGACAATTGGCATCATCGAATTAGGAACAATATTTTTTACCTGGAATGCATTAAATAAATCGGTTCGGGATGGCACACGTTTCCTAACTGATCCCAACGTATCGGTTAGGTCCGGAAATAACGTTACCACTACACCTACCAATCGTCAGCGAGCCATCAACTTGGTCAAGTACGGTAAATTTAATCCAATAATTGGCACCGACCCTTTGGTTGTCAATTTTACCAATGCCAATAACCCACAATTCGTAGTCAACAATCCAGTATTCCGAGATTTTCTGGGCGGAGATGGTACACCTGATCACGTTGTAGTATCTGCAACCTATATCCATCCCTTGATCGTGGCTGACACCCTGAACGGAATCATGGGATTTTTTGGGGGAGATTTCAATAGTGGCAATATTACGATATCGTTGCCCGCTACCGTAGTCATGCGGATACGGTGAAATCTAAACACACCGGCGCCGTGCTAGTGGAATTGGCGATCACAGCGCTAATGTTCTTTATTATTTTATTTGGGGTGATTGAATACTCACGCCTCCTTTTCACCTGGAATACCCTAACTGAAATCACCCGCCGGGCAGCTCGATTGGCCGCAGTCTGTCCGCCCAACCATCCAGCTATTCGAGACAAAGCTCAGCTTGTATCGCTACCCAACTTCACAGATGAAAACATACAAATACGTTATTTTGACGAAAATGATCTTGAGCTCTCAAGTTTGGCTTTTGGCACTGTTTCGGATACAAAAACAGATCCAAGCTCTACCTATAATCAAAACTTTGGCAATATCCGCTATATTCAGATCACGGTGATCAACTATCAACACCGTTTAATCATTCCTGTAGTCGGCGGCTTAGTTTCTAGCCCAATTTTTACTACGGTAATCCCCCGGGAAAGCCTTGGAATAGGGCCTAGAAGCACCGATTTCAACGATTGCGATTTCCCGCTTTAAAAGACGCCTCATTCTTTTGATCAAAACCCTGATTTAATCATGTATCGAAAAGAGCTGTATTAACAACTGTTTGGTAACGAGAAAACATTTCGGAACAAATGAATTTAATGGAAAAAGGTCAACTAACTATATTATTACTTGGAAGGAATGAAGGCGATCTGACCATCCAGAAAGAGCTTTTGTCGGATCTTAACGCATATCAGATTACAATTCGGCTAATTCCATCATCTGCTCAGTCTCCCTTCGATGGGATCGATATACTTCCCGACGTAGCAGTCTTGAATCTGGATAGGAACGCCGAACATGACTTGAAAACGTTAGCTCTAAACCGCGATCAGGCGTTCCCCTCCATCATACTGGTGGGGCATGAAAACCACCCAAAATACCTTCGGCTTGCTTTGCAGATCGGCGCCCGAGATTTTCTTTCCCCACCCAAGATTGATCAACAGCTCGTCGATTGCTTGGTACGAATGCATCACGAAAAAACTGCTGTACATAGTCAAAAAGGGCGCATTTGCGCCATCATCAATGCCAATGGTGGATCCGGTGCTACATTTTTAACCCATAATCTTGCTCACATTGTTGCGGTCACAGAATCGTTAAGCGTCGCTGCAGTTGATCTGAATTTACAATTCGGTACTCTCGGGCTCCACATGGATCTCGTTCCCAAACAAGCATTATCAGAAGTCATCAATAATATCGATAAGTTGGATAGCTCAGCCCTCGACGGTTATATGAGTAAGCATAAAAGTGGAGTTCGGTTACTCGCCTCATCGAATGATCGCGTTTTGCTTTCGTCAGATATTTCCAGCGATAACCTTGACCGGTTAATCCGATTAGTAGGAAAGAGTTACGACAGGGTTTTTGTCGATCTTCCACAGCAAATAGATTCTCTAACTGGGACGATCCTTGAAAATGCAGATCAAATCCTAATTGTCCTCCAACAGAGTTTAGCCGGCATTCGCAACGCAACTATTTTAAAACGGATAATGACTAACGAACTGGATATTCTGGAGCAGAAAGTATGCTTTGTTGTTAATCGCTTTAACCGTAAATCGGTGGTAAGCGAAAACGATATTTCCGAAGCCCTCAACCAGGAAACTATTCATTGTATCCCCAACGATTACAATAGAGTCGCTCAGGCTTCTGACCTAGGACTACCTCTGTATGAATACGCAAAAAGAGCACGAGTTACTAAATCACTAATCGAACTGTTGAACACGTTCCAAATGGGAACAAATGCTACCGTCAAGAAACGAAAAGGGGCATTGAGGTGGTTGTTTCCGAGTAGTGTATAGGAAAAAAGATTATGAACTTAAGATCTCGCCTTTTTCAAGCTAAGACTAACGTAAAAGTTGAAAAAAAAACCGAAGGTGTTGCCGTTGAACCTATGGATACCATCCAGGAACACCCTAGGTTGGAAATTCAGACACTTAACGAACAAGAAATAGAATACAAAGACGTTCTCCATAAAAAGTTGCTTGATGTTCTGGATCTACCCTTAATAGCAAGCATTGACCCTAAAGAAGCACGAAAACAAATTAGCAAAATCTGCGAAAGCGTGCTCAATGATCAGTCTTTTCCTGTTAACTACAACACTCGACAATTATTAATAGAAAAAGTCAACGATGAAATTCTGGGGCTTGGTCCATTGGAACCACTATTAAAAGAACCAACAGTGTCTGATATTCTTGTGAACGGCCCGAAAAAAATCTTTGTCGAACGATTTGGTAGACTCGAAGCGGTCAACATCAAATTCAATAATAATGCTCATTTACTAAAGATTATCGATCGAATAGTCGTCAATGTTGGCAGAAGAATAGACGAATCGTCTCCTTTAGTAGACGCCCGTTTGCCGGATGGGTCTCGTGTCAATGCCATTATCCCCCCTCTTGCGCTTGACGGAGCTGCTTTGTCAATTCGGCGATTTTCTGTAGATAAATTAAATCTCGACGATCTAGTCTCTAAACGAAGTATTAGCGAACAAATGGCCGAAGTGTTTGAAGCAATTGTAAAAATTCGAAAAAACATATTAATTTCCGGGGGTACCGGATCAGGAAAAACGACCATGCTCAATGCTATGTCCAATTATATTCCAGAAAACGAACGCATTGTTACCATTGAGGATTCGGCGGAATTACAGCTACAGCAAGAACACATCGTACGCCTGGAAACACGGCCAGCGAATATTGAGGGAAAAGGGACGATAACACAAAGGGATCTATTAAAAAACGCATTGCGTATGCGGCCAGATAGAATTGTTGTTGGCGAAGTTCGGGGCGAAGAAGCATTCGACATGTTGCAGGCAATGAACACAGGGCACGATGGTTCATTAACCACAATCCATGCAAACACTCCGCGTGACTCACTAGCTCGGGTGGAAAACATGGTTTCCATGGCAGGATACGATTTACCGGCAAGGACTATTCGTAATCAAATCGCCTCAGCAATCGATGTGGTTCTACAATTGGAACGCCAGCAAGATGGCAATCGACGGGTAACAAGCATGACCGAAATTAGTGGGATGGAAGGTGAAGTGATCACCATGTCGGAAATTTTTAAATTCGTTCGAACCGGCCTGAGCGAGGAAGGCAAGGTACTTGGCCATTTTAAAGCAACTGGCATAGTACCTCGTTTCTTTGAAACATTTAAGCAGTTCGGTATTGACCTAAACATCGAAGTTTTTAATTGAGCACTTTCGTATGGATCAAACAACGCTAATTACATTTCTGGTGTTGGTTTTTGGAACAGTGTTTCTACTCTCTCAGATTATTCTCGTACCATCCTTTGGGACGCGAAAGAAAGATATCAATCTGTTTAAAAAACGCCTTAAAAAAATCTCCGAAGAAGAATCAACACAACATCAAGTTTCGCTAATTCGGGAGAGATACCTTAAAAAGCTAAATCCACTGGAACTTTGGCTCGAATCATTTTCTCTCATATCACTGTTAGAAAATCTAACCGAACAATCAGGAAGGTTCTATCCGGCATATCGCGTTTTTTTAATAATGATTGGTTTGGCCCTTTCGGCCGCTATCGTCACATGGGTAACTACGTCAAATTATTTGGTCGTAATTGCTGCAACGATGTTGGGATTCTGGACACCAATCATCAAATTAAAAAAGGATCGGAACAATCGGTTAGCAAAATTCGAGGAACAGTTACCTGATGCAATTGACATGATGGTTCGTTCATTGCGTTCCGGTTATCCGTTTAATGATGCGATGGCTTATGTTTCTGACGAGATGCCTCATCCAATCGGTAAAGAATTTGGAATAATATTCGACGAAATGAATTATGGCCGTGATCTGAAAACGGCAATTCTGTCAATGCTAGCTCGGGTCCCCAGCATGACGTTGGTAACAACATTCACCGCGATTCTTATACAACGGGAGACCGGGGGTAGTCTCGCCGAAATTCTACAGGGAATTTCATCGTTGCTTAGAAAGCGTTTTCGATTTCAACGACGGATTAAAACGCTCAGCGCCGAAGGACGAATGTCGGCATGGGTATTGGCATTGCTCCCGTTTTTCTTTTTTTTCATAATGTATTTTATTAATCCGGATTACCTTACCCCGCTATTGACGACTGAAGCTGGACGCTATCTGCTGATCGCAGCTGTCCTACTTGTCATTGTTGGGTCATTCTGGGTACGCAAGTTAATCACGATCGACATCTGATAAGGGTCTAGAATTGTGGAAAAATTCACTGAGTATTCCTTTTTGTTCCTGCAAGACCAACAAACGGTGAAGTGGTTATTTGTTCTTTTCGTTGCTATCGCTGTATTTATCTTATGCCTTTCACTGTTGATTCTTGGTGCTCGCACTTCCCACCCGGTAACCAAACGCCTCTATGAGATAACCAAAACCAATTTGCCCACTCATTCACGCGGCAAACTAACCACAAATATCGAAAACGTCGGTAGCTTTGTCGCTCCAAGCGAAAACTCCAGTGACCGGGTCGACGCCAGGCAGCGTTTACAGTATGCCGGGTATGGTGATAACGCATTACCCTACTATTTTGGTATTAAATGCATTCTCATGCTGTTGCTTCCCGGCCTCACCTATTTAGCTATCCTTTTTTTTCCGACCATCGAATCGACAACAAGCATGATCGCTATTGTTTTTTCTTGCGCGGCGGGGATGATTGCCCCAAGCTTTTACCTTGACCATAAGGTGACGCAACGACAACGAGAGATCCGCCATGGGATGCCCGATATGTTGGATTTATTGATTGTATGTAGCGAAGCCGGGTTGGGCTTCGAAGCAGGTCTAGACCGTGTTGCCAAAGAGATTGCGTTAAATAATTTAGAAATTTCCCGGGAACTTAGTATAGTCGGTGCCGAAATGAGAGCCGGTCTTGATCGGCAATCGTCGTTGCGCAACTTGTATTTGCGCACAGGGGTTGAAGAAATGCGGTCGTTGGTCTCAGTTTTGGGACAAAGTGCCCGCTTCGGTACCAGTATCGTAGATGCCTTGCGTGTTTATGCGGAAGACTTAAAAGATAAACGTCTACAAGATGCTGAGGAACAAGCTGCTAAACTAAGTATTACGCTATTGTTTCCGCTGGCATGCTGCTTTTTTCCCTGCATTTTCATCGTGATATTAGGTCCAGCTATGATATCCGTCTACAAGGCATTTGCACATTTGGGTTAATCAATGAAAACCTTATTAAGACCTACGTTTTGGTGGCTAGTAATATATTGTCTCTCCACATTAGTCGTTGGATGCTCCACATCACCAACTAAAATAGATGGCCATTCTTCTGATTCGAGCTTGACTCAGCAAAAAAGCATTTTCAAAAAACTTGGAATCGTGGTCGATTCAATCGATGAAGCCCTAGCAAAAGGAGAGATGGCTATACGAGATGCGCAGCGAGAGAAAGCATTATTTTACTTCCAACAAGCGCTTAAGTTTGACAAAAATAACTTTACCGCTCTAAATAAAACAGCAAAAATCTATAGCGAATCTGCAATGTGGGACCAAGCTTCCCGCGTGTACGAGAAACTAGTGACCTTGGATCCGACCAATGCCGAAACACACAAGCAATACGGACTTGTTCTATTAAACAACCGTATCGAACAGGAAGCGATCAAAGAATTATCCCTCGCGGTGGACCTGAATCCAAAATGTTGGAGATGTTTAAATGGGTTAGGATATTTGGCGGATCTAAGCGGCGAATATAAAAAAGCTGTTTCTTTTTACGAAAAGGCGTTAATACTATTCCCAAATAATCCAATTATCTTAAATAATTATGGTTATTCACACTACTTAGTTGGCAACTGGCAAGACGCAAGAAAATATTTCAAGCAGTCATTACGAACCAATCCCAATAATCCTCTCGCGATCAGAAATCTAGCGCTAATTGAAACTCGCGAACAGGCGTACCAGTCGGCTATTTTATTGTTCGGCAGAGTAATGAGCGAATCCGAAGCTTATAACAACATGGGTTATTTTTGTTTATTAGACAACCGATTCCAAAAGGCTGAAGAGTTTTTAAAAGTCGCCATAAAACTCTCACCTTCATACTACGAGAATGCTCACAACAATCTTAGGCGACTGGATTCGTTGCGAACCTTAGTTCGCCCTAGAAAAATAGACTAACTGGGATTTTATTAAACTCTTTACACCAATAGCGGAAAGACCACTAAACGGAAATGCCCCACCTTGCTAGTTTGAGAATCGATTTTGGTTTTCAATCTATCATAAGGACTTCATTCAACTGAAATCTCGCCAAATCAGATCCGAGTGAGTTTATTTACATGATATAACGAAGTCACATTCTCTGCGCGCGAACCCGAAACCAATAAAACCCAGGAGTATCATCAAAACAATCGGAGATTCGGACACCTGCCTCGACTGCTGCTCCTCTGGTTGCTGATCAGAAAAACTACCTGCTTCAATAAACACCGCAGAGTCAAGAAATCCATCCGAAGTGTCAGCCACAGCAAATTTTATTTGATGAGGGCCGACGCCCAATCCTAATTTATTTGCTGCAATAACCGTGGTTAAGCCATCCAATGCCGTATCCAAAGACAGGTTGGGAAAGCCATTAGTATTCTCAACATTGTTGCGATAAAAAGCAGAATTCAAACTAGCATTTACCGAGTTGATCGCGATCGGCGTATTGGTATCGGGGATAAGAGCAATATTTTCCCCATCTACAAATAATGCGAATACGTCATTAAATGCACTGTTCACAAAATCAATGTACTCTTCTGAAGCAAATACAAAGTTAAAGAACAGGTCACCTCCAATGCTGCCGTCGCCAAACTGGAATTCAAACTCGAGAACCGCAGCGTCAAAAGTACCCGCACCAACTATCGAAGAAAGGTCTTGGTCCCCAGGTTCCAATCGATTGACGTCTGGGTCGGCAAGTGCCTCAATTATCTCATCAGACAGTGGTAAACCCTCGGTTTCTGGCACACTATTAGTAGGATTAGGGCCCGGAATATCGTCTACATTACCCGTCATGAGAACGATACCGGCGTTAAAGCCAACTGGATTTTCCCCATCGCTAAAAGTAGCCGCCATATTGGTAGTTCCAGTAAACGAACCACTGCCGGGAGAAACTGTAATTCCAGCCCCTACAATATTATTTATCAAAGTGTTAGGATCTGTTGTTGGAGTTAGTACAATAGCCTGAGCTAAACTGGTAAAACTCAATGCTATTATAATAAATATTAAATGTACGTAATTTTTACACATGTGTCACCTCTATGTTCGTTTTTATCGCCTAAGGTTACACAAAGCATATTTTAAGCCACGCAATCTAAATATAATACTTATCAGATCATTGCACTAGGACGGATAGATCACATCGGCATCTATGTAAATTTTATTGACATATCGCTAATAATTTCACGAGAGCGCCCATAGATACCACCAAGACTCCTTAACCAAAATCATTTTAACAGTGAACGTAACCCCGAAAAGAATATTCTAAGTTAGTTCCCTACCCTTATTCCCTGTGTAAAGGTAAATCAAACTACCCACCGCCAAAAACATATTGACGTATATAGCAGTAACAAATGCAGGTCCGGCACCCAAACAACTAACCGGCCCCCATCCGGTTGCTCCAGAACAAACCGTTTCACAGGGCGGCCTGAACTAGATTTATGTTGTAACCGTTTTATAGCATTTATACGGCGCATTAACGGCTATATAATTTCGCTAACTCACCGATTCAGTTTGAATTATTGACCCAAAGAACAGGTTATTTCTATCCTTAGGTACATTAACAAATTACCTTTTTCTATATATATTAGAAATACGCAAAAATAGACAGTTTTTACCTTTGTCAGGAAGGACTGCCTGGACTTTACTATATTTTCAATAATTGGAAGTTATATGTTTGAAAAATAATGAAAAACCCAACCTTACAGTTATATCACATAAAGTGGGAAGTTGAAGTAGAAGCAAACTCTCCAGAAGAAGCAGCTATGTTGAGTTTAGATATGCAAATGGACCAACTTGGGGTTGCTACCATTTTTGTGGTAGATGAAAAACACCGAATCGACCTACAAGGCTATAAATCTATAAAGGTAACAGGTAGTTACAATAAATGTTCTACACTTTTCCGCACGCTCAAAACCCATTGATTAATTGGACGGAAATGCCAATCTAGATCGGGATCAAACCCTGGTTTCTAGCGACTAGGGCTGCTTCGATGCGGTTTGAAACACCCAACTTGCCGAATATCGCACTGGCGTGAAATTTGACAGTCCGCTCACTGACAACCAAAAGCTTAGCGATTTCCTTATTGCGTTTACCTTCAGCCATCAACCGAAGTACTGCTTTTTCACGGTGCGTCAGGGAACCGGAGTCTGAAGGTTGAAGGTTTGGTTCTTTAGTATCCGCAAGCTGCCCCATAACCTTCAAAGTAATTTCAGGGTCAAGAAAGGTTTTTCCCTCAGAAACCAACCTTATCGCATCGATCAGTGTTTGGGTTGGCATATCTTTCCGCAAATATCCTTGTATATTTGATCTAATAGCTTCAACTATACGCCATTCATCACTGTAATTTGAGTAGACTATAGTCGACACTTGCGGGTGAATAGCCCGCAGCCTTGTCAAAGCCTCCAAACCACTGGAGTCTTCCATCTCCAGATCAAGAATTACAATATCCGGTAATAATGAAGTCACCATGTCACAACCATCAGCCAAGTTGGCTGCTTCGCCAAGACAGCATAAATCGGGCTCTGCGTTGATTAAATTCGCTAATGCGTACCGAATAACGGGATGATCGTCGATCATTAGGACACCGATCTTAATATTCGCTGGATTCATGGCAGCTCTAGTCGAGATGACTCATAGGTCGCAGAATATGAGCCGAAAATATTGTTTCCTGAAGCGTAGACTGCTACCTGTTGGTGGCCAATAACCATCAACAAGGTTCTGCTCAGATTTATAACTACTATTTGCTAGCTGCATCATCGATTTTTTTACATTTCTAAAACTTAAAGACACTTCCGAGCCCCCGCTCGACACATTTACGCGCTTTTTATTCGACTTTGGAATGAAATTGTCCGGAATCACACAGTTTTAGGTTTTTAGCCATTGGCAAGTAGCTAATGGCTGCAATCGTCAAGAATTAAAATACTCTCTGGATCTATTTCTAGTTTAGACGTTAATTCCTTTTCTGCGAAGAACTCCAGTTTTTGAATTAGTATGCTTTTCGCCATCACCCCTGTTGGTAGTTCTTCTCGTTTTGAAATCCATTCTTGAACTGGATCGGCAACCTAACGCGGAATTAACTGAATGAAAAACCTACTGGTCTTGAAAAACTCACACACGCCCCAATTTATTGAAATAACAGTGGCTAAATAAAGCGCTGTCATTTAACCCATATTGCTTAACTTAATAGAGGATATGATTATGACTACATTTGATTTTTCCCCATTATACCGTTCGTCCATCGGGTTTGATCGCCTGGCATCGTTGATCGATGCGGCAACACACAGTGACCATGGGCAGACCACTTACCCGCCCTATAATATCGAAAAGGCTGACGAAGACCACTACCGGATAACCATGGCTGTGGCAGGATTCACCCAAGAGGATTTATCCATCGAATCCAAGAGTAATCAACTGATGATTACTGGCACGAAACACAATACTAACCCGGCCGATAGCAAGGAATATTTACACCGAGGTATTGCTGAACGGTCTTTCGAACATCGTTTCCAGCTTGCTGATTTCGTGCGGGTTGAGGGTGCCAACCTCGAAAATGGATTACTCCATGTTAAGCTTTTGCGGGAGCTGCCGGAAGCAATGAAACCCAAAACTATCGCGATTCAAACGACATCGTCCGAGCATTTAATCGAAAGTGAAAAGAAACAAGCCGCTTAATCGCTGTTCCCACTTGTTTTAGATGAAGCCCGGGTGTAAAAACCTGGGCTTTTTTTAGAAGAATTTCCGATTCAACATCCTTATACCACTAACACGATTCTCTGTCATTCTCCTACGGAAACAGTCCTTAAAATGACTCAATTGAGTCATTTATTTCTTGAGTAGAATCGGTTTAATATCGTAGTCTAATCCGAAGTTTTAAAAACATCCAGATATGTGGACCTTGAAAAAA
>Ga0209992_10001532_pt1 | contig 23811 bp, 18 predicted proteins | sample 2SBtaG_2_FD_182564 | JGI IMG/M metagenome (GOLD analysis project Ga0209992, IMG submission 182564) | Deep subsurface microbial communities from Kolumbo volcano to uncover new lineages of life (NeLLi) - 2SBTROV12_ACTIVE470 metaG (SPAdes)... | ecosystem: Environmental > Aquatic > Marine >... | reverse complement strand
GGTCCGCCTGGAAGTCCCGTGTGCCCGCCCACGTCAGCGTGCCGTGCAGGAGACGGACGCGAAGGGCCTCGGGGACTTCGTCGTGCAGCGCGAAGAGCTCCCGGGTCAGTTCGTCCTGCGGGGGCCTGGTCAGGTCCTGGGGCACCGCGGTGGCGAGGGCGGCCGCCGCTTGTTCAGCCTGGGCCAGCAGAGCGGTGTCGTCTGCCCCAGACCGCCCCTCGGCCTGCCAGAACGCGGCCGCCGACAGGACCGCCCAGGCCATGGCGAAGCCGGCTAGCCCACGGAAGACCCGGTGCTGGAAGCGTGTGCGCAGCGGCGCGTCCTCGTCGGCGGTGGAGCGTACCCCGCAGCTACCAGACCCAGGGGATCAGCCTGCGCCGCTCGGCCGGGTAGTCGGGAAAGGTCCCGCGGTACCAGGCGTGGTTCGTGATGGCCCGGGGCACCAGGTTGCTCGCTGTCCACAGCGCAAAGGCCAGCCCAGGCAGGCTCCACGTGGCGATGGCCCAGCCCGTCCACTCCAGGATCTCCCCCAGATAGTTCGGGGCCGAGACCCAGCGGTAGGCGCCTGCTGTCGGGATCTTGTAGCCGGACTCCCCCGGCGCTCGGAGGTTGCGGAGCACGGCGTCGCTGTGGCGGTTGAGGGCGAAGCCCAGCCAGAACACCAGGAAGCCGACCGCAAAGGCCGGGGTGGTGAGCCAGTCGGTGGTCCAGGCCGGGGCCCGGAAGAAGATCCAGTAGAAGTTGAGCCAGTCGATGCCGCAGTTGGTGACCACGGCCAGCACCGCCACCAACAGCGGCATGCGCTTGCCGCTCATGCGCATTCGCAAGGGGTAGATGAAGGTCCGGTGCACGTAGTGGGTCAGCCACATGCCCAGGAACAGCACGGGCACCAGCGCCGTGGTGCGGTCACTCAACAGCCAGCAGGCCACCGGAACCACGACGGCCGGGAGCTCCATGAGGATCCAGCCCCAGGCGCTGGGAATCGTGGGCCCCCACCCGGCGCGGGCGTGCCGGCCATAGGGCGCACTCAGGAGCAGCAGCACCCCGAACACCAGGGCGGCCAGGCCGAACCACCCCCACAACAGGGGCTCGTAGAGGGCGTCCGGCTGCACCTCGGCTGGCTAACCGGCGTGGCATACTCCGGCGCCGATGCCTCGCACCCTCATCGTCGGCGACGTGCACGGCTGTGCCGACGAGCTCGCGGGCCTGCTGAGTCAGGCTGGCGCGGACCGCGTCGTGCTGGTGGGTGACCTGTTCACCAAGGGCCCGGATCCCGTCGGGGTCTGGCGCCTGATCCAGGCGCACCGGTGCGAGGCGGTCCTGGGCAACCACGACGCGTGGCTCCTGGACCACTGGGCTCGCCGGACCGGGCCGCTCACCGACCTCGACGGGACCGCTCGGGACTTCCTGGACGGCCTGCCCCTGTTCAAGCTCGAGCGGGGTCTCGTGGTGGTCCACGCCGGGGTGCACCCCAGGCTGGGGGTCGGGGGCACCCGCCGGTGGATGGCGCTGAACCTTCGGCGCTGGCCTGACGACAGCGACGAGGCACAGCCTTTCTGGTACGACGCCGGCTGGCAGGGCCCCCAGACGGTGGTGTTCGGACACGACGCCCGGCGCCGCCGGGTGCGTCGGGAACACGGGGGGCGTCCGGTGGCCATCGGCCTGGACTCGGGCTGCGTGTATGGCGGGGAGCTGTCCGGCTGGCTGGTCGAAGAGGATCGACTGATCGTCGAGCCGGCCGCCCGGGTCTACCGGCCCGTCTGAGGATCAGCGGGCCAGCCGCTCCGCCCGCTGGGCCAGGGGGGCCAGGCCCAGATCGTCGGCCCGGAGCTGCAGGGATGCGAAGCGCGCCCGAGCCCCGCGATTGTCGCCGGCCATCAGGCGGCGACGGCCATCGAGCTCGACCGCCCCCAGGAAGAGGTCCAGCCAGGGTTCGCGCAGGCAGCGGCCGACCAGGCGGTCCCAGCCGTGGACCTGAACGGGCGGGAGCAGCCCGGCCAGGAGCCGCCCGTAGAGCACCAGCTCGGCCAGGTCGTGCTCCTGGGCCAGGCCCAGGCCTTCCTTGAGCGGGCGCCTGGCCTGGTCGGGTCGGTTGGCCTCGAGGTGGAGCCGGGCCAGCTCCAGGCGAACCACCGCGCCGCCATAGCCGTCGGCGGGTGCGCTCCGGAGGGCCTCGTCGAAGGCCTCGGCGTCGCCGAGGGCCCTGGCCCGGCGCGCCAGGGCGACGGGCACGTCTTCGACCCGGGTGAAGCGTGTGGCAAGGGCGGACAGGGTCTCGTCTTCCCGGGCCTGGTCCCCTGTCGCCGTGGCCAGCTCGAGCGCCAGGGCCAGAGCCCGAGCCTGGAGGGGGGCGCGGCCCAGCTTGGTGGCACCGTGCAGGGCCTGCTCCAGGTAGACCCCGCTCGCCGCCAGCTCGCCCCGGCCCAGTGCCTGCCGACCCAGCTCCAGGGCCGTCTCGGCGTGCAGGTGTTGGTCCCCGTGGCGCACGAACTGTGCCCGGGCCTCCCAGGCCAGGGCCTCGGCGGCGCGGCGGCGGCCGAGCATGCGGTTGCACCGAGCCAGGACCAGCGCAAAGGTGCCGGTGCCGCGGGGCAGCCCCAGCCGGCGCGTCATCGCCAGGCCGCGCTTGGCGATGTCCGTCGCGTCGGACAGCCGGCCCCTCCGGGTCAGACACCCGGCCTGGACCATGGACAGCTCCAGGTTCAGCAGGGTGTGCCGCTGGGGATCCAGTCGTCGCAGCCCCTGGTCACAGGTCTCCAGGGCCCCCTGGACGTCGCCCAGATCCAGCCGGCAGTCGGCGACCGCGAGCGCCAGGTGTCCGCTGAGCTCCTCGTCCTGCCCCTGGACGGCGTCCATCGACTTGCAGGCCCGGGTCAGTGCGCCCTTGGCGTCGCCCTCCCGCTGCCGGAGCTGGATCAGCAGCAGCGCCACCCGGTGCTTGTCCAGGGGTTCACCGGCGCGGGCGGCGGCCTGTTCCACCAGGTCCCGACGGACCCGCTCCGTGTCGCACATGTGGGCGATTCGGGCCCGGGTCCACGACAGCGGAAAGGCCAGCTTTTGGTACGCGGCGCTGTTGCGGTCTTTGGGGATGTCGTCGAGCATGAGCAGCCAGTTGCGGGCCGTGGCGTACCGTCCCAGCCGCTCGGCCGCGATGGCCGCCCGCGCGGCCGAGTGCCACAGGGTCGTCTCTTCGGCGCCCGCGGCGACCCGGTGGCGAGCCACCTCGATCCAGCGGGCTTCGCCGCGGGAGCGGTTCGACCAGGCTTCGGCCAGCCGGATGTGCGCGGTCGCCCTGTCCACGACCGCCGCCTGGGCCGCCCTCTCCATATGCGGCCCACAGAACCGGAGGGTCCGATCGGGCCCGATGGTCAGGAGACCGGTGTCGACCCAGGGCTTGGGGTCCCCGACGCACCACGACGCCACCTTGACCGGCAGCGGGCCCCCGGCCATGGAGAGCAGGCCGGTCTCGGGGCCGTGCTCGGCGAGGGCATTCCCCTGGAGCTCGGCCAGCCGGCGCAGGCCGTGCCGGACGGCCTCGCCTGGGCGGCAGGCCGAGACCTGGACGGGCTCGGTGGCGGGCAACAGGGCGCTGGCGACCTGGGAGGCGTCGTCCTGGTCCAGCGGGGGCAGCTCCAGGACCCGCAGCTGGCCCAGGGTCTCCAGGCGGGCCAGGAAGTCCCGGGCCTCGGGACAGATCCAGCGGTCGTCCAGGACGGCCAGCACGGACACGGGCACCCCGCCGTCGAGCACCAGGGTCTCCAGCACGCGGGCCGAGAGCGCGTCGAGCTGCTCCAGAGCGTGCACGGTCAGGACCAGGGCGCGGGCCCGGGCGGTTGCCCGCAGCAGGGCCACGACAGCACGGACCACGTCCTTGCGCGTGGCCGCAGCCCCCGGGTCTCCCTGGCCTTCCAGGGGCAGCGACGGCCACATCTCCAGCAAGGCCCGGATCTGGATCGGGTCCAGGTGGCGCCCCCAGTCTTCCTTGGGACTCGATGCCAGGATGCGACCCACGACCTCGCCGATGCAGCTGCCCGGCACGTGGGCCCGACAGGTCCCGTGCTCGGCGCGACGGCCGGTCAACAGCGCCTGGCGGCGAGCCTGCTCCAGCAGACGCCGCCGGCCGTCCCCGGCGTTGCCCCGGATCACCACCGCTCTGGCGCCGTGCCCCGCCATGGCCCGCATCAGCGGATCCATCTCCAGGTTGCGCCCTAAGAAGAGGTGCGGCATCGGCCAGTCGGCGACGCCCTTGCCTTCGAGCACCTGTTGCAGCAGCCGCCCAAGCTCGGGTGCGGTCGGTCGATCCGAAGGCTCCAGGGACAGACAGCGCTCGACCGCCGAGCTGAGTGCAGGGGGGACGCTGGGGTCCCGGCACGTCAGGGGCTGCAGTCGGTTCAGGATCTGGCGGGCGATCCAGCCGTGGGTCGAGCCTGCGCTGGGCCGCCGGCCGGCGATGCCCTCGTACAAGAGCAGGCCCACGGCGAACATGTCCGCGGCGGGGGTCAGGGGCAGGCCCACCACCTGCTCGGGGGCCATGAAGGGAATGGTGCCGACCATGCCCCCGGTCCCGGTGATCTCCTCGTCGACGGCCCACCAGCGCACCACCCCGAAGTCCAGCACGCGCACGTCGCCCGCTTCGGTGACCAACACATTGGACGGCTTCAGGTCCCGGTGCACGAAGCCCGCCCGGTGGATCGCGGACAGGGTCTCGCACAGCTTGACCGTGGTCTCGCAGGCCAGCCGCACGCGGTCGGCGGTGTCGGTGCGGGCCAGGATCCATGCCCGCATCGGCGCCCCGTCCACGACCTCCATCGTGTAGTAGAGCCAGTCCCGGCTGTGGCCCGCGTCGTGCACGGTCACGATGCCCGGCAGGGCCAGGCGGCGCAGGGACTCGAATTCCCGCAGGAAGCGCCGGTCCTGGTCGGGGTCTCCGCGGGGCCGCAGCTTCAGCGCGACGTCCTGGCCGTCCGGAGCCCGCGCCAGGTAGACGTGGGCGCTGGCGCCCTTGCCGAGCAGCCGGACCACTCGGTGGGCTCCGACGGTGGAACCGGGGGGTAGCTCCGGTGCGGGGCGGCTCACAAGGAGAGCCTACTCCTTCACAGGGCCTCGGCGCAGCGTGACCCCACCACCAGACCCAGGGCGTAGATGGTCAGCTGGGGGGGGACCCCGGTGCTCGACGGCATGAGCGACCCGTCGGCGACCCAGACGCCGCGGGCCCCGTGCAGCCGACCCTGGGCGTCGACGGCCGAGGATCGGGGCGCCGCCCCCAGGCGCAGGCCGCCCATCGGGTGCACCGCGGACAAGGGAGGGTCCTTGCGCCGCATGGACAGCTCGTCGGCCAGGGTCTCGGTGCCGGCCAGGCTGGTCACGACCACCGGCCTGGCGGTGGGAATGACGGCCTTCAGGGCACCTGCCGCCAGCAACAGGCGTGCCCCGGCGGCAAAGCCAGCTGCGAGGGCCCGGCGGTCCCCCCGGTCCAGGCTGTACCGCAGCACGGGGTGACCGGAGCGCGTGGCCGCGACCCGGCCCGCCGTGTGGTCGTGCAGCATCGGCGAGAGCGCCGCCATGCGCGGATAGGCCCTCATCCACCCGGCGTGCTCGCCGCCGAAGCCCGGGAGCTGGCTGGCCGTGATCACCGGATGGCCGAAGTTCGGCACCAGCCAGATCCGGCGGTCCGGGTCCGTCGGCGACAGGAATTCCGTGCACTCCCATGACTGGGGGATGCCCTCCCAGCCCCGGACCGGCTGATCGAACACCCCCCCGACCACCCCGCCGGGGTGCAGGTGCAGGCCGGCCCCGACCTGGTGGTGACGGTCGCCGAGCCCGGACGCCAGGATCAGCGCGGGGGAGCCTGTGGCCGAGGCCGCGACCACCACCGCCCGCGCGTGAACGCGGATGCGGTGGCCACCGACCGTGCGCCCCTGCACCCCCCGGGCGCGGCCGAAGCGGTGCGTGATGCGGTGAACCCGGACCCCGGACAGCACGCGGGCGCCCGCCTGGACCGCCTGGGGAAGGTAGATCTTGGCGGCGTTCTGCTTGGCGTCGTAGGCGCAGCCCAGCTCACAGAACCCGGACCCCAGGCAGCCGACCCGGTTGTGGAGCAGCGGGCCGTTGCGCCAGCCCAGGGCGCGGGCGCCCTGGCGGAACAGGGCGTTGTTGCGGTTGACGTTCTCCTCGGGCACCTGGCTGACCGAGAGATCGGCCTCGACCTGGTCGTAGGCTGCGGCCAGCGTGGTCGGCAGCTCGGGGAGACCCTGAACCTGGGCCCACCGGTCCAGCAGGCTGTCCGGCACCCGCTTGCACAGGTTGATGTTGTGCAGCGTGCTCCCGCCGACGCCCTTGCCCTGGAGCACGTGGATAGCGCCGTCGGCGGTGGTTCTCGCGGCGGCGTCCTGGAACAGCCGCGGCAGCATGTCCTCTTCCCGTTGGGTGAAGCTGCTGGGTCGCTCCCGGGCGCCCATCTCCAGGACGATCACATCGTGGCCCGCCTGGGCCAGGTTCTTGGCCGCCGCGCTGCCGCCGGCACCGCTCCCGACGACCACCACGTCGCAGCCCAAGGTCATCGGCCCGGCGGCGTGGGCGTAGCCTGGCTCGGTCACGGGCCCACCCAGGGCCCCGGATAGGCCAGGTGGGTCCAGGTCTCGCGGTGCTGGTAGTAGCCCATGGCACCGATCTGCTTGAGGCAGGCAAAGGCCAGGCGCCGCGGGTACAGCGACGACGTCGCCAGCGTGGACAGCACCGCGTCCTGGTCGGCGGCCGACAAGCGGGTGAAGCGGCTCCCCCGGGTCCAGACACACTCCCACTCCAGGGACCGGAACAGCCCTCGGCAGAGCCACTGCTCGCGCCGAGGGAGTTGGGCCAGGTAGGTCAACGCGGCGTCGGCTGCGCCTACCTGGGCCGGCGTGGGCGCAGGGTGATCGCCAGGGTCGAAGAGCCGAGCGAGCACGGCCTGAAGCAAGTCCCGCTCACTGGCCAGCCAGAACGGCGCCGACCCCACGGCGACCAAGGCGAGCCCGGACGCCAGTCCGAGCCCCAGGACCCGGCGCCGGGTCAGTCCGGTGGCGCTGTCAGGCCCCGCCACCCTGGAACCCACCGTTCTCGCGCACGTCGTCGAGCACCTCGACCACACGGAGGACGGCCTTGTAGCTGCCGAACGGCGGGTAGACATAGGTCCCGCAGATGCGCGGGTGCTGCTTGCAGATGTTGAGCGCGTCCCGCGCGATCTGGATGCCGATCTGGCGCTGCTCGGCCTTGTCGCCGGCGTTCCGCAGGCGATCCCGGATGGCCTGGGGGACCTGCATGCCCGGAACTTCGTTGTGCAGGAACTCGGCGTTCTTGTAGCTGGCCAGGGGCAGGATCCCGACCAGGAACGGCACGTCGGGGAACTGGTCTGTGCGGTCCAGGAAGTGGAAGAGCGTGTCGGCGTCGTAGACCGGCTGGCTGAAGAAGTACTCGGCGCCCGCCTCGATCTTCTTGCCGAAGCGCTCGGTCTCCAGGTCCAGATCCACGTGGGCTGGGTTGCAGCCAGCGCCCACGAAGAACCGGGTCTGCCCACCCAGGGGGCGGCCGGAGAAGTCCAGGCCCCGGTTCATCATCTGGATGAAGGTGATCAGGCCGATGCTGTCCACGTCGAAGACGGCGGTCGCGTCGGGGTAGTTGCCCATCTTGGGCGGGTCGCCCGTGACGGCCAGGATGTTGTGCAGACCCAGGGCGTGGGCCCCGATCAGGTCCATCTGCATGCCCAGGATGTTCCGGTCCCGGCAGCAGTAGTGGATCACGCTCTCCATGCCGGAGTCGGCCTTGACCAGCTGGGCCAGGGCGCTGGGGCCCATGCGGGCGATGGCCCGGGGGCCGTCGGCGATGTTGATGACGTCGATGCCGTGCTCGCGCAGGAAGCCCGCGCCCTTGCGGGAGCGGGTCGTGTCCATGCCGCGCGGCGGGTCGAGCTCCACGGACACGCAGAACTTGCCGCTGTAGAGCTTCTGGGCGAATGGTGTCCGCTCCAGGATGGGCATCGGATCGGCGGTCGCTGGCGCGTCCTCGTCCGCCGCCGTGACCGTCACGGTGCGCATGCCCGGGGAGACCGAGCGCACGAAGCTCCGGATCTCCTTGAACATGTCGGGGGTCGTGCCGCAGCACCCGCCCACGATGGTCGCGCCTTTTTGCACGAAGCGGCGGGCGTACTCGGCCATGTACTCGGGCCCGGCCAGGTAGATGAGCCGCCCGTCGACCTCCTGGGGCATGCCCGCGTTGGGCGCGGCCAGCAAGGGCAGGTCGGTGACCCCCGCCATGCGCTCGACCACCTCGAGCACGGTCTTGGGGCCGTCGGAGCAGTTCACGCCCAGAGCGTCGGCGCCCCAGCCGGTGATGGTCCGGGCCGCGTCTTCTGGATCCGGCCCCGCTAGCTGGTCGCCCTGTCGGCCGAAGTGGTAGCTCAGGCAGCAGATCACCGGGACTTCGGGCGCGACCTTGCGGCACGCCCGAAAGGCCTGCCAGAGCTCGGCGGTGCTGCCAAAGGTCTCCAGCAGGAACAGGTCCACGCCCTCCTCGGCCATGACCGCGGCCTGGATGCGGAAGGCCGCGTAGGCCTCGCCGGGGCTGAGCCGCCCCAGAGGCGCCAGGGTCGTGCCAGTGGGGCCGATGGAGCCGGCGATCCAGGCGCGGCCGTCGGCCACCTTGCGGGCGATCCGGACCCCGGCGGCCGCGATGTCGGTGGCCTGGTCCGCCAGGCCGAAGGGCGCAAGCCGCAGCGTGGTGCTGCCAAAGGTGTTGGTGGTCAAGACGTCGACGCCGGCCTTGACGTAGCCCCGGTGGACATCGGCCACGAGCTTGGGGGACTGCACGTTCAGACCGTCGTAGCTGCGGTTGATGAACATGCCGCGGTTGTACAGCTCGGTGCCCATGGCACCGTCCAGCAGCAACACTCTCTGTCCCAGGGCCTCCTTGAATGGAGGCCGGGCGCTGTCAGTCATCGACCCGGTCCTTCTGCCGCCCCCGTGGGGCGGTCTACTTTAGTCAGACGGCGCGGAGCTTCGCCACGATGGCCGTCGCGTTGTCGCCGCCCCCGCCGTCGTTGGCGGTGGCGATCAGGTGACGGGCGGACTCCAGCGGGCTCATGGACATGACCGAGTGGGCCAGCAGCCGGCTGAAGGCCGCGTGGAGCGGCGTGGCGTAGTCGGGCACGCCGTCGGAGCACAGCACCAGGGCTTCGCCGGGGAGTACCCGGATGCGCCGGTGCCAGACCGGCGGCAGTTGGGGCCGGCCGCTCTCGTCGAAGTGGCCCAGGTAGTGGGTGAGGGCGCTGTCCTCGGGCGACGGCAGCTCGGACGGATCCCGCTCCACCATGCGCATCAGGCCGTAGTTCATGTCGGGGCTGAGCTGTCCGGCACCGCTGGGGGTCACCAGGTAGATCCGGGAGTCGCCGAGCCCTGCCAGGTCGACGGTCTCGCCCCGCAGGAGCGCCACGACCACGGTGGTGCCCATGGGGATCCGGTCGGTGATGTCGCCGCCGGCGATGCGCAGGGAGCGGTCGCAGATCGCCCGGTTGGCCGCGGCCAGGGACGACTCAAGGAAGGACCGGGCCTGGGCCTGGCCCCGGGGCGCGTGGGCCAGCTCTCGCCACAGGGTGCCCATGACCTGGGTCGTGAGCATGGAGGCTTCGTCGCCGGTGCCGGTGTCGGACTGGGAGATGCCATCGGCCACCAGGAGCATGATGGCGTCGTCTCGTCGGGCGATGGTGAGGGCGTCCTGGTTGGTCTGGCCCAGCTGCATCTTGCCGAAGCCGATGTGGCTGTCCGATCCGAACTCCCAGCTCGCTTCCTTGCGGAATTCGCCCTCGACCCGGACCTCTTCGTGGGCCGCCGCGGCGAGCCACTTGGGGTAGACCTCGATGGCGTCCCGGGGACGCAAGTTCCGGTCCGGTGCCAGCAGGGGCTCGAGCAAGGCCATGGTCGACGCTGGCGCGGCAGGGGCCAGGCCCGGCAGGTAGGCCAGCAGCTTGTGGGGTGGGGGGTGTCTGGGCAGCGAGCGGCCCAGGATGCGGGTCAGCAGGAGGCGCCCAGCGGCCAGCAGGTCCACCGACGGGTCGCCGCCGCCGCGGCCCTCCTCCAGCAGGAGCCCACCGCCCTTGTCCTGGTAGAGTTTGCCCGAGAGCAGGCCCGCGGCCCGGCCGCCGGTGTGGACTCGGGCCAGGAGCCCCAGCATCTCGGCGCCGGCGTAGAAGATCTCCTGGCCCTCCAGCGGTGCCAGGTCGCTCCACAGGGTGCGGCCGCTGCCGGGGGCCCGAACGTCGACCTCGTCTTCGATGGTGACGATGCCGGCCGCCAGGGACACGTGGCCCTTGTGGAACTGGAACCCAGCCTTCTGGTCGAGCTTCAGGTCCCGCCACCACTTGTCGAAGCGCTCGGTGCCCAACAGGCCGCGGCCGGTGATCCACTCCTTGAGCGCGGTCGGGCTCTGGGGCTCCTGGAGCTCTTGGAGCAGGAGCGAGACCATCTCGACCGTCTCTTGCTGAAAACGACGGCGCAGGTCCTCGGGGTCCAGCACGCTCAGCGCGAAGAAGCCGTCTGGGTCGCAGAAGCGGTACCCGTTGCAGGCGGCCTCCTTGGAGACGGCCTTGGGGAGCTTGTCCCCGGGGGTCTCCCACTTCAGCGAGAACCCGTCCTGGCCGACCTGTTCGACCATCGCGAAGCCGAGGGCCGGGTTGTAGACGACCGCCCCTCGGTACAGCTCGCCTGGATCTGCGATCGGATGCACCGAGGCACTCTAATGCATCTGCCCCGGAAGGGGCTAAGGAGCCGGCATGGAGGTACGCGACCCCATCCACGGCGCCATCGGCGTCACCGAGCAGGAAGTCCCGATCCTGGACCACCCGTTCGTCCAGAGGCTCCGCAACATCAAGCAGGTCGGGTTCTCCGAGCTCCCCTTTCCCGGGGCCGTGCACTCCCGGTACAACCACTCGGTCGGGGTCATGCACCTGGCGGGCCGGGCCTTCGACGCCGCCTACCGGGACCACCTGTTCAGCGCACCCGCCGTGCGCGAGAACTACCGCATGGCCGTCCGGTTCGCGGCCCTGCTGCACGACGTGGGCCACGCGCCGTTCTCCCACTGCACCGAATTCGCGATGCCCCCGCTCGCGTCCCTGGACATCCAGGTCTACGACCCCGCGGTGCTCTCCGCTCGGGGCCCGCTGCGGGCCACCCACGAGGACTACACGGTCGGCATCCTGACGCTCTCGTCGCTGGCTGAGAGCCTGCGCACGGGGCTGCCGTTCACCCCGCGGCACATCGCGGCGTTGATCTCCCGAGAGGTCACGCTCGACGACGACTTCTTCCAGGACGGCGGCCTGGATCACCGGCTGGCCCTGTCCCAGCTCATCTCGTCCGAGCTCGATGTCGATCGGCTGGACTACCTGGTCCGGGACTCGTACTTTTCCGGGGCGCGGTACGGCATGGTCGACGTGAACTGGCTGGTCAGCAACCTGGGCCTGCACGTCCAGGACGACCAGGTCTCCCTGGCGCTGAATCGCCGGGCGATCTACGCCTTCGACGACTTCATGGTCGCCCGGTACCACATGTTCGTGATGGTGTACTTCCACCACAAGTCCGTGGTCTTCGAGGAGATGCTCAAGCGCTACTTCCTGGCCCCGGACTGCCCCTACGCGCTGCCCGCGGACATGGAGGCCTACCTCACCGTCGACGACGTGCAGCTGTTCGCTCACCTGCGCCAGACCGACGACCCCTGGGCCCGGGCCGTTGTCGAGCGCCGGCCCTGGAAGCGCGTGCTCGAGGTCCACGGCACCCCGGCCGAGGTCGACACTTCTGCGGCCGAGGGCCGGCTGCGGGACGCGGGCCTGGACGTGCTGGCGGCAGGCTCGGTGGGCAAGCTGAGCCGCTATGCGGTCTTCGGCCAGAAGCGCGCCTCGGCACCGCCCATCTACGTCGTCGACGACAGCCCCGGCCACGCCCGCTCCGTCGCGCCGCTCCAAGAGGCGACCCGGATCTTCCAGCGCTACGAGGACGAGCGCCAGATCGCCCGGCTCTATGTCGACCCGGCCGACGTGGCCGTGGCCCAGGCTGTGCTGGGCGGCTGAGCCAGTCCCCTGCGACAGGGACTACTGGAGCTGCTCCACGCCCTGGAGCTCTGGGAATTCCTCGATCAGCATCCGCTCGATGCCGAAGCTCAGGGTCGCCGTCGACGAGGGACAGCTGGCACAGGATCCGATCAGACGCAGCTGCACGATCATCTCGGGTGTGATGCCCATGAACTGCACGTCGCCACCGTCTTGCATCACGGCAGGGCGAATGTCCTCGTCGATCAACGCGGCGACGGCTCGTGCCAGCTCGGAGCCGTGGTCGACCTGTTGGACCTGGGCGTCGTCCGGAATGGCCGGGTCGCCGCTGGCGACGTGCTCGCGGATCAGGCCCTTCAGGGACGGCACCAGCTCCGGCCAGCCGTAGTCCGGATCCTTGTTGACGGTGACGAAGCGGGTGGTGACCAGGACCTGTTCGACGCCGTCCAGGGAGAACAGCCGGCGGGCCAGGGGGGCCTGGCCGGCGCTGTCCCGGGAGGGGAATTCATAGGTGCCCCGCCCGACCAGGTCCAAGGAGACCTTGAACATCAGGGCTTCGGGGTTGGGGGTGGGGAGCGTGTCGATGTTCAGGACGGCTTCCATCGCGGCCTCCGGGCCGAACAGGGTAATCACCCCTGGACGGCGCGGGTAGGCCGTAGGAGCGGGAGATGGCACGGGTGATCCAGCGCAGGGGTGGCCACGCCGAGGGCGTGCACCCCTTCAGCGCGGTCTCGGTCCGCGAGGGCCGCGTGGTCGGCAGGTTGGGCCCGCCGGTGCGCACCACCTGGCGATCGGCGGCCAAGCCCTTCCAGCTGCGCACGTCGCTCGGCGTGCTCGGCGACCCGTCGCTGCCGCCCGAAGAGCTCGCGGTGGGCGCCGCCAGCCACACGGCGGAGCCTCGGCACCTGGCGGTCGTGCGGGCGGTCCTGGGGCGGTTCGGGGTGGCCGAGGAGCAGCTGCGCTGTGCGGCTCATGCGCCGCTCTACCGGCCCGCCGCCGACGCCGTCGTGCGGGCGGGCGGGGCCTTCAGCGACATCCACAACAACTGCTCGGGCAAGCACGCCTTCATGCTGGCCGCTACCCGAGCCGGCGGCTGGGGGTCGGACTACCGCGCCCGAACGCATCCGCTCCAGGCACGCATTCGAGCGGGCCTCGTGACCCTGTGCGGCGCCGAGCCAGACCACGGGATCGACGGCTGTGGGGTGCCGACCTTCGTGCTCCCGCTTGCGGCCTTCGGACGCGCCTGGGAGACCCTGTCTGTGGCCTGGTCGGGGGACGGGGATCCGGTGCTGGGGGACATCGCCCGGGCGATGCAGACCCACCCGGAGCTGGTCAGCGGCGCCGGTCGCCTGGACCTGGACATCGCCCGCGGCGCCCAGGAGCCCCTGATCGTCAAGATCGGCGCCCAAGCTCTGCACTGTCTGGCCCTGCCCGAGCGCCGGCTGGCCGTGATCGTCAAGGTGCACTCGGGCGATGAGTCCGCTCTGGCGACAGCGACCCGCACGGCCCTGGACACGCTGGCACCCGGCGCCTTCCAGCCCCAGCCGGACTGGGACTGGGAGACCGTGCGCAATGTGGCGGGGGTGCCGGTGGGCGACCGCATCGCCGAGCTGGACGAGCGTCCATGACCGTGCCGGAGACCTTCTACGAGGACCAGCTGCGGCCGATCTTTTCGGCCCATGACTGGCTGGTGGCGTTCGACGCCGCGCCGCCCTGTCTCAGCGTCGCGGCGTCGATCCGGGACAAGCTGGGCGCTCGCAGCGTGCGCGCCCTGGCGGCGTCGAGGGGCACGGGTGACCTGGCGGCGGACGTCGAGCACCGCATCCTGGGGGTCCAGGCCGACTCGATGATGTCCAGCATTCGCGCCTCGGAAGACGCGCTGGACGCGCCGCCCAGGGCCATCTTGGACTGGCTGGACGACTGGGACCCCGGGCGCGAGGCACGGGTGATCCGGCCGCTGTTCTCGAAGGGGCAGCCCATCGGCGGTCGGCGCTCCTGGGGCGCTCGAGACCCGCGGTGGCAGGCCCTCGAGGACAAGACGGTGATCGACGCGGTCTGGGACGCGGTCGGCGTGCCCAGGGCCCCCAGCCGCACGGTGAGCGTCGACGCCGAGAGCCTCGCCGCGGCCGCACGCGACCTGGACCGCGGCCACGGCACGGTCTGGGCGGGGGACAACACCAGCGGCTGGCACGGCGGCGCGAGCTTCACCCGGTGGGTCGAGACCGACGACGAGGCTGCCGAGGCGCTGGCCTTGTTCTCAGGCGCGTGCCAGACCGCCCGTGTCATGCCCTTCATCGAGGGCGTGCCCTGCAGCATCCACGGCATCGTCTTCGACGACGACGTCCGCGCCCTGCGCCCTTGCGAGATGATCGTGCTGCGGGGAACCGGGCGTCTCAAGCTGGCCTATGCGGCGGCGTCGACCTTCTGGGACCCCGCCCCCGACGACAGAGACGTCATGCGCGAGACCGCCCGCAATGTGGGTCGCCACCTGCGGGAGACCCTGGGCTACCGGGGGGTGTTCACCATCGACGGGGTCATGGGCGTCGACGGCTTCATGCCCACCGAGCTGAACCCCCGGTACGGCGCGGCGATCGGCGTCATGACCCGGGGTATGCCGCACCTGCCGATGTACCTGCTGCACTGCGCAATGGTCGAAGGCGAGGCGCTGGACTGGCGGCCCGCAGAGCTGGAGCGCCTGATCGTGGCCCAGGCCGACGGGCACCGAGAAGGCCGGGCGGGCATGATCTGCCACGTGCGGCGGGACGACCAGGTCAAGGCGTCCTTGATCTGGGCCGACGGCGGCTTCCAGGAGGCCGCCGAGGACGAGGAGCCCCACGCCACGCTCAGCCTGGGGCCCGCCGCGGCGGGCAGCTACCTGCACGTGAATTTCTCCCCCGCCCACACCCCGGTCGGCCCGGCCCTGGGGCCCAGGGCGGCCCAGGCGCTGATTTGGGCGGATCAGCGCTATGGCTTGGGGTTGGGGCCGTTGGGGGGGGCGCCGAGCGTGCGGTGATGAGGGCTACACCGCGCCGATAAGCAACCCGCCGCGGACTGAAAGCGTCACGGATACGGGGCCGACTCGACCAGGTAGACCCCGCCGACGTAGCTCCCTGCAGAGTCTTGAAGCCGGTACTGGGAGACCAACAGGTTCAGCACGCCGTCACCGTCGAAGTCACCACTGGCCAACACAAATCCTGTCCCGTCGTCATTGCTCGTGGTGCTCCCGACGAGGCCGAGGAGCACCCCGTCTTCCAGGTCCCCTTGGCTGGCCAAAGCGGCAGAGTCGACCAACCAGACCCGGCCTTCGGACGCGGAGCCACCGTAGAACTCGGTCACGAAGAGATCATCGATTCCGTCCTGGGTGAAGTCATTCACGACAGTGAGTTCCGTGCCGAGCCACCCTTCATCGGTCTGGCCTGCGATGCGCCCGTCTGATTCCGTGAGCGGATCCGAGAGTGTGGAGACAGCACTAGCGATGTCGGAAAAGAAGTGCAGGGTGCCGGAGAGAGCCAGGGCGCCATCCGGATCGTGGAGCTGCGTCAAGACCAGATCGGACGTCCCGTTGCCATCCAGGTCAGCGACCGCTCCGGTCCACCCCAAGTAGGCGAAGTCCGTGGTCTCGTTTTCGATGGTGGCCCAAGCCCGGGAGTCAACCCCATAGGTGCCCGTATACCCGGCAAGGCTTCCGATCAGGTCGATGCGGCCCCGGCTGTCGCCGTCGCCGTCGTGGCCGGGGTCAAGGTAGAGCAGGTTCTCGGCCCCGGATCCGTCCAGATCAGTGATGACGACGACGCTCTGGTACGCGTCGGCGGGCTCGTCGGGCGTGAGAATGACAGCCGCCTCGACCGCGAGCGTGTAGGTGCCGCTCAGCGCGGAACCTCCCTGCACGATCAGGGTCCGGTGTTCCCCAGAGAACGTGCTGGCGTCCGCATCTCCCATGTCTACCAGGACTTCATCGACTCCGTCAGAGTCCAGATCAGCTGCGAAGAGGAGCGAGGTGTAGAGGGTGTCCGATGCGGCCGAGAAGGGCTGCTGCAATTCCGCGTCTGCGTCCCCGCTGGCCATCGCGGCAGGCCACGTTCCGCCTGTTCCATAGAAGAGATGGGCGGCGTGGTCAGTGGCGATGGAACCGTCGCTGGCGTGGTACTCGAAGTTGGTGACGGCCAGGTCTTTGACCCCGTCCCCGTCGAAGTCTCCACAGGCCACGGCGGCACCGAAGAACTGGTAGTCCGAGTCGCCCGAGATCACCGTTCCTGCATCGTCGATGGTTGAACCCTGTGTCCACGACTCGCTGTCGACGCCGTAGAACACCCCCAACCGGCCGGGGTAGCCCACCGTGAGGCCACTGGCTTCCGTCCCTCCGAGGGGTGCTCCGGCGACGAGATCGTCCAAGCCATCACCATCCAAGTCGCAGACGGTCATCGCGAACCCGAAGTACTCGCTGTAGGTGGCGTCCGTCCCCGTGATGACTGGGAATTGCCCTGCCAATTCCATCGGCCCGTCCGTGTCGCCGTCGCAATTGTTGTCCGCGCCGTCGGTGACCCAGTCCAGAGCCCCCGGATGCACGGTCGCGTCCCCGTCGTCGCAGTCGTCGCCGCCCTTGACCGACCAGTCGTGGCCGTCGGCGTCCCGGTCGTCGTCGCTGGCGCCGTCGCAGTCGCTGTCGACGCCGTCGTACCAGGCGTCGGTCGCCGCGGGGTTGATCGATGCATCGCTGTCGTCGCAGTCGGTGCCGTTGGTCGTGGAGTAGTCCCCGGCCGCCGTGCAGAAGCAGGCCTCGTCGCTGGCGTCGCCGTAGCCGTCGCCGTCCACGTCGGGGTGGTAGGTCGTGCAGCCCAGGCTGCCGTTTTCGTTGGTGTCGCTGTTGCAGTTGTCGTCGGCGGTGGTGCTGCAGTCCTCGACTGCGCCCGGGCTGATCGAGGCGTCGGCGGGATCGCAGTCGTCGGCGTTGTCGGCGTAGCCGCTGGGCACGCTGCAGGCGTCTGTGGTGATGGCCGGGTCGCCGTAGCCGTCGCCATCGGTGTCGTCGTAGAAGGTGGTGAAGCCCGTGGCGTCCGGGTCGTCGTCGTCGACCAGGCCGTCGCAGTCGTTGTCGATCTCGTCGCAGGTCTCGGCCGCCCCAGGGTTGATGGCGGGATCATCGTCGTCGCAGTCGTCTGCGTTCTCGTAGGTGCCAGCGGGCGCCTCGCACGAGACCAGGGTGCCGTCGGCGCCGCCGTAGCCGTCGCCGTCGCTGTCCAGGTACCAGGTCGTGGCCGTGGCCGTGTTCAGACTGCTGTCGTTGTCGTCGATGAGGAGGTCGCAGTCGTCGTCGATGTCGTTGCAGACCTCGGTGGCGCCCTCGTAGACGTTGGGATCGTTGTCGTCGCAGTCGCTGCTGTCCTCGGCCACGCCCTCGCCGAGCTCACAGGCCAGCACCTCGTTGTCCCCGTCGCCGTGGCCGTCTCCGTCCAGGTCGGCGTAGAAGCTCTGCTGCCCTTCGACGGAGTCGTCGTCGTCGTCGACCAGGGTGTCGCAGTCGTTGTCGATGCCGTCGCAGACCTCGGTCGCACCGGGGTTGATCGCCTCGTCGTCGTCGTTGCAGTCGTCGTCTGTGGTGTAGCCGTCGTTGTCCTCGTCGGCGGGCGGTGTGTCGGTGTCGGTGTCGGTGTCTGTGTCTGTGTCGGTGTCTGTGTCTGTGTCTGTGTCTGTGTCTGTGTCGCCGTCGGCATCCGCGTCGGTGTCCGCATCGGTGTCGGTGTCTGCATCGGCGTCGGTGAGGCCGCTGTCGGTGGCGGTGGTCGTGTCGTCGCCACAGGCGGGCAGGGCAAACAGCAAGAGGAAGGGGAGCAGACGCATCGGGATCACTCGGGAGGCGGGAGAGACCCTTGGGCCTACCCCGTGATTCGGCCCCCCGTCAACCTCGGCGCCACCCCGGCACGAACTCTGGCGGCGTGAGCAACGGCAAGCGATTTGGCTGGACCCGCACCCGGAACCGATCCCCGGCGACCCACTCCTCGCCGTCGAGCTGGCTGGGCACCTCGAAGCGCCCCGGCCGGGACAGGGTCAGCTCGAAGAGATCCGCCGAGTAGCCCTGGCTGTGGTGCACCCCCAGCGCGTCCAGGTGTTCCTGCCACACGGGCACGTGGGAGAAGTCCCGGATGACCTTGGACAGCATCTCTCGCCGACCCTTGACGGGCACGAGCTCCATGCGTCCGTCGTCGGGTTCGGTGTCCCGATCCAGGATCCACTCGCCGGCGTAGAGCGGCGTGTTGTTGATGACCAGGTCGGTGAGTGCCGTGAGGCGGTGGTGCACACCGTGACTGGTCACCTGGACGTCGAACTTGGTCGGCTCGAGCCAGGACTCGACCACCTTGCGCAGGGCCGCCCCGGCGTACACGGCTTGGTCCCGGTAGACCTCGCGCAGCACCGGGATCCGGCGGACGATGTCTCGGGAACGGTTGCGCTGCTGCAGGACGTCGGCGCTGAAGCCCCAGCCCAGGCAGTCGAAGAAGAGCTCCTGGTGGGTCGTCTCGCCCCGTTCGTCGAGCCGCTCGGCCTGGCCGACGTCGAGCCAGGTCACGTGTCCGGCGGCGATCACGTCGACGTTGGCTGGGATCGCAGCGGCATCGCTGGAGAGCCCGAAGGATCCGCCCTGGTTGTTCGCCGTGCCCGATGGCAGGAGCCCCATCTGGCGCAGCTCGGCAGCGGCCAGGACCCCCTTGGCCACCTCGGCAAAGGTGCCGTCTCCGCCCAGGGAGATGACCAGCTCGATGGCGGATCCTGGTCGATCGAGCCGCTCCCGGAGGACCTCGACGGTGCGGCCCTCTGGCTCGGTGTGCAGCAGGTCCGCCGTCATGCCGCGGCCGTCCAGGACGTCCAGCGCCTTCGTGATGCGGGCCTTGGCCTTGCCGGACTGGGCGGTGGGGTTGCCCACCAGGAGGACGCGATTCGCCATGGGCCGACTCTAGAGGAGAATACGGGGCGATGCACCTGAGCGAGCTCCCGACCCCTGCTGCGGTGGTGGACCACGACGTCCTGCGGCGCAACTGCGACACCATGGCCACCCGGCTGGCGACTCAGGGGATCGCTCTGCGGCCCCACGTGAAGACCCACAAGTGCCCCGAGATCGCTCGGCTCCAGGGTGGACAGGGGATCGCGGTGTCGACGGTCGCCGAGGTGCAGGGCTTCGCCGCCGCGGGCTTCGAGGACCAGGTCCTGGCCGTGCCGCTGGCGCCTGCGCGCATTCCAGAGGTCTTGGCGCTCGCCCGCCGGCTCTCGCTCGCGGTGCTGGTCGACGACGGGGCGGTGGCCGCGGCGCTCGCGCGGGCCGCCGCAGAGGCGGGTCAGAGACTCTCGGTGTGGATCAAGGTGGACTGCGGCTACCACCGAGCTGGGGTGGATCCCGAGGGTGCCGAGGTCCTGGCCCTGGCGCGCCAGCTCCAGGACGACGCGCACCTGGACCTGGCCGGACTCTTGACCCATGCCGGCCACAGCTACGACTGCGTCGACCGGGGCGGCATCACCCAGGTCGCCGAGCAGGAGGCACGGGTGACGGTGCGCTGTGCGGAGCGGCTGCGCGCCGCGGACGTCGCCGTGCCCCAGGTCAGCATCGGCTCCACGCCGACCCTGTCGGTCACCGTGGACCGGACCGGCGTCACCGAGGGCCGTCCGGGCAACTACGTGTTCCACGACCTCCACCAGGCGGGCATCCAGAGCTGCGAGCTCGGGGACATCGCCCTGTCCGTCGTGGCCACCGTGATCGGGCGCTACCGGTCCCGCGGGACCCTGGTACTGGATGCGGGGGCCCTGGCGCTGTCCAAGGATCCGGGGCCAAGTCACCTGGGGGGGGCGCAGGAGGGGGGACGCATCTGTCGCCTGGACGGCACCCCCGTGCCCGGCCTGCGCCTGACCGGGCTCAGCCAGGAGCACGGCAAGGTCTCTGTCGACCCGGCCTGTCCCGAGCCCGGCCTGGCCGTCGGCGATCGCGTGCGCATCCTGCCAAACCACAGCTGCCTGGTGAGCGCGCTGCACCCGCAGCTGCACGTGGTCCGGCGGGACAGGGTGGTGGACCGCTGGCAACCGGTCCGCGGCTGGTAGCCTGGGGCAGGTGGAGCTGGAAGGATCGTGTCGGGCACCTGGGCTTGGCCCCTGATCGAGACGCTGGCGGCTTGGCGGGCCACGCGGCCTGGGCTGTTTCGGTGGGTGCACCAGCGGGTCGCAGACCTGGAGCCCGATGGCTTCCGCTACATGAACTGGGGCTTCGCCGGTCCCGAGCTCCCGCGACCGGAGCTCGTCGACGATCCCGAACGCACCTGTGTGCACCTGTACCACCACGTGGCCAGCCAGGGCGCGGTCGGAGGGGCCGATGTGCTGGACCTGGGGTGCGGCCGCGGCGGCGGGGCTGGCTATGTTCGCCGGGTGCTGGGTCCCCGGCGGGTGGTCGGTGTCGACTCGGTCAGTGCGTCGATTCAGCTCGCGCGGCAGCGCTTCGTGGGCGAAGCCGGGCTGGAATTCGTGTGCGCGCCCATGGCCCGTGTGCCCTTCCAGCACCAGAGCTTCGACGTGGTGTTGAGCATCGACAGCACCCACGGGGTGGCGGACATGGATGCCTTCTTCCAGGAGGCTCGTCGGCTGTTGCGGCCCAAGGGCGAGCTCCTGCTCGCCGACCTGCGCGAGGACTGGGGCCCCGACGAGGCCCGCATGATCGGGCACGGCTTCGAGATGATCGAAGTCGAGGACCTGACACTGGGCGTGCTCCACGCCCTGGAGCTGGACGCGCCCCGACGCAAGCGGCTCGCCCGGACCCAGCCCTGGCCCCTGCGGGGCGCCGCTGCGGTCCTGTTGGGCGTGCCCGGCACACCGCTGCACACCGGACTGAAGAAGGGCTGGCTCCAGCACATGCGCTACCGACTGCGACGGGTCGAACGTTAGGGGCGAGCGATGCCCGCTGACGCCTTCAAGTTCCCGTCCCAGGCCGATGGCCTCTCCGTCCACGTGCACACCTGGACGCCCGCGGGACCGCCGCGGGGACTGGTCCAGATCCACCACGGCATGGCCGAGCACGGCGCTCGCTACGCCGAGCTGGCCCAGGCGCTGACCGCACACGGCTTCGTGGTCTGGGCGCCGGACCACCGTGGCCACGGGCTCTCGGTGCCCGCTGGCGACGCCCACGGTCACTTCGCAGACGACGACGGCTGGGACCGGGCCGTCGAAGACCTGATCCAGCTGAACAAGCGCTTTCGCAGCGAGCACCCCGGCCTCCCGGCCGCCGTCATCGGACACAGCATGGGGTCGTTCCTGACCATGCAATTCCTGATGTGCCACGGCTCGGGCCTCAGCGCGGCAGTGTTGACCGGCTCCAATGGCCACCCGGGTGCCCTGCGGCACGTGGGGGCCGTGGTGGTCCGCATAGAGGAACAGCGGCTGGGCCTGCGAGGCCAGAGCGCGCTGATCGACAAGATGTCCTTTGGGTCCTTCAACAAGGGCATCCCCGATCCCCGCACGGCCTTCGACTGGCTGAGCCGCGATCCGGACCAGGTCGATGCCTACATCGCGGACCCCAACTGTGGGTTCATCCTGAGCACCAGGTCGTGGAAGCAGTTCCTGCACGCACTCCGGCTGCTGCACAGGGACGACCACATCGCCCGCATCCCGACCGGGCTGCCGGTGATGATCCTCAGCGGCGATGCGGATCCTGTGGGCGAGTCCGGGGCCGGCGTGGAGCGGCTTGCGAGGGCCTGGCGCGACGCGGGTGTGGCCGGCGTGGACCTGCGCCTGGTGCCCGGGGCCCGGCACGAGGTCTTCAACGAGACCGACCGCCAGGAGACCGTCGCCCAGGTGGTCGCCTGGCTGGAGGCCCACATGGGGGCTGACGATGCCGCACGGATCTCGTAGAGTCGCCGTCGGAGGCCCCATGAGCGTCGAGGTCGCGGCTGTGCTCCTGGGGGGGTTGTGGGGATGCGTGCCGGACTGCCAGGAGGGCTACGAGGAGGACTCGCTCGGCGTGTGCTCACCGATTCCGCCGGGCGAGACGCCCAGCGGAGACTCTGGCAACCCCGGCACGACGGGGACTGGGACCCACTCCATCGGCGACGACTGCCTGAATCCGCGAACCCTCTCGGGCACCATGGACGGCGACGCGCTCACCATGGAGACCCTCGCTTGGTCCGACAATGGTGTCGGTGCCATCGCGTTCGGCTTCGAGGAAGAGGGCCACGCCTGCGAGCTCGCCGCCGACTCAGACGACGTGAGCGGCGTCGTGCTCTCCATCAACCTGGACACCCGCGGGGAGCCCCTGGAAGTCGGCTACCCCTACGAGGTCCGAGACCCGGAAGGCGCGGGCCCGGGCGGGAGCGACCCGGTGGCGGTGGTCTCTTTGCGTCCCCCGGATGCGGAACCCGGGGAGTGGCGACAGGCCTCAGCTGGCTCTGTCACGATCACCGCGATGGCCGAAGGCGGCGTCCTGGTGGTCGAAGACGTCACGCTGGAATTCGACGACGACACATCGCTGAGCGGCGCCTTCGAGGCCTGTGCTTGCGCGGCGCTGGAAGAGGACCAGGGCGGGGGCGGGACAGAGACCGGCAAGCGCCCGGAATAGTTCACCGCTCCCTGACCTGGGGACCTGCGGACCAGGGCCGTGGGCCGGTACTGTTGCGGCGTTCAGGGACTGCCCGCGTGGGCGAGGCCCAACGGAGTTGCCTCGGTGCGTGCCCTCACTCCAAGCCTGCTCGTCTTGCTGATTCCGCTGGTCGGCTGCAACGACGGCTACGGATTCTCCGATCTGTCCGACCAGCCGGTGACCGGCGCGACGATCGTGGACGACACCGCCACGCCGGCCGTCCAGGACGCCGACGCGGACACGGACTCGGACAGCGACTCGGACTCCGACAGCGACACCGACACCGACACCGACACCGACACCGACAGCGATGCGGACAGCGACACCGATGCGGACAGCGACACCGACTCGGACACTGATTCAGACACCGACACGGACACCGACACCGAGCCGCCGGCTCCCGCGAATCCGGAGATCACGAGCCTGGCCCTGGTCGAGGCCACCAGTCGCGTCGAGGTCCAGTTCACGCTGACGGATCCCGACAACGACATGAACGGCGGCAGCATTCGACTCGACGTGGACGGTGTCAACTCCACGCTGGCCGTTCCCACCGACATCGACAGCTGGAACCCCGGCGGGACCTCTGCGATCTACCTGGCCACGGATCCCTGCGACGACGCGGGCGACACCTGGACCGTGGGCGCGATGCCCCAGGACCTGGCCGGCAATTGGGGGGTCCGCGAAGAAGACACCCTGACCCTGGCTGGCTCCGGCGCACGGACCCTGGAGTCCGGCGACGACATCAGCACCCCTTCGGCCGCCGGGACCCTGTCGTCTCCGGCCACCATCTGCGGCGACATCTACGCCACCGGCAACGCCGGCAATGGGTACAGCGCCGACACCGACTACATCACCTTCTCCCCAGACAGCTCGGGCAGCTGGACCTTCGACCTGACCTGGGATGCCGCAGCCGACTACGACCTGTGGCTCATGGACACCTCCGGCTTCGTGATGGGCACCGCCCAGCAGGTCGGCATGGCCCAGCCCGAGACCATCACCTACAGCCTGATCTCAGGAAACACCTACGTCCTGATGGTCGGCGGCTGGAGCGGCGCCGGCGGCAACTACGAGATCGCCGGGAGGTAGTTGGTCGGCTCGGGCTCGTGGCTCGTGGCTCGTGGCTCGTGGCTCGTGGCTCGGTCTC
>Ga0209992_10001529_pt1 | contig 23825 bp, 27 predicted proteins | sample 2SBtaG_2_FD_182564 | JGI IMG/M metagenome (GOLD analysis project Ga0209992, IMG submission 182564) | Deep subsurface microbial communities from Kolumbo volcano to uncover new lineages of life (NeLLi) - 2SBTROV12_ACTIVE470 metaG (SPAdes)... | ecosystem: Environmental > Aquatic > Marine >... | reverse complement strand
ATAACTTTGTGATCCCCAACAATGAGCAACAGAATTAATAAAAAACGTCGAATGATGAATTAAAAATGTTCTCAATAAAAAACCAAACACAAATGCACCAAAGAAATCATTAAACAAATATCCCAAACTTACAATAATAAATACATTTTCTGCAAGATACAACCACTTGTAATATTTATGTTGAAACATAATTAACTTATTCTTCGCAAGATCAGGCACAGACGAAACACTTACGGGTAACGGTCGAAACATACACCACAAATGTGCATACCAAAAACCCTTTTTTATCGAATACGGATCTTTATCAGTATCAACATACAAATGATGTTTCCTATGACGCGCACTCCAATCCAACGCACTATTCTCTGCAGCGAGTGTACCCAAAAATAATAAGATAAACTCAACAAACGCATTCGTTTTATACGCCCGATGTGAATACAATCGATGATAGCCAGCAGTTACCCCTAACCCAATCATAAAGTACAACACAAGAACCGCCCAGATCATACTCATTGAAGGCAAACCCTTTTGATAGAGATACACACCCAATAATACAACTAACAACGCATGATAGACAGAAATAAAACTTATAACAAACCAACTCAGTTTTTGAATAGACTTCTTCTCTCCCATCATCACCCTCTTTCCTTACTATTACATTGATAGACCTACAATATAAACCTTTAGCATAGAAGATATTTTGTAAAAAAAATGTTGTGAATTAACTATCTTAAGGATCATGCACCTTCAATAGCTAATCTTCCTTGAACATCTCTTCGAGGTTCATTTTTAGGAGATGAAGGACCAATTTTTTGCACATCATATAAAAAATTAATAGGTTTTTCACCAACAACGTGACCAATGATAACCTGATGAAATCTGCCAGGTTGTTGCTTCACTGTTGTATACACTCCAAAAGCATGAGAACTCCCAGAACCATCAGGCAAAGCATCAAATTCTCCTGTCATATCAGAAACTGCATAATATCCAGAATCCCAATCAATAGTAACATCCACGTTTTTAAGATAAACCAAAGAAGGATGACCCTTTTTTGTCCACAAAGACCATGGTTCCACATCACCTATAGAATCTAAAAAATCATTTATTGTTGTTGCCTGAAATGTTTCCGGACTTGGTGACAGCCTTCCTATGAGACCTGCCAATCTATTTGTATGAATCATACTCCCTACAACGAAAAGACTATTTAAAAAAGCTGCGGGAAGAAGGATTTGAACCTTCGTAGGCACTAAGCCACAAGACCTTAAATCTTGTCTAATTGACCAGACTATAGGATTCCCGCATTGTAAAAAAATCACTCTTGAGGTTTTATAAGCTTTTCAGTAGCTTTTTTCGTTCTTTGATCGTTGTATAGGGAAGATAATATCCATACTTTTGAAAAATAGCCCATTTTGTGATATGTTTGCTGTTTTTGAATTGGATATATTTCATAAAATAAGCAAGGTCATCGTTTCTGTATATCTTTATCACATATGCGAGATGTTTACCTTTTTTTCCAATGAACGGCTTTTTTAATTGAGGGTGGAGTCCTAACCATTGCAATATATCAAATACTTCATAAATGAGTTCTTTTGAAATGAGTCCCAATTGGATAATTGGCCATGTTGGTTTGGGCACCTTACAACTATAATTTTTTTGAAAATATAAACAACCATCAGTATCAAAAAGACCACGTAAAAAACGATGAAGATATTCTTTCTCATCTAAAATCCATGAAGGAATTGTTGCATTAATCTTTTTTCCAGAAGCAACTCCAAGACTCATGAAAAAATCAGTAACTTTTTTGTTGAAAATATGAAAGGCATAAAGACCCATCTTAGGACGTTCTTTGTATATTACATCTTTACCCAAAATAGGCCTCATAACATGTTTATTGAATAAAGGTCCAACCCACTGATCATGATATTCTCTTTCTTCATAAAGATCGCCACCAAGATAATATTCAGAGTATCGTTTTGTAATACTTATACACCCATCACCAAGATGGATTCCTACAAGCTCCGCAAGACCACCATTGTACATCCAATATTTTTACATTCTTTATTTAAGAACATCTTGGAAGAATATGAGAACTAAGAGAAGTCATTACGCACGGCACGTGCCACGACAAGACGTCTTTTTTTGACAGGTACAGACACCTTTTTGCTCTTTCACTTGATTATCAACAATATACAATTGATCAGATGATTGAACTCTTGCTGTACTCGGACCATAGACTGTTTGCGAACCCGTACTATATGTTCCCTTTCCTTGCGATGCGTATTCTGTCATATTATTTTATTACTTTAGACGTTTTTAATGGTTTCCTTATCGAAAATATTTTTCTTTTTTGGACACAATACTTATAAACTATAGATGATCTATAGAATTAATGATTACCAGTATCCAACTCCACGAAAACACAAAACAAGAACTTGAAAACCTCAAAGAAGACAATGGAGAGAGCTATGAAGATGTTATCATCAAACTTATTGATACTCTTGATAAACAAAAACGAGAAGAAGAAACACTCCTCATTGAAGGGTATACAACCATGGCAGATGAGAGCCGCACTATCACCAAATCATTTACAACCGCTGACGAGGAACTCCCATGGGATTGGTAACCATCCATCGTGGAGACATTGTCCTTCTTCACCTTGGCACAGGAAAAGGAAGTGAACAAACAGGTACTCGCCCAGGACTCATCATCCAAAATAATCTTGGCAACAAACATAGCCCCACAACCATTATCGCACCACTCACCTCCACATCCTTTGACAAAGAATACCCCACCAACGTCCATCTTACTGCTAAAGATTGTCACCTTCGCAAAGATTCTACCATTTTACTCAACCAAATACGAACCATTGATCGCCAACGCATAACAAAAAAAATAAGTTCTCTTGATAAACACCATCAAAACAAAGTTGATCGCGCTCTTCGTATCAGTCTTGGTTTGTAACACCCCTATTATACACCACAATAATTCCTAAATACTCCCACCACCCTCTTAATATCATGGAATCAGGCTATAAAATCAATGAAGTTATGCAACGAACTGTTTGCACCACCGACCACACCACTCCTGTTGCAACCGTCGCACAACAGATGAATGAAAAACGCATTGGTAGTGTTATTCTCTTACATAATGGACAACCCTACAAAATTATTACCGAACAAGACATTGTTCGAAAAATTGTTTCTCAAGGAAAAGATCCAACAACCACACAATCAGGAGATGTTGCTGAACAAAGCCTTATTTCAATCGGTAGTAATCGCGATCTTTATGATGCAACAACGCTCATGGGCACACATGAAATAAAACATTTACCTGTCATTGATAACGGAGAATTACAAGGGATCATTACAGCAAAAGATATTATTCGCTTAGAACCCCACTTAATAGAAATGTTAACGTTTAAATCGTCAATGGATAAAGAAGAAGCAAAAAAATTATTTGATAAATTATAATTGTTCAAGAGGATAAGAATCACCAAAACATCCTGTACACACACCCTTATTGAATGTATTTTTAATTGTTGTTTTTAACCCATCTAAGGATAAATAAATTAACTCGTCAGCACCAATCTTTTGTTTAATCTCTTCAACAGACTTATTGTGTGCTACTAATTCAGTAGTATTTTGAAAGTCCATCCCATACGGACAAATATTTGTAATCATCGGCGAGGTCACACAATTAGTAATGTGAAGAGCACCCGCTTCACGTAATCGTTGATTAATTAACGTAATCGTTGTTGACCGAACAATCGAATCATCCACTGTAATAATACGTTTACCCCTCACCGCTTCCTTACGTAAATGCAATTTCTTAAATGCCGTTTTTTTACGTTCTTCAGGATTAACTGACGTAAACGACCGAAGGTTAGTATTCGGCGGATTATGAATACGTAAAAAATACTCTTTGTAAGGAATACCAGACACTTTAGCCAACCCCCACGCTGCATGTTTACCTGAATCTAACACAGGAACAATAACATCACCTTGCAATGTAGGGTTTTCTGCAAACACTTGTTCCCCTAATGCAAAACGAAAATCCTCATTATAATATTCATTATATTTACTTCGTGGATGAGAAAAATAAATAGCCTCAAACACACAATAATGTTCTGAATCATTTGCATATCGAATACTCTTAAACGAAGGAACATCACGTTGAAACACCACCATCTCACCTGGTTGAACATCACGAACGAACGAACACGCAGGATATTGATCAAACGTATAACTTTCTGAACACACTAAAAAACCACCATTCAGTTGGCCAATACTTAAAGGACGAACACCAAATCGATCACGCACTGCAATTAATTTATCCGGTGTAAAAATAAGTAATGCATACGCAGCTTTTACTTTTTGTGTTGCTTCAATAATTGCTTCTTCAATCGTACCTTTTTGTGACCGTGCAATCAAATGACCAAATAATTCAGAATCTGTTGTTGATTGGAAGACAACCCCTTCTTTGATTAATGATTGTTTTATTTCTTGAATATTTGCTAACGCCCCATTATGTGCTAATGCAAAGGGACCATACTTTGATTCATGAAAGAAAAACGGTTGAATATTATGGACAGAATCAGCAGCACCACAGGTAGCATATCTACTTTGACCAATAGCTGTTTTACCTGCCAACCCTTTTGCAAAATCATATTTAATAAAATTATTACGCGGACGTCCCATGACCCTTTCGTGGAAGAAGACACCCTTATCCACACTGATAATACCTGTACTCTTTTCTCCACGATGCTCTTGTAAGACTAAACAATCATAGACAAATTGAGAGGCTGTAGGGACGTTAATAGCAGCTGCTAACGCACAGTGCTCATGCATAATATCACGAAGATTAAATTGATGCTCTTGTTCGAGCGTACCATTGACAGTAAGACATGATTTCACTTTGTAGAGATACCCATGCCTAATAAAACAATATGGGTAGTTGAACAGTTATGTGAAAAAAAAGCCACCAGAGGGATTCGAACCCCCGACCTCTGCTTTACGAGAGCAGTGCTCTACCACTGAGCTACGGTGGCATTATTTATCTAATGCTTTCTGAATATCTTCCACCACCATCGACTTTTGACAAGCTTGACAGACTAATTTCTTCTTCTTACCAGACCGAATATACGTGCCGAGAGGCTTCTTCAAGAAGGTTTCTTCCACCTTTTGTTTACAGAGATCGCACTTCATCGTGTTGTTTTTACTCGTAGATCGTTTTTAAAGCTTCTTCCATAATACAAATACCTTTATATTCAAGAACCCCTTCGGTAACATCCATGAGACCGATTGTTATCTTCGCTGTACTGGTACTCTTATGTGTACCAATGGTATCTGCTCTTCGCGATAGTGTAATGCCCACTCTCCTCCAAGAGAATGGAGAAATCCTGAAAGAAGAGATTCTCCTCGAAGAAGATAGACCGCCCGTAGTAATTATTGAACGCCCACCCGTACGCACTACTCCTGAAAAACGAGAGTTTACAAAAACAACGAGACACGTTTTACCATCAGATAGTGTCCTATCCATCCACCCAGAACGTAAAATTACAGAAGCAACCATTATGACGCCGTGTAGTTCAGCACGAACAGAACATTATTGGGAAGCCATCAACGACTGTGAAACAACCATTCGAACAACTGATGATAATACCATCACATTGTATACTGATAGTGATGAGTACGCAACCATCGAAGCATCCTTTACTGTGCCCCAAGCAACAGAACATATACTAACGTTGCGACATGCAGTCTTATTTCCAACAACACAACACATCGCTGTTTTTGGACGATTACACAACAAAGATCCATGGCACATTATCTGTCCAGAACTGACCACAACACAATCATTAGATACAAGCAGTTGCGACCTTAGTGCATTCATTAGTGATGCACAAACCATTGATATCCATGTAGAAAGTTATAGTAACATTTGGGGAGAAGCAAAATGGATTGTCGATAGTCTTGTTCTTACCAGTGGTTCACGAGATAAAACAGCAACACCAAGTGCTAATAAAAAACCAGGCGTACCAGTAACACCCTTACCTGGTGATGAAGAAGAAGAAGAAAAGGCACCCTTTGTTGATGACGGTTCTATTGACGCATCTAATGAACTCTTCCTCTCTGCACCCGAAGAAGCTGCACCAGAACCTGTTGTTGCAGAAGAAACCGTAGAAGAAATCATAGAAGAAGAACAACCACCCCTTTCATTAAATGGTTATAGATTCTTACAAGAAGATGAATTACCCTTCCAACAATTACTCACACTACAAAACAAACAATCCCCACTAACAGGATCAATAGTTAGTGATACATCACTCTTACAAAACAACGGTTTTAACACTGTTATGGTCCACGTGCGTGGTATTGTAAGTTCCATAATTAATTTCATTTTCTAACCACCCTATTTTTTAAACCGTCTCTAAACTCTGTAACACAATGAAAACATACATCGGCGGACAAGCAGTCATCGAAGGCGTCATGATGGCCAGTAGGAAAAAAATAGCCGTCGCTGTCCGTACACCGAAAAAAAAAATAAAACTTAAAATAGAAAAACGCAGTCCCGTTGCTGAACGCTTTCGTAAAACACCATTGTTACGTGGACTTGTTTCTTTATTTGAAATGTTAGTCATTGGTACTAAAGCATTAAACTGGAGTAGCAACCAACAACTCGAAACAGACGAACAATTAAGTTCATGGGCCATGACCCTAACATTACTCTTTTCTCTTGGTCTTGCTATAGGACTATTCATTGCATTACCATTATGGTTAAGTGGCTTCGCATCAGACAACAGAATCATCTTTAACCTAGTCGACGGCTTTTGGCGTATTGTTCTCTTTGTTGGATACTTATATCTTATTTCACGATCAAAAGAAATACAACGTGTTTTCCAGTATCATGGTGCAGAACATAAAACCATTAATTGCTACGAACAACAAAAACCATTAACCATAAAAAACGTACAGAAATGTAGCACCATCCACCCACGATGTGGAACATCATTTACCTTCATCGTTCTTATTATCAGCATACTCTTATTCTCCTTAATATGGAGTGACTACTGGTACATCAAATTCTTAGAACGCATCGTCTTAATACCCGTCATAGCTGCAGTAGGATATGAAGTCTTACGATACAACGCCACAGGTAAAAGTAAACTCTTACAATGGCTAACCATACCAGGACTATGGCTACAAAAAATAACAACAAGAGAACCAGACGATGACATGGTTAAAGTAGCTGTTAAAGCCTTTAATGCTGTTAAGTGATTCAATACTCAATACCCTTACGTGCTAAAATACCATTATCATAGGGATGTTTTACCCGTTTTATTTCACTCACTAAATCTGCAGCGTCTTGTACTTCTTGAGGAGGATCACGACCAGTCAGGACTAATTCAACATGATCAGGTTTATTCTTCATCAACTCTAAAATTTCAGCTACAGGAACCATATTACGGCCAGCAACACAATTCACCTCATCCAAAATAACAACATCATGATTACCGGAAGCAACAACCTTCTTTGCATGCTCCCAACCAAGTAACGCAGGTTCTGTTTCAGACTTGTCAGAGAAAAAGATATATCGTTCTTTATTCGTTAACGTATTTTTAAACTTATCCTTCGACTCAAAAGAAACCATCTTCATTTGTTTCTCTTTAACAACATCCTTACCAAATTGCACTAACGTAAAATTAGGAAGATACTTTTGAATAGCAAACATTTCACCAGTATCACCCGCTTTCATAAATTGCACCATGTACACAGAATGATTATGACCTAACGCGCGTAACGCAAGACCTAACGACGCAGTCGTTTTACCTTTTCCATCGCCCATATATACTTGTACTAATCCTTTTCGTTCAGCCAATGATACAAACCCCCTGTATCTCTAAAAGTTTAACTGGACCACTTGATCCTGTTTGCTTCCATCACGATAAATCGTAATACCCTTACACTTATTTTTCCACGCCGTGAAATACACCTTTTCAATGTCTTTCATCGTTGTTCTGTTAGGGAAATTTACCGTCTTTGAAATTGCATTGTCCACAGACTCCTGACATGCAGCCTGCATTTTCAAATGCCATTCCGGCGTAATATCATGCGCCACAACAAATACCTTCCGCAGTTTCAACGGAATATCCTTAATGTGCCGTACGGACGCTTGATTAACAATCTTATCAATGATTACTTCTTTATAGAGATTATGCTCCTTCAAAGCATCTTTGAAAGCACCATCAAGATAAAAGAACTGTTTACCACCCATAACACGCTTGATATAACTAATCGCAAATAACGGTTCAATGCCAGACGAACAATCAGCAATCATACTAATGGATCCTGTTGGTGCAATGCTCAGACGTGTAGCGTTACGCATTTTAATACGTGGTTTTTTCTTACTCTTCTTTAGTGCAGGATATGAACCCCGTTGCTTCGCTAACTCATGTGAAGCTTTGTCTGCTTCTTTTCGAATAAAACGAATAACTTTCTTTCCTGCCTTAACACCTTTTTCTGAATTATACGGCAACCGTAATTTTACTAACATGTCAGCAAAACCCATGACACCTAAACCAATCTTACGATGATACAATGTTTTTTCTTTAATCTCTTTTGTAGGAAAATCATTTACTTCTATAACATTATCTAATAAATGAACACCTGTGAGAATAACATGTTGTAATCGTTTCCAATCAATCTTACGATGTTCTGTTACCATATTACCGAGATTAATACTTCCAAGTACGCACGCTTCATTCGGTTGCATAGGTGATTCAGCACATGGACTTGTTGCTTCAATAGGTGTTTCAGGCGTAACATTATCTTTGTTAATACGATCCAAAAATAAAATACCAGGATCACCGTTCTTCCATGCACTTGCGACAAACGAATCCCAAATATATCGTGCACTAACATTATCCACTTCTTCCTTCGTTCTTGGATCTCTCAAAATGTAATCATCATTCTTTTGCACAGCAACCATAAATTCATCCGTAACACCAATACTAATATTAAAATTCGTCATTGACCCTTCCTTTTCTTTCGCATGAATAAACTCACGAATATCCGGATGGTCAACACGCAATACCCCCATATTAGCACCACGACCAGTACCACCCTGTTTTAACGCATTCGTTGCCTGATCAAAGACTTCTAAAAATGGAATAGGACCACTAGAAACATACCCATTCTTCCCTAACAACGCACCACGTTGACGTAACTGAGAAAACGAAAAGCCCGTACCAGCACCTGTCTTTTGAATATCCATCGCTAACTTCAATGTGTTAAAAATATTTGAGATATCATCTTCAAGCGGCAACACAAAACAAGAAATCAACTGTTGTGTCTTTGTGCCTGCATTCATTAACGTAGGAGAGTTCGGTAAAAAATCCAAATGAAACATCATATTATAAAATGCTTCTTCAGCAACTTTAGGATCTTTCTTCCACTTCTTTTCAGCACGAGCAACATTCTTAGCAACACGACGAAACATTTCATTAGGTGTTTCAACAATCTTCCCATGTTTATCACGTTTCAAATAACGCGCACGTAATAACCGAATAGCATTAATAGATAACTTATTACTTTCCGTCTTACCAATCAACCCAGCCTTTTCTTCACGTAACTTCATACGTTCCTTTCTGTATAGAATAAACGCTTTTGCAGTTTTAACATGACCTTGATCAATTAAAACCTTTTCAACAGAATCTTGAATATCTTCAACCGTAGGTATTTCTTTACCAGGAAAATGTTTTTCAATATCCTTTGCAACCAAACCAGCCAAATGTGTAGCACGAGACGTATCTTTTCCACCGACAGCACGAGCTGCTTTAAAAATAACTTTTGCAATCTTTTCCAACGTAAATGCAACTACAGTTCCGTCGCGCTTCTGTACCTGCATTACAATCTCTTCAGCCATATTCATTTAAAAGAACGGCCAAGATATAAAGGTTTTTATAACCGTCTTTGAAGGATTTACTATGCAGGACTACCACGACCGCCTATTAGCCGATTTAAAGAAGAGTATGCCTATTGTTATCGGATGTCATTGTGCTGTAAGCTATTCAGGACGTGCAGAAAGTTATCTTGATTACAACGATTGTATTTTGATCATTAAATCAGATAAAACAATATTAGTCCATCAAACAACGGGTAACAATCCTATAAACTATATGAAACCAGGGACGACCTATACCTTAAACGTTGCCGATAAACGATTACTTATTCATGCAGAACACAGACAACTAAAAGAATACATGGACATTCATGTAACAAATATCTATTATTATAACGCACATCCACTTGCACCGGGAAGTACCTTAATCTTAGAAGGCACAGAAAAAGATATGGTTGAAGCTATTATGAACAAACCAGAAAGTATTGAAGAAGGATTCAAACCAGTGAGTACAGAAGAACATACCAAGTATGGTTTCATTGATGTTTTTGGTAATGATACTAATGGAACATTATGTGTTGTTGAATGCAAACGATACACGGGAGATTTTAAAGCCGTTGATCAGTTACGACGGTATGTAGAAAAGATAAAAGATGCAAAAGGCATTAATACCGTGAGAGGCATTTTAGCTTGTCCGAGTATTACTCCCAACGCATTAACAATGTTACAAGACTTTGGTTTTACTCATGTAGCCTTAACACCACCAAAACGATTAGCTAAATATAACAAAGCACAAACAAGTCTTGGTGACTTTCACAAATCATAAACCTTAGAATACTTCTCAGTAAGATACTTCAAATAGGACCTTGTGTCTAAACCTTTGCCACACACGTTCTTTACTACGTCTTCAGCAAGATCAAATGATCCTTTTTCATGAACATTCTTACGCAACCATGTCGTAATTGTTTTGAAATTACCCTTTGCCATTTCCTTTTCAACCTTTGGATGTTTCTTTAGTAAGACATCCCATAATTGTGATGCATACACATTACCAAGAACATACGATGGAAAATATCCAAAATAGCCACCACTCCAATGCACATCTTGTAACGCACCTTGACTATCATCCTTTGGTGTAACACCCAAATATTCTTTTGACTTTTGCTTCCACACTTTCGGCACATCTTTTACTTGCAATGTTCCTTCAAACAATGCACACTCAATCTCAAACCGTAACAACACGTGTAACGAATATTGTACTTCATCAGCTTCAATACGAACAAGACACGGTTCAATACGATTCACTTCACAATACCATTCATTGAAATCTTGTTTCTTACCCTTTGCTAATTTAGGTAAATAAAACTTCCAGAACGCTTCACTTCGTGCAACAATATTCTCCCATAACCGTGATTGTGATTCATGCAATCCATAACTTGGCGCATCACCTACATTAGTATAATGCTCTTTTGCAGGCATTTGTAATTCATACAATGCATGACCTGCTTCGTGCGCTGTAGAAAACATAGCAAAGAACGGATCCTTCTTGAAATGCGTTGTAAACCGCACATCTCCTAATCCAATCGTTGTTGTAAACGGATGTTCAGATGCATCCCACCGAGAAACAGGAGGAAGAACACCCATACGGTGGGTAACATCATTCACAAACCATTCTACCTGTTCACGAGATAATTGTTTCTTTAAGGGAGCAGTACGTTGTTTGTATCGTTTTGATTGTCTTATTTTTTTTAATAACGGTACTAACGTTGCTTTTAATTCTTCAAAAAACGGTTTTAATCGTTCTACCGTCATACCTTCTTCAAACTGATCAAGTAAACTATTGTACTTATGACCTGGTAGATTAAGATACTTCGCTTCTTTTCTTTTTAGTTTTACTAATTTTTCTAAATGCGGTTTAAATAATGCAAACTTCTTTTGTTTCTTTGCTTTAAACCACGCTTGTTTTGCTAATGATGTTGTTCGTGCCATCTCTTCAACAAACGCATGTGGTAACTTTCGTGCTAATGTAATACGACGATATAACTTCTTAATTACACGTGCATCTCTTTTTGATAATTTTTTTGCATGTAACCGTTTGACAACAGTATACAATTTCTGTTGTGTAATGCGTTTATGTGTTAACATTGTCAATAATGCTAATTGTTCGGCACGTGACGCGCCACCACCTTCAGGCATGTATACTTCTTGATCCCATGCAACTAAGGCTTCACATCCATTAAGAACAGACATCTCTTTGAGTGTCTCATATACAAACTTCAGATCCTCTTTCGTTGTCATTGTTCTTTTGTTATTGTCCTGTTATTTAAACTCTACTAAGAAATAAAAAAATCCTCCGAAGAGGACTTATTCACATGATTTTACTAAACGTCCATCTTCGACGCTTATTTTACATGCTGATCCTTCATCCGAAGAACCAGCTTCTTTACCAACAAGTGTTTCCACTTTGTTTATTTGTTCTTTATTTTTGACTTCACCAATGTTTAACACTTGGTTATCACGGCTACCATCACGATAGATAGTAATGCCTTTACACCCGTTTTCCCATGCATACAAATAGGATTTTTCTACATCAGCTTCCGTCGCACTATTCGGGAAGTTAATTGTTTTTGAAATAGACGAATCAACATACTTTTGGAATGCAGCTTGCATACGCACATGCCATTCTGGAGCAATATCTTGTGCAGTTACAAAGACATCACGTACGTCTTGTGGGATCTCAGCAATATCCTTAATACTACCCACTTTTGCAATACGCAACATCAATTCATCAGAAAAGAATCCTCGTTCTTTAGCAACCCGTTCAAAAATATGATTTGTATAGACTAATTCCGTGCCGTCCATCACATTCTTAATATACGAAATAGCAAAGTTCGGTTCACATCCACCTGACGCTTCAGCTAACATACCAATCGTACCGGTAGGTGCAATCGTAACACAACACGTATTACGCATCTTTCTTCCTTTCTTCCAATGATCAGATCCTTCCCACGCAGGATAGGTACCACGTTTTTCTGCAAGTTCACCAGACATCTTGTAGGATTCTTCCATGAAAAACTTCATAACCTTTTCAGCCATTTCTTCACCAGCTTCACTATCATACTTAATACCCAATTCATACAAGATATCAGCAAAGCCCATAATACCTAAACCAATCTTTCGTGTTTTCTTAGCCATATCATCTAACTCTTGAATAGGATAATTATTCATGTCAATAACATTATCTAAGAACCGTGTACATAATCTAATACACTCACGTAACCTATCCCAATTCAAATCAGAATGATCCTCTTTCAAGAAGTTGTTTAAGTTAATAGATCCTAAATTACAACTCTCATACGGTAATAATGGTTGTTCACCGCATGGATTTGTACTTTCTATTTCACCAACATTCTTCCCAGGATGACCTTGATTAATTTTATCAATAAACACAAAACCGGGATCGCCGTTCTTCCATGCATTACTAACAATCTTTGAAAAGACGTCACGTGCAGGAATGTTTGCAACCGCTTCATTTGATCGCGGATTAACTAACGCATAATTAGTATTATCTTTCACTGCTTGCATGAAAACATCCGTTGCAGCAACAGAAATATTAAAATTCGTTAATGTCTTCATATCAGCCTTGCACTCAATGAATGTCATAATATCAGGATGGTCAACACGTAAAATACCCATGTTCGCACCACGACGTTTACCGCCTTGCTTGATAACTTCCGTTGCCATGTCAAAGACACGCATAAAGGATACAGGACCTGATGCAACACCAGATGTTGATTTAACTAAATCATTATGGGGACGTAATCGAGAAAATGCAAACCCAGTACCACCACCAGATTGGTGAATTAATGCAGCGTCACGAACACTTTTGAAAATATCTCCCATACCATCAGCAACAGGTAACACAAAACACGCACTTAATTGTTGTATTTTTGTACCAGCATTCATAATGGTTGGTGTGTTCGGTAAGAAATCTAACCGTTCAATCATTGCATAAAATGCATCTTCAACTTCTTGCATTTCTTCAGGAGACGCATTATACTTTGCTTCTGCCTTAGCAATATTATTTGCAATACGATGTACTAATTCTTTTGGTGTTTCAATAACTTGTGCTTCTACATCTCGTAAAAGATATCTTCGTTCTAACACTTGTAACGCGTTATTTGAAAAATTAAGATTTTCCGAAAATCCCTCTCCTTGCTCTAATGCTTGTTTTGCTCCTTCTTGTTTTGTTTCCATATATTGTGCACCCCTATGTCTTTAGTTTTATAATTTCAGTTTCAAAAGACGCGATATCTTCGAAGTCTTTATACACTGATGCGAATCTGATGTAAGCAATCTTATCTAATTTCTTTAATTCTCGCATTGCTAACTCTCCTACAATTTTTGATGGAATATCTGTCGTGTTTTTATTCCGTAATTTAGCTTCAATACGATTGAGTCCCTTTTCTATGTGTTCAATAGTGACTGGTCGTTTTTCACAAGAACGTAAAATACCACGTTGAAGTTTATCACGATCATATTGTTCAATTGTCCCATCTTTTTTGATAATACGTAATGCTGTTTCAATACGTTCATAGGTTGTGAAGCGCTTATCACATTTCATACACTCACGACGACGTCGAATTGTTTCGGATTGAGTGGTTTCTCGGCTGTCTAATACGCGAGATTCTTCAAACAAACAATAGGGACAACGCATCTTTATTACTTTCCAGTAATACTACATCTAGTAGTATCTATATGATCAAACCACTACATCTAGTAGTTTCAGAGAAAATAAAACAGTCCACCTATATAAAGATATGAGCAATAGTGAGTATACATTCTAACACATATGACAAACCTTATAAATCGAATAGAAAGCAAACGAAATACAATGACTACAGACAGAGATCCAACGGAAAGACAACAACGACACAGAGATGCACATCGAGGATTCCTAAATCACGGCCTAACCCCCGGAGAAGAAGCATTTGCTGAATTATTTCCCCAAGGACCTACAGACCTTCTCAAAGGCATGATAGGATATCGAAAAATAGGCAAACTTGAAAGTGACTTACGTGTTGCTGTTGTTCGCAATGATTTACCAGCCCAAGGATTTAAACGATCAGATGTCGTTGTTATTCACGGATGTACTATGGGTGACCCAACCTATTCAGCATCACTTGTTGAAGCTGTCAATCAATATGGTCCTTCAAGAGTTGTTCCCAGTTCAGACATCCTCCTTATAGGACGAGCACAACCACAAATCAGATAATACAGCTACCTACACTGTAACATGTATTTTCTTTCAATTATCTTCTAAGACTGCTGGCAAAAGATATGCATGGCAATGCTTCCCATCAAGTCGCATCCCTCTTAAACCCAACCTTTTTGCAATCCCTTGCCTTGTCCTACATATCTTTGTTGTTGCTGCAATTTTAGAAATACCTTCACGTTCGGCAATCTCTTCCGCATCAAACCCTTCACCAAGATACCATGCAATACGTTGTCGAGACGGACACAATCTATCAATAGCACCGCGTATAGGTCCACTCGTTCTTACAAGATATTCCTCTTCTGCACGACTAACAATACTATCAGGTTCTTGCGTTCGCAGATCACCTATGTTCACCCTATCACCCAAAGAACTTGCACGATCTAATACACTTTTCTTTAATCTCCTCTCTCGAAAAATTTTTAACAAACAACAATAGACAACCCTTGCAACATACCCTCCAATGTTGGACTCATTTCCCGGCGGACCTTTTCTCAATAACTCCAAACCAGCATTTTGCACAGCATCTTGTGCATCTTCAAAAGAAGCCCCCCTACGATGCATCAAAAAATTCACTTCTTTTTCCATAATACCCTGAGAACAAAAATACCGTAATGCAGGATTTGTAATTACCATAGTATACCTATCACTACATATACCAACGTTGACGTTTTATTTAAACATTACTCTCTTCTTTAAAAAGAACTAAATATAATAATACTTACCAGAACGTTTTTGTTCTTTATCTAATTGTGAATCAGGTTTGTTAATACGTGCACGATTTGTTTCAGGATCCTTACGATACGTAATTTCCAATGATTCTAAAATACGATTCATTCCTTCTTGACGATCACACGGGCCAATAACAGAACCCTTCTTACCAGACACACCTTCAAAGACTAACATCTTATCAGCCAAATACTCAGTAAATTGCACATCATGATCAACAACAACAGTAACCGTTTCTTTTTTCTGCGTAAACTCTTTAATCACTTCAGCTAACAAAATACGATCTTCAACATCAACAAACGCCGATGGTTCGTCAAGAACAATCAAATCAGCACCAGACGATAAACAACCAGCAACAAAAACCTTTTGCAATTCACCACCAGACAATTGACGCATTGAATGTTCTAATAATGATTTAACATTTAACTTTTCCAAAATATTCTGTTTATACCACCCAGAGTCCATTTCCTTACCCGCATGCTTTTCCAAATAGGTTTGCACCGTCATTTCTTCAGGTTCAGGATACTGTGGCTTATACGCAATGGTTAACGGTTCTTCTTTACTCAACGTAATTGCACCAGCATCAGGCTTTAGTTCATTCGCTAACATCTTCACAAATGTAGACTTACCTAAACCATTAGCACCCATAATCGCAACTACTTCACCACGTTTCATTTCACCTTCACCAACCGATAATGAAAAATGTTCAAACGCTTTTGTTAATCCCTTGTATGACACTAACGTTTCTGCATTAGGATCCAATGTTTTAATTGAACGAGCAAACTGAATCTTATACTCACGGAACCGCACATTATCTTCCGGCAAATACCCTTCTAAATAATCATTAATACCATTCTTTACACCTTTCGAAATAGACATCACACCATAACACGCACGCTCACCATACAAAATTTGAATCTCATCAGAAATATAATCTAACGTTGCCAAATCATGTTCGATAACCATAACCGACGCACCATCTTCCTTTAACGACTGCATCAAACGGGCAGCAGCAATACGCGACGTAATATCCAAGAATGAAGACGGTTCATCAAAGAAATACACATCTGCCTTCTTTACTGCAGCAGCAATAATAGCAATCTTTTGTAATTCACCACCAGACAAATCAGCAACATCATTATCCAACACTTTAGTAACACCCAACAATTTAACATACTCATCAACTTTCTTACGCTCATCAATCTTATACAATAATTCTTTAACCGTACCCTTCAGAATTTTTGATAACAACTCAATACGTTGCGGCTTATAGGACACAATAATCTTCCCATCAAATAATTGATGAAAATATTCTCCTAACTGCGTCTTACCAAATTTTGTCATAATACTCTGTTGTAACGTTTTCTTATTTTCCTCAGACAATGCTAACGACGTATCGCCCATATTCGGTAAGAGTTTACCTGCAAGAATATCAAACGCAGTAGACTTCCCAATACCATTACGACCAATAATACCCACGACAATACCCTTCTTCACTACAGGCACATTAAACAATTCAAACGCATTATCACCAAACTTCTGTAATGGTGGACCAGATAACTTTTCAGGCAAATTAATAATATGAATCGCATCAAACGGACACCTATTCGGACAAATACCACAGCCGGTACACAAATCAGCAACAATCGTCGCTTTCTTTGTTACTTGATGTTTACCAATACACTCATCACCATCACGATTAACAGGACATAACCGGATACATAAGTAATTCCCACATTTTTCAGGATGACACTTATCATCTTCAATAATTGCAATACGACGAGCCATACTTCTATACCCCCTAAATGATTTATAAAGCTTCCAACCTATAGCGTATTTTCTCTAAGATTGTGTTAATAAAAATGCCGTTAAGGGACTATTAGCTAAATAAAATTGTCGAACACTTGAAAGTAAATGATGTCGCACACCAGCCTCACCTTGAGGAATATTTTCTAATAAGGGATACCCCTCCTCATAAATAGTTACTTTTTCCTGATCATGGACTACACCCAATCCCTCAATATCTTTCCCATTATATGCCCTTTCTAACAACAAAAACATTTCTTCAGCACTTAGCAATAACAATAATGCACCATCACTCCACACCCTCTCCGCTCTTTGAATTGCATGATAAATCTCACGTTGCCCATGCATCAACAACGACCTGAACACCCAATATGAATATGCATTATCTGTAAACAACTGATGTTTTTTCATAACACGACGACATAAATTATCACACGACTGAATACGTGCTTCAATAGTTTTTATCTCATTAAGACCTTCTTGTGAACGATTTTTTGCACAGGCACGCACAACAACAAATAACTCTTTAATATGTAAGAATATTTTTGGAAACCTGAGATCAAACTGTTCCTTTGTCAGTTCAGCAACACATTCAACAGTACACGTATTACTTTCTTTTTTTGTTACTTCAAAACCAATTAAATTTCTTTCAACAACTCCTTCCAATATTCTCAATTTTTCAGGATCATCAAACTGCACGGTAACAATGTCATACCCCTGTCTATAAGCACTTGTGATTAACGTACGAATTGAAGACTCTGTTTGTGAAGATAATGTCAGTGTTACTTTTTTTTGTTCATCACTTGTTTCCTCTTGTACTGCTTTGCGTTCCATTACTGCAACGAAGCTATCTAACTTTATTTAAGCTTTCCCACACCAAATGTATACACACTCATAAACCATTTAAAAATAAACTATAACGCAGCTTCAATCCATGATTGTAACGCTTCTTCCTCAATAAACCCAATGTTATTTGCAACAGGTTCACCATTCTTAAAGACAACTAACGTAGGCACACTTGCGACACCATACTCTGCAAAAATCTCAGCATTACCAACAATATTAATCTTAAACACATCAATTTTATCTTTTAACGTTTCAGCAACTTTCTCAAACACAGGAGCTAACTTCACACAGGGTTGACAGCCTTCACCCCAAAAATCAACAACAACAGGCTTCTCACTATTGTGAACCTTCTCTTGAAACGTATCTTTTGTTATTTCTTCCATGCACCAATTATCCAAATACCCCTTTAAAAAAATATGTATTTGCCTTGGGACGTTCAACACAACATTTAAATAACTTCAACCGTTCACAAGCAAAGAGGTGATGGATTCTGTCCGACAACAATCATAGTATGGATTTCAAGTGCACACTCTGCACCACGGACATCAAATTACCACTCTGTTGCAAAAAAGGCACAGTACACATAAAAAACAACGTTGTTACCTGCGACTTATGTGGCAGCGATCAACCCGTCCCTGTCTGTTGCGGAAAACCAACAGCATACGTCGAGGCATAAATGGAACTCCTAAAACAACTCAGTGAAGCACATGGCCAAAGTGGCAATGAAAAAGCTGTCAGAGAAATAATAAAAAAACACATTAAACCTTACGTTGACGAATTGTATACAGATAAATTTGGCAACCTTATAGCACGAAAAAAAGGCAAAGGAACCAGCGTCATGTTAGCAGCACACATGGACGAAATAGGTGCCATGGTAAAATACGTCGATCCCGATGGCAAAGTTTTTGTTTCTCCCATTGGTGGTGTTGAACCTGTTGTATTATTAGGTGAACGCGTTCAAGTTGCAACAAGTACCAATGAACAACTAGAAGGCATTATTACAACGAGAGACATACAAGACGGATTAGAACTAACAAAAATACCCCTCATTGACGACTTATACGTTGACATTGGCATGGATAAAAAAACAGCAGAAAAAGCAGGCGTTCGACCAGGAGATTACATAAACATTATACGTGACTTCGTTGAACTTGGTGATAACCACTTAATATCAGGCAAAGCCCTTGATGATCGCGTTGGCTGTTACATGCTCATAGAACTTGCAAAGAAACTCAAGACAAGCAAAGCAGAAATTTACTATGTCTTTACCGTGCAAGAAGAAATAGGATTACACGGTGCAAAAACATCTATCTACTCCATTGACCCTGACTATGCTATTATCATTGACGTTACCGAATCAGACGATGCAAAACCAAAAGCCGTAGGAAAATGCATTGCTCACGGACCAATCTTAGTTATGAAAGACGCAGAAATGATCACAACAAAATGCATCAATGATTGGTTACTAGCTATAGCAAAGAAAAAGGACATTACGTTACAACAAGATGTGAGTGACTTTGGAACGACAGATGCATTAAACGTGAGTGTATCAAAAGGTGGTATACCCTGCACAGTTGTTGGTGTTGCTGTTCGAAACATTCATAGCACAACAAGCATTGCATGCAAACATGATATCACTGATGCATTAACTATCCTTGAAATACTTCTAAAAAATCCACCAAAAATCTGTTTATGACCACCATAACTGTTACGCATACAAAAGAAAATACGTATTCTGTTCTTGTTCATGAAACATCAAGTCAAACAACACATACCGTCACATTAACTGACGAACTATGGGAAACATTAACGCATAAAATATGCAGTAAAGAACATCTTATCGGGCAATCCTTTCACTTCCTACTCAAAAGAGAACCAAAAGAATCTATTCTTTCAACGTTCGACGTGTCTATCATTAGCACGTACTTTCCCGAATATAAGGAAATTATTACAACACTGCTTTAGTATGATCTCGTTTGTCATCAACCAGTGCTTCAACTTCATCCCATACATTAACAGGGTCAATGATAACTGTTGTCATTTCCATACACTCTACGCATTCAAACTCTGCAACTAAGAGTTCATCTTCCACACGCGGTTCACTCAACCGGTATTGACGTGTCTGATCGTCACAACGACGACATGATCGTAACATTTGATCGGGGAGCATTTCTCCCATAGCTTGATATTGATCCATATTTTTTTCCTCCAGGTATAGTTTAAATTCGATAAAGGATCTCTTCGAGAAGTTTTAGGCCCAAATTGTTTTTATTTTTTAACAAGCAACTTGAGCCGAATTAGCTGAAGGTAATTGTTTTAGTAAGAATCTTCTTCACAGTATGTCTATTACTTGTAGTATAGTTACTGTGACTAAGCATACGTTTGATACGACAAACTTGTATATAAACTTATAGGATACCTATCCAGTAGAAACAGAATTTATAAAGAACGAACTTATTGCCTGTCTAAATACTTTTGAGCAACAACAAGAGCCCCACCATACAATGCAACACCCATTGCACTGTCGTGCTTATCCAATATTCCACGCGCCTGTCTTTCAGCAGCTCGGTAACCCAACGTTCTTTCCGTACGTTCCAAAACACAACTTGTTGCTGTCGCTGTTGTCATAAAAGGCAAAGCAACTGCCGCTGCAAGCAACAATGCAGACAAACGTCTTTTGTCTCTTCGTTCAAATCGATCCATCGTTCTCAGCACTTCACGATCAATTGTTGTAGGGGATGATTCCATAATAATCGACCACCCTACAGCATTATTTAAAGGTTATTATATCATTTTTTCTGTTTTATATAAACCTTTAAATAGTTCTTCCAAAGACTATACAATCATGGGTATTTTTGATAAAAAACCAGCAAAAAAGAAGACCAAAAAGAAGGTTACAAAGTCAAAGAACGTTTGTGAATTTTGTTAAATTTATTTCTTCAATTCAACAACGTTAATAACAAAATGACCAGGCATTCTAGGCGTTGCTTTCTTTAACGAAGCCTTCGCATGATCAACACCATCTTTATTCACTTTAACAGAAAATACTGTTTGACGACGTTTCAATCGCGCAGCAACACCTGTTGGTGTACCAAATGCACGCTGCATGCCTGTCTGCATACGATCAGCCCCAGCGCCAGTAAGCATTTTATTTTCGCGAATAATCTGATGAGGATACACATTTAATTTTAAATAATACTCAGAACCAATACGACGAATTAAATTACGATTAATAATCTGACGACAACTTTCTAACGCATTATGACGAATTTGAATAGCATCCTTTACCAATAATTCAACCTTGAAAGGAAATGTTTTAGATTTTTCACCCATATCATACCGAATAACTTTATTGGTAGGAACTGTACGAATGTAATTCTTACGTTTATACTTACTCTTTCTCGTGTATGCTCGCTTAACCGGAGACATACAATGACCTCTACGTAACGTTGCCATTATTCAACCACCACTTTCTTACCAATTGCTTGACCAGGCATTCCCCGTTCAAAAATAACACGAACAGCACCATTATTTCCATGAGCAGACGCAACCGTACCAGCAATAACCTTACCAGAGGGTGATTTCCAAGAAACCTTCTTTTCAACCATGGTTTCAGCCTTCTCACGACTATCTACACCCTTTACCTTGACAACCATATGATTGTTAGACTTGGTGTGACGTCCTAATCGAAAATTAACAATAACTGCGTCCATCGTAGCTGAAAACGGCGTTTAGCGCTTTAAAAGGTTTTCCACAAACGTTTATAATCCTCCTTATGATCTCACGTGTATGACAGATGTTTGGAACCATGGTCCACGACAAACGCTCGAACTCAGTACTGATTGCCAAATTGGATTTTCTCAAGGTCTTATTGGCACAATGATGGCACCATTCCTTTGGAAACGATTAGATCGGAGACTTGCCCAAGGAGAAACACCACTACAAACACTTCGTAATGATCCCCGTTATACTGATGGCACTCCTGTTTGTTTTGATGGAGAAGATGTTTTTGATAATCTTAATTTTCGTGGCACTACACGATTTTGGAGCACACTTGCAGGAGGAGCTGTAGGTCTTGCAACACTGGGTTTTGGTAGTGTCCAACTCTATGAAAGTATCAGTAGAGGAGAATGGATACCTGCAGTAGCCGCTGCAGCAACACTAGCTACAACAAATACATTATCATATCGTCACGAAAAAAGAACGTATGCTGATCCCATGTTCGGACAAACACCTTAATTACTTACTAAAATTTCTACGTCTTGACCATAAATCTTTTTTAGATCTTCAAACAATGGTTCTTTGATAAACACACGATTATCCATCTTTGCTGACGCTAAATGTTTTTGCATCTCTTCCATCGTACTTGGTTCTACCGTACCTAAACTTCCATTGTCTTGGAGTTTTGCTTTAGAAACAACTTTAGTCTTTGCATCAACATCACCAACCATATACGCAAAGTCATCTAATAAATAAACATCACCAAATTGATCACCATACTTCACACGAACACGAACACGATCAATCTCTTTACTTCGTTCACGTTGAACATGTTCTAATAAACGCTTTTGTAAAATAGACGATTCACGACGTAATTTTTCTAACTCATTTGTGGACGCTGCCTTTTTAGCCCCATCTAACGTCTTCTTCAATAAAATAACATCATCCTTAACAAAATGACCCTTCTTTACCAACTTTTCAAAGTTCTTCACTAAATCACCTTTTACAATAGGTAATTCTTCTGCCACCATTAACGCTTCTAAACTCTCTTCTAAGTTTTGTATTAACTTCTTTGCATTTGTTTTTGTTCGTTTCTTTTCTAACGCTTTAACAATCGTACGTATTTTTTTAACATATTCACCAACGTCTTTCATCATATCATCAATCTGTTTACCAGACACTTCACGTACCTCGCCATGTTCAATAGCTTTAAACAACTTGTACGCATCAACTAACACCTTTACGTCAGAGGTTTTCATTAACTTATCACGTTTTACAAATAACTCTTCCATCAAATGCAATGTTTCTTTCGGTGTTGACGGCGGATACCCTTCAAGCATTAACAATGACTGTGACGGATTAAGTGCAGCATAATAAATATCTTCAGCAACAATACCAATCAACTTTCCTTTTGCACGATCAATCAAACGCGCACCAACATCTAAGTGCATATCAATCGCTTCAGGACTAGGCTTAATCTTCCCCATGTTCAGTAACAATTTCTGTGGCATAAAGACACCACGATCATATAATGGAATACCATCACGTA
>Ga0209992_10001527_pt1 | contig 23903 bp, 21 predicted proteins | sample 2SBtaG_2_FD_182564 | JGI IMG/M metagenome (GOLD analysis project Ga0209992, IMG submission 182564) | Deep subsurface microbial communities from Kolumbo volcano to uncover new lineages of life (NeLLi) - 2SBTROV12_ACTIVE470 metaG (SPAdes)... | ecosystem: Environmental > Aquatic > Marine >... | reverse complement strand
ACCGAAGCGCTGGACGAACTTCTGGCATCCGGTGTGGGGCTGGTCGGTGATCTCGATGATGGCGTCGCCGATCTGCAGCTTGGTCCACGGCGGCACGTTGGCCTCCGACAGATCGAGGTCGACGTGGAGCTGGTCGCCGGCCATGATCCGCTGATCCTGGTCGCCCCGCGAGATCCCGTCGCTGAAGCGGCTGTTGATGATGTTGAGCTGCATGTCGGGGTGTGCGCTGCCGTCGTCGGTGCGCGAGCTGGGGCGTTGACCCCAGTTGTCGCCGACGAGACCCACATCGAGGTCGAGCTCGCCCTCGATGAGTACCTGGCGCTCATTGTCTGCGGGGCGAGCGACGATGAGTTCGAGAGTTCCCTCGTCGGACGGTGAGGCTCTGACCACGTCGGTCAGCTCCTCGAGTTCGGCCACGCTCAGGTGATCAGCCATGCGATCCAGTCTGCCGCGTCAGGACGGCATCACGAGAACGGGTTTGATCACGTCTCCAGCGTTGCTCGCCGCCTCCGCTTCGTTGATCTGGTCGAAGGGGAAGTGGGTGATGAGCCGATCGAAGGCGAACGCGCCGGAGCGGTACAGGCTCAACAGTTCTGGGATGAACACCTGTGGCATCGAGTCCCCCTCGAGAATTCCGGTCACCGTGCGTCCCGGGAGCAGGTGCCGGAGGCTGATCTGGGTCTCGGCGGCTCCGCTCGCCGCGACCGTCGCCAGCGTGCCGCGCATTGCCAGGCCGCCCACTGCAGCGGCGACCACTCCACCGTTGCCCGTGGTGTCGAAGATGCGGTCGACGCCTCGCCCGTCGGTTGCCTCGAGCAACGCCGACCCGAGATCCACATCGTCGCCGGCCTGGATCGCGTGCGTCGCACCCAAGTCGATCGCGGCCTCGAGCCGGCGATCCGACAGATCCACGGCGATCATGCGCTCGCATCCGCTCAGCCCGGCGGCCAAGAGCGCCGACAGACCCACGGACCCGCTGCCCAGGACCGCGAACGACGAGCCGACCCATGGACGCAGGTTGTTCAGCACCGCCCCGGCGCCGGTCTGGATGCCGCAGCCGAGCGGGCCGATGAGGTCGAGCGGATCGTCGTCGCGAACAGGCACGACGGAGGTCGCGCTCGCGACCGTGTGCGTGGCGAACGACGACTGACCGAAGAAGTGCGATCCGATCGCCTCACCGTTCCGTGAGAACGCCGTGGTTCCGTCGCCGCGGTGAAGGCCGAAGTTGAGCGGCATCATCGTGTCGCAGTAGCTGGTCGCCCCCTGGTTGCAACTCCGGCAGGCCCCGCAGTACCGAAATGAAAGCACCACGGGCTGACCCACCGAAAAAGCCACGCCGTCGCCGACCGCTGCGATCCGTCCCGCCCCCTCGTGCCCGAGCACAGCCGGCAACGGTGTCCCCCGAAAGGGTGCCCGCATTCCGGTGTCGGTGTGGCAGAATCCCGTCGCCACCAGCTCCACCAACACTTCGCCAGGCCCCGGGCCGTCGACCTCGACCTCCTCCAATGTGAAGGGGCCATCACCCGAACGCAGAACAGCAGCAACCGCAGTCATGGCCCCACGGTAGGTCGCAGTGGGAGAGTGAAGGTGTGCTCGACGTCGGCGAATCGCGGTTCGAAGAACTGGTCGAAGCCGCCCTCGCCCAGATCCCCGACGAGCTCGCGGAGCTGATGGACAACGTCGTGTTCTTCGTCGAGGAGCGCGGCGACCCGCCGGACCTCCTCGGCCTCTACGACGGTGTCCCGCTCACCGAACGCGAAAACTACGGCGGCCTCGTCCTCCCCGACCGGATCTTCATCTACCGCCTCGCCATCCTCGACATCTGCGAAACCGAAGACGACGTCGTCGAAGAGGTCATCATCACCGTCATCCACGAGGTCGCCCACCACTTCGGCATCGACGATGACCGGCTCCACGAACTCGGCTGGAGCTAGTCAATCCACGACATCGCAGCACGTGGCTGGAGCTATCGACTGCCCGAGGCAGCATGGGTACTGCTCCTGCGCTCGCCCCAGGCTCGCCCCAGGCTCGTCCCAGACTCGCCCCCTGTGACTGATCAGGATGTGAGCCGTGGGGGTGAACGGCCGATTCGTCATCAGCCTTGCGGCTCGGTGCTGGACACTTGTCGGCCGTTTCGGGTGATGTGAGTATGGGCGTGGGCGATGGCTTCGTCGAGGTCGGTGAACAGGTGGTTGGCGTGGGCGAGGCGGTCGATGGCTCCGACCTCTCGCAGGATGCGGAGGTGTTCGCTGCGTGGGCCCTTGATGAGCACGGTGATGCCGCGGCGCTCGAGCTCATCGATGGTCTCGGCGATGGCTTGGGCGCCGGATGCGTCGAGCATCTGAAGGTCAGGGAAGCGCAAGATGACAACTCGGACGTCACCGACCGCGGTCAGTTCATGGAGGAACCGTTGGACTGCTCCGAAGAAGAGGGCGCCGTCGAGGCGGTAGGACACGATGTGATCGGCTCGCAATTGCGCTGCTGTGTCGGAATCGATCAGCGGGAGCGGCTCGGCGATCGGTACCGAGGTCCGGGCCAGCTGGCGCAGCGCAAGGACTGCGGCGACGGCCATCCCGACCTCGACGGCGAGGATCAGATCGAACGCGACGGTCACGAACGCCGTCACAGCGAGAATGAGGGCGTCGGAGCGGGTCGCTCGCACGATGGCCCGGATGTTGTGCACCTCGACCATGCGCATTGCGGTAACCATCAACACCCCGGCCAGCGCCGCGAGGGGGATCTCGGCCACCAGCCCCGATCCGGCCAGAACGACGCCCAACAAGACCAGGGCGTGCACGATCGACGAGATCCTGGTGCGAGCGCCAGCCTTGACGTTCACTGCCGTACGGGCGATTGCCCCGGTCGCCGGCATCCCGCCGAACAACGGGGACACGATGTTGGCGAGACCCTGACCGATCAGCTCACGGTTGGGGTCATGGCGCCCGGTCCCGGCCATGCCGTCGGCGACCTTGGCCGACAACAGGCTCTCCAGAGCAGCCAGGGCCGCGACCGCGAGCACAGCGCCGGACAGCTCCGAGACGAGCCGCGTAGAGACCTCGGGAAGCGCCGGCGCCGGCAGCGACGAGGGCAGTTCCCCAATCACCGCCACATCGACGTCCATGAGCTGCGCCACAACGGTCGCGGCGATCACCGCCAGCAACGATGCCGGCAGACCCCGCCGCAACCGAGGTGCCAGCACCATGACCACGACCACGACCACGACCAGGCCAACGGCGCCCCACAAGCCGTCGCCACCGAGGGCGTCGCCAAGGGCTCTGGCTGCAACCACCGCGGTGTTCTCTCCCTCCGGCTTCGTGACGCCGAGCGCGGCCGGGACCTGCTGCAAGAAGATGATCGCAGCGATCCCAAGCGTGAACCCCTCGATGACCGGCCAGGGGATGAACGCCAAGAACCGCCCGAACCCTGCAACACCTGCAGCCACGATCACCAGGCCGGCCAGGATCCCCACCAGGAACACGGCATCGATCCCGTACCGCGCCACGATGGGCACCAACACCACCGTCATGGCCCCCGTCGGGCCAGACACCTGGACATTGGAGCCGCCAAACACCGCAGCCGCCAGCCCGGCGACGATCGCAGTCACCAACCCCGCGTCGGCCCCCAGGCCCGCTGTGATCCCGAAGGCCAAGGCCAAGGGCAACGCCACGACTCCGACCGTCACGCCAGCGATCAGATCGCCACGCCAGGAACCGGCCAGCCCTGAATAGTCCCGACGAGAAGGCAGCAGCGACCGGCCACGCCGGCCTGCCTCGGCTACACCGGCCCGCCAGGAGCGCGAGGCAGTCTCCGAGTTCATCGCGACTCCCCCTCTGCGAGTTCTTCCAGCACGGCCCTGGTCTCCTTCAGCGTTGCGATCAGCAGGTTTCTCGCGGCCTCCAACAGATCCAGCAGCAGCGGGTGTTTGACGGCATAGAAGACGGTGGTGCCCTCTCTTCGAGTGACGACCAGCCCCGCCCGACGAAGCACTGCCAACTGCTGTGACAACTGCGACAACTCGAGGTCGACCCCGGTCGCAAGATCCGACACCGAACGCTCCCCGTCGGCGAGCACCTCCAACGCTCGGACACGCGTCGGGTGCGCCAACGCCTTGAACAGCTCCGCCTTGACCTCGAAGACTGGCAAACCCTCGTTGTCCCGCACGCCCGCATACTAGTTCCGTATTCATGGAAATTCACGATCAGACGAACACACGATCTTTGCGGACCGGCAGCGGATCTCGACGTATCTCCGGTGACAGGACGGTTGTCGTGCTGTGGTAGCGATGTGATGTGACCGCCAGCGGATTCGAGCTCTCGATTCACGTGCGTCCTGGGGCAAGCCGCGACCGGGTCGAAGGGGCCTTCGGCGGCGTACTCGCAGTTCGGGTAAGCGCACCGGCTTCTGGCGGCGACGCCAACCGAGCCGTGTGCCGCGTCGTCGCTCTCGCATTCGACGTGCGACCCGGTTCGGTCGAGATCATCGGCGGAACTCGCAACAGGCGCAAGCGTGTGCGAGTCCATGGCGATCGCCTGCGGCTCGCCGCTCGCCACAGGGAGTTGCTGACCAACGGGCACCGGTGACCCGACCGTTCGTGCGCTGGTAGCTACATGGCGGAGTTCTATCCGGGCGCTCCTTCCGGCACCATGACCCGGAACCCCCTTGCAGAAGTCCGTCGACTGGCTGGCCCGCATCGCGGTAGCGATCGAACACCTGTTCAGGTCGGAGGGGAAGTGCGGACCCTTCTCAGTGGAGGGCTTGCACCAGGAACGGGGTCACTGCCTGGATGAAGCCGGGGGTGTTCTGGCCGTGGACGTTGTGGCCGGCGTCGGGGACCGTGACCAGCTGACCGGCGGGGAGCGCGTCGGCAAAACGCTGCGCGGCCTGTGCCGTCAAGATGTTCGAATCGGCGCCGCGGATGAGCAGCGTCGGCATCGTCATCTTCGGAGCATCGTCGAGCTGGAAGCGGTCGTGGCGGGTCCTGTGCTCCTGCGTGGTGCTCAGCCGCGGCCCGTGATCCCGCTTGCTCACGTACTTGCCATCTGCTCGCTGGAGCAGGTTGTACTTCACCGTCCGCTCGATGTGTTCGCGTGAGCGGTAGGGGTCGTACTTCTGTACCACGTCGACGAAATGGTCCAGGTCGTCGAACTCGCGGTGCTCGGTGACGAAGTTGCGGATCGTCTTGGCGCCCGTCTCGGACATTTCCGGTCCGATGTCGACGAGGATGACTCGGTCTGCTCGTTCGGGCTGATCGAGCATCAGCCGCATCGTGTTCATGCCGCCCATCGAATGCCCCACGATCGTCACCTGACCCACATCGAGGGCATCCAGAAACGCTGCAGCATCAGCGGCCATCGCGGTGGAGCTGTAGTCGGCGTCGCGGGCCCACTCGCTGTCGCCGTGTCCCCGCTGATCGAGGCCGAGCACGTGGAAACGGTCCGCCAGATGCAGGCTGACGAGGTCCCAGCTGTGGGCGGACTGGTTGCCACCGTGCAGCAGGAGAATCGTGTGATTCGCTGGCTCGCCCCACTCGAGGAAGTGGAAGCGTCGGTGTCGAGCGATCACATGGCGCGACGTGTAGCGAATCTCGGGGCCGTGGCTCACCCCGAGATCGGCGGCGCTGGCCACCAGGCTGGCGAACTCGTCCGTCGTCGTCATGTCGAACGGCTCAGATGTTGGGGCGAATTCGTTCAGGTACACAGATGCTCCGATCAGCTGCGTCGCAGTGTGGCCCACAGACCCGCCCCGGCGCGTGCCCACACGCCGCGCCACGTTCCCGGAAGGGCCGCCGCGACGTCCTGTGGCGGGAGGTGAATCGGGGTTTGATCGCCGAGTGTGTTGACCCATACGACGACTCCATCAGGGCGCAGCACCCGATCGACCTCGCCGGGAAACAGCAGCATGTTCACCATCAGCACCGCGTCGACGTGATCGGTACCGAACGGCAGCTGCGAGGCGTCGCCGCGGACTTTCGGCGCGTCGTCGGACGCGTGGGCCAACATCTCGGCGGACAGATCCAGCACGACGACGGTGGCGCCACGTTCGACCAGGACCCCAGTGCCGGCGCCGGTACCCGAGCCGAGCTCGAGCCAGCGGCCGCCGTTGGCAACGTCTCCGCGATCGAGGGCATCGATGATCGGAGCGACCTTGAGATCATCGACCCGGTCAGAGGCCCAATCGGGCGCGAGCCCGTCGAACAGCTGGGCGATCTTCGCGGCCCTCTCCGCGTCCCAGCGACCGTCGAACGCCACCTGACGGGTGACCTTGCGCATCGGGTGGTCCGCTCCCGCGAACGGTTCGGGGTCGACCGTTCCAGGGGCATCGGAGAGGCGAGTCAACATGGCGTCAGAGCCGCCCCGCGTCGAGATCGAGACGGCCGCGCGCAACGTTGATCGACAGCACGTCGGTGGGCCCCTCGGCCAGACGAAGAGCGCGGACCTCACGAAGGATGCGGGAGAGGGGATGCGCATCCGTGAGCGCCTGACCTCCCACGAGCTGGATCGATTCGTCGACGATCAATCCGATCGTCTCGGTGGCGAAGGCCTTGGTGGCCATGGCTTCGTTGATCGCGCCGTCGCCGGCATCGATGAGCCTCGCCGTGCGGTACAGCGCGCTGCGAGCGGCATACGCCTGTACGCGCAGCGACCCGTACCTCAGACGCACCCGCTCGCCCGCGCCGAGCGGCTGGCCGCTGCGATGCGGCCGTTGCAGATATTCCGCGACGTACTCGAGCACGAAACGACAGCGGCCGACGCAGTCAGCGGCGATCGCCATCCTCACCGCGGTGACCTGGTCCATGGCCTGGTTCAGACCTTTGCCCGGTGCTCCGATCACGTGGCTGGTCGGCACGCGCACGTCGTCGAAGGTGAACGCTGCGTGGTGGCTGCCATCGAGCGAGCCGAACCTGCGGGTCAACGTGACGCCGGGGCGGTCCGTCTCGATCACGACCATCGCCGGTCCCGAACCCTCGACCTCGACGAGGGTGTTGATGAAGTCCGCGTCGCCGCCACCGGTGACGTAGGGCTTCTGGCCGTTGACGACCAGCTCGTGACCTTCGGTGATCGCCCAGGTGGCGCGTGGAGCGTCGTCCGGCTCGGTGAACCCGAACCCGCCCCGCTTCTCTCCAGCGAGCACGGGCTCGAGAAAGTCGGAGCGCAGCGGTTCGTCGACGCCGGCAAGGACCCCGGGACCCGGGCCGAAGATCCCTGAGAGGCTGCCGACGTCGTGCGCTCCGAGCTCGTCGCGGACGATCGCCAGCGCAAGCGCTCCCGCGGCTGTGCCACCGTGATCGGCCGGCTGGGTCATCGGGAAGATCTCTGCCCGCTTGGACAGCGCCCGCACCTCGGCGGCCAGCTCGGTGGGTTCGAGCGCGTTGCGGTCGAGAGCTTGGAGTCGACGCGCCAGCGCGTTGGCGCGGTCGCGCACCGCCGTGTGGTCACTGTCCAGAAAGTCGGGCATCGTCGCTCCTGCGCGTGGCTGCTTCAGTTCAGCAGATCGAGCCGCTCGGCGACCTCTTGGGCGCAGCCCCACGACATGATGAAGCCTGCGCCCCCGTGCCCGTAGTTGTGCACGACGGGTCGTCCGTCGTCGAGGAGGCCGGCCTCGAGCCTCACCCCCGGACGTCCCGGCCGAAATCCCACGCGGACGTCGTGTATCGGGCGGCCGGCCACCCGCGGATCGAGTACGGCTGCGTCGGCCATGATTCGGGCGGTGAGCTCCTCGTCGGGATCCTCGCGCGTGTCGTCGACGTCGCGTGCCCCGCCGAGATAGAGGTGGCGGCTCCGTGGATAGACGTAGCTGATGCGGGACTGGTCGATCTCGTCCGAGATCCCCTCGTGGATGTCGCCGCCTTCGACGAGGACCATCTGTCCGCGGATCGAGAAGAGCGAATCGTCGCCGACCAGCCGGCGGGCGCCGAGGCCCGTGCAGTTCACGACGACGTCCCCCTCGACGTCGCCCAGGACGTCGAGCTCGGTGAGTTCGATGGTGCCGCCGAGCCGATCGAACTCCTCGAGGAGCCACGACAGGTAGATCGGTGGGTCGATGCGGAAGCCGTCGATACGAAGGCCGCTGGCGTAGCCGGGCGGCAGCTGGTCGGGGGTGGCGCGTCGTACCCAGGGTGTCAGCTCGCCCCAGTGAGGTGTGGCGTCGGCCTTGAGGTCGAGGTGGATCATCGGCGCGACGCCCGTGTCGGGCCGCCGGGCCAGCGTGGCAAACGCCTCCCGGCTCGTCAGCGCCCACGGGCCTGTCCGCTCCCTGGGCTCGACCGTGGTCGGCCCCCAGATCGCACCGGCGACCACCGACACACAGTCGTGGGGGAGTGCCGCTGCGACGATGTGGGCGTCGTGGCCCCGGCGGCGCAGCGCGATGGCCGTCGTCAGACCGGAGACCCCGCAGCCCGCGACCGTCGTTCGCATTCATCCTCCTGAGTCCTGCAGAGCCTGTCACGGTTCGATCGAGGGGCACCACGTTTCCTCAGCCAGGCCGCGGGATCGCCGATGGATGAGATGCGTGACTCAGACGACCAGCCCCCTCATCGCCCGCGTGGCCGCTGCAGCAGCGCGCCGTTGGCGCGCGTCGCTCGCCGTGTGGATCGTTCTCATCGGTTTCGGGCTGTGGGCCTACTCCTCCGCGCTGCAGCGGGAGGGCTTTCCGCCGATCGAGACACCCGTGGCGATCGTCACGGGACTTCACTTCGCCGACGACACTGGCGAGGTCGACCGCGACGTCGTTGGGCCACTCCACGACGCGTATTCGGTGCTGGAGGGCGTGAAGTCCATCCAGACCATCGCTCAGGAGGACTCGTACGTTCTCGTCGTCGAATTCGAGTCGGGCATCAGCTCGGCGGATGGCGCCGCGATCTTGAGGGCGCGGACCCCGGGCCTGGGGTTCCCTCCCGCTCCAGTCGTGCGGTCGGTCGATGCAACGAAGTTCGTCGACTCCTACGACGCACTGATCGCCGTGACAGGGCCGCCGGGAGCCAGCGCAGAGGAGCTTCAGCTCGAAGCGGGATCGATCGCGTCCCAGTTGCTCGCCCGTCCTGAGATCGCCACGGCCAAGGTTCGTGCCCTACTGGCAGAAGCGCCAGACGAGGACACCGGTATCGACGAGGTACGAACGCGGCAGTTCGCGCGCGTCGCGTATGGCGGTGACGAAGAATTCAGCGACGCAATCACGGTCGGTGTCACACGTCACCCACAGCTCGACCAGGACCTCCTGGAGTTCAGCGACGCGCTGCACGACGTGCTCGGTCAACTGGAGGTCTCGGCGGGGTTCGAGCTCGAGGTCACAGCCGACTTCGCGAACAACATCCGGACCCAGCTCGCCGGCCTGCTTCGCAACCTTCTGACGGGCCTGATCGCCGTCGCTGCGGTGAGCCTCATCCTCATCGGTTGGAGGGCATCGATCGTCACGGCCGTCTTCATGGCAACCGTGATGCTGACGGCGGTCGTCGGTCTGTGGGCGTTCGGCTACACGCTCAACACGATCACGCTGTTCGGCCTCATCCTCACGCTTGGCCTGCTCGTCGACGATGCAATCGTCGTCAGCGAGGCCGTCGACGCGGGCTCCGAACCCGGGGTCGACGATGACGACAACGATGGCGAGGGTGCCGTCTCGGCGATCCAACAGGCGATCACTCGGGTGGGCCCGGCGTCCTTCGCAGGAACGATCACCACCGTGTTGGTGTTTGCACCCATGCTGTTCGTGGGCGGTCTGCTCGGAGACTTCATCCAGGCGATCCCGGCAACGGTCATCATCGCCCTGGTGGCGTCGTTCGTTCTCTCGATGACGCTGATCCCCGCGCTGGGCCGTCGACTGCTGGTTGCGCGGCCGGCGTCTCGGAATCCGGTGGTGGCCGGACAGAGGTTCCTCGCCCGCCGCCTCGGTGCGCTGGCGGCCTATCCGTCGCGCAACGGTGTGAAGGGGTGGCTGGTCGGTGGCGCTCTTCTGGGCGGCGCTCTCCTTGTCGTGTACTCGTCGAGCATCGTCGGCGCATCGGTCCCCCGCGACATCTTCCCCGACGCCAAGGACACCAACTCCTTGCTGATCAGCGTCGACTTCGACGCCGACGTCGAAGTCGAAGAAGCTGCCGTGCTCACCGAACCCATCGACGACGCCGTTCTTCGTGTCCTCGGTGAGGACCTCCTTCAGGCTCAGTACATCCGGGGGAGTGAGCGCGAGGCGACGCTGTACATCGACCTCGTCCCCTTCGACGAGCGCGACACCACCGCTCCCACCTACGTGGATCTACTGAGCGACGCGATCCCGGAGATCCAACGGGCGCGCGTGAGCGTCAAGTCCGTCGGGGCCGGTCCCCCCGACGAGGACTACCCCTTCGCCGTCCAGATCTCCATGGACGACGACTCCGTCGCGACAGGCCAGGCCCTCGCCGAAGAGATGCGATCGACGATCCTCGGCGCGACGGTCGAGAAGCCAGGAGGCGAGACCGCAACGATCGTCGACGCGATCATCTCCACCGAGGGGCAGATCCTGCGGACCAACACCGTGCGTCAGATCGAAGTGCGCGGTGTCTTCGACACCGACGACACGACGTCGAACGTCGACGCCGCAGAGCGGCTGGTCACCGAGCTCTACCCGCCCGAGGCCCTCGTGGCCCGCGGTCTGGCGCCCGATGCGCTCACCTTCGACTTCGGGCTCGAATCCGAGAACCGGGCCAGCGTGGGATCGCTTCTGCTCGCGATGGTCATCGCGCTCGTGTTGATGCTGGCACTGCTGATGATTCAGTTCCGCTCGTTCGTGCAGCCACTCTTGGTGTTCGTCGCGATCCCGTTCAGCTTCTTCGGTGTCATGGCCGTGCTCGCGGCGTCTGACAACGCGCTGAGCTTCTTCGTGATGGTTGGCTTCATCGCGCTGATCGGGGTCGTCGTGAACAACACGATCCTGGTGGTGGACGCGGCCAACCAGGAGCGGCGAGCCGGTGCAACAGCGAAGGACGCGATCCGGGTCGCGATCGAGCGGCGCTTCCGACCGTTGATCGCCACGACTGCGACAACCGTCGCCGGTCTGCTTCCGCTCGCGATGAGCGACCCCTTCTGGGAAGGACTGAGCCTCACCCTCATCGGTGGGCTCGTGAGCTCCACGGTGCTGGTTCTGTTCGCGTTCCCGGTCTGCTACCTCGCGGTCGAAGCGGTTCGGACTCCCGTGCGCAACATGGTGCGCCGCCGCAGGGGCCGCGAACTCATCGCCTGAGCTGTTCGCGACGTTCGCACGTCGCTCAGCGGCCGAGGCCGCCGTGGGTGTCGAACGACACCGTGACTGCTCCTGCGACGGGATGGGCCTGGCAGGTGAGGACGAATCCGCTGTCCACCTCTTCGGGTGTGAGCGCGTAGTTCTTTTCCATCCTCACCTCACCCTCAACGACCCTGGCTTTGCAGGTGGCACACATCCCGCCCTTGCAAGCGAAGGGCACCTCCGAGCGGACGGCCCTGGCGTAGTCGAGAAGTGACGGGCCATCTGGCACCACGGTGGTCACCGAAGACCGGCCATCGAGGACGAACGTCATCTCGACGCCGTCGACAGGAGCCTCGTCGGCGACCTCCGGCAGCTCGATCCGCTCGTCGAAGAAGAGCTCCTGGTGGACTGCTTCGGGATCCACGCCGAATTCGCCGACCAGCGCGTCGCGTACCTCTTCGACCATGTCGACGGGCCCGCACAGGAACCAGGCGTCGACCCGTGGGACGTCGATGAGCGTCGTGGCCAACGAACGCAGCTTGTCCGTGTCGATGCGGCCCTCGAAGAGCGGCACCTCGTGCGGTTCGCGGCTGAGGACGTGGATGAGTTGGAACCGATCGGGGAAGCGGTTCTTGAGTGCTTCGAGGTCCTCGAGGAACATGATCGAGCCGGCCGTCCGATTGCCGTAGACGAGCGAGCATCGGCTGCTGGGCTCGAGCTCCAGGATCGACACCAGCATCGACAGGATCGGCGTGATCCCCGACCCGGCGGCGAGCGCGACGTACGTGTTGGCGCAGGTTCGGTCCGGGGTGTGGCAGAAGTCGCCGATGGGAGCCATCACGTCGACGAGGTCACCGTCGCGAAGTTCGGTGGTGGCGTAGGTGGAGAACGCTCCGCCCGGGAGGTGCTTGATACCGACGCGTAGCTCCTCGTCGTTGACGCTGCTGCAGATGGAGTAGGAGCGACGCACGTCCTCGCCCTCGATGTCCGCTCGCAGGATCACGTGCTGGCCGGGGATGTGTCGGAAGGTGTCGCGGAGCTCGCCCGGGATGTCGAAGCTGAGCGACACCGCGTCGGGCGTTTCGCGACGGATCCTCACCGGGAGGGAGTGGAACTCGACCGCCATCACAGCTCCTTGAAGTGGTCGAAGGGCTCGCGGCACTCGAGGCATCGCATCAGGGCCTTGCACGCCGTTGAGCCGAACTCGCTGATGGTCTCGGTGTCTGTGCTTCCGCACTGCGGACACGCGATCTGGCGTCGGCCGATCGTGAGGGCGACCTCAGTCGTCCGCGGCGGTGCGATGCCGTACTCGCGCAGTTTCCGGCGGCCGTCGGCCGAGATCCAGTCGGTCGTCCATGCCGGCGAGAACGTCACGCGTACCTCGCCCTCGACCTCGGCTGCATCGAGGACCTCGGCGATGCGGTTTTCGATGTGATGCATGGCCGGACAGCCCGAGTACGTCGGTGTGATCGTGACCACGATCCTGCCGCCCTCATCGGCGACGCTGCGCAGCACGCCGAGATCGGCGATCGTGAGCACCGGGACCTCTGGGTCGGGGATCTCGCCGAGACCGCGCTCCAGCTCGCCCAGGTCGACCACCGGCCGGATCACCACTGGGCACCAGGATGGGTCCGATGGAGCCACTGCATTTCGGTGAGAAGGTGGCCCAGATGCTCGGTGTGCGTGCCGACACGACCGCCGAGGCGTTGGTATGGGTCCTCGGGCACGTCGAGCGTGGCGTCGGCGAGAACCGAGCGCACGGTGGCGTCGAACGTGGACGCGATCGGCTCGGCGTCGGGCGCCACCCCGCTGTTCACCACCGTCTCTCCTCCGGCGGGCCGTTCGTGGAGGTCGCCCGTGTACCGCCACAGCGTGTCGACCGCCGCCTGGGTTCTCTGGTGACTCTCGTCTGTGCCGTCGCCCAGACGCACGACCCACGACGAGGATCGTTCGAGGTGGTAGCGAGCCTCTTTCACCGCCTTGGCGGCGATTCCGGCCAGGGATTCGTCGGTGCTGCTGCTCAGGGCGTCGTAGAACGGCACCTGGTAGGCGTCGAGGAAGAACTGGCGCACCATCGTCTGTGCGAAGTCGCCGTTGGGTTGTTCGACGAGGACGGCGTTGCGGAAGTCGCGCTCGTCGCGGCCGAGTGCGAGGTCGTCTTCGTCTCGCCCCCGGCCCTCGATTTCGCCGGCCCGCGTGTACAGGCTGCGCGCCTGGCCGAGATGGTCGAGGCTGACGTTGGCGATCGCGATGTCCTCTTCGAGGTCGGGCGAGCGCGAGATCAACTCGCCGAGGCGTTGGGCGACGATGAGGTTGTCGTCGGCGATCGCCAGAACCAGATCGACGGGGGCAGTATCGACAGCGGCGGTGTCGACGCGGGCGGTGTCACTGGCCGGTGTCACATGTGCCCCACTTCGTCGGGGAGCTCATAGAACGTGGGGTGTCGGTAGGGGTGCTCGCTGCCGAACCATGCATCGCTGCCGTCTGGGTCGCTGGCGTGGATCTCCGTCGATCGCACGATCCACAGCGACACGCCTTCGGAGCGCCGCGTGTACACGTCGCGCGCCGCTTGAACCGCGGACTCGGCATCGGCTGCGTGCACGCTGCCTGCGTGGACGTGATTGAGGCCGCGGTTGGCCCTGATGAAGACCTCCCAGAGGGGGAAGCCGCCCGGGTTGCCCGCGACTTCGGGATCGGTCGCGCCATCTTTCTTGGGGACTTCGTAGACCATCAGCGAGCTCCTTCGGTCTCGGAGTCGCGTTTCTTGGCCGCGTGGGCCAGTGCCGCCTCGCGGACCCACTGCCCTTCGTCCCAGGCGCGGACCTTGTGCTCGATGCGCTCCCGGTTGCATGGACCATTGCCGGCCACGACCTCCCAGAAGTGATCCCAGTCGATCTCGCCGTAGTCGTAGTGCTCGCGCTCGCTGTTCCAGCGAAGGTCCGGATCGGGGATCTCGAGGCCGAGGAAGTCGGCCTGGGGCACTGTCATGTCCACGAACCTCTGGCGGAGGTCGTCGTTGGTCTCGAGTTTGATGCCCCAGGCCATCGACTGTTCGGTGTGGACCGAGTCGGCGTCGGGGGGCCCGAACATCATGAGCGATGGCCACCAGAAGCGATCCAGCGCGTCTTGGGCCATGTCCTTCTGCTCGGGGGTGCCGTTGGCGAGGGTCAGCATCATCTCGTAGCCCTGCCGCTGGTGGAAGGACTCCTCCTTGCAGATGCGCACCATCGCCCGGGCGTATGGCCCGTAGCTGGTGCGGGTGAGCATCACCTGGTTGGTGATCGCTGCGCCGTCGACCAGCCAGCCGATCGCTCCCACATCGGCCCAACTCAGGGTGGGGTAGTTGAAGATCGATGAGTACTTCTGCCGGCCGCTGTGGAGCATCTCCATCATCTCGTCGCGCGAGATGCCGAGCGTCTCGGCGGCCGAATAGAGGTAGAGCCCGTGACCGGCTTCGTCTTGCACCTTGGCGGTCAGGATCGCTTTGCGTCGGAGGCTGGGAGCGCGGGTGATCCAGTTGCCCTCGGGTTGCTGGCCGATCACCTCGGAGTGCGCATGCTGCGCGATCTGGCGGATCATCGTGCTCCGGTAGTTGTCCGGCATCCAGTCGCGCGGCTCGATGGTGCGGCCCGAGCCGATGACGGCGTCGAAGTGCTCCTCGGGTGTGGATGCGGTGGTCACCGCTTGGTCGCTGCTCACGAGCGCCTCCCTCTGCCCTGCACCCCGGGCATCGGCGAAACCGAGACCGGGCTGCGACGTGATGACAACATGATACACCAAGAGTCGAAATATCTGTCAAGGGTGTATCAGGTTGAGGTAGGCTCGTACCCGTGCGGCACCCCGTCGGATCCATCGCGCGAGATTTCGGTGATCGGCCGGACATCTCGGCTCGCTCGGTGCTCGTCACGATCTTCGGCGATTCGATCGTGCCGGTCGGTGGCGAAATCTGGCTTGGCGACCTCATCGCGTTGGCGGAGCCCTTCGGCTTCAGCGACCGCCTCACCCGAACGTCGGTCTCTCGCCTCACCGCAGAGGGATGGTTCGAGTCGCAGCGGGTCGGCCGTCGGAGTCGCTACCGGTTGACGGAGTTCGGCGTCGCCGAATTCGAGGTGGCCGAGCGGCGCATCTACCACGCCGACCGCCCGCACTGGGATGGGGAGTGGACCCTGGCCATGGTCGAGCTCGGCTCTCCGGATCGCACCACGGCGCAGTTGGTGAGCAAGCACCTTCGGTGGCACGGATTCGCACCGTTGTCGTCGGGAGTGATGGCCGAGCCCGGGGACAGCAGGGCAGAGGTCCGCGAGGTGAGCGCGGGCCTCGGGTTGTCTGCGGCGATCCCGGTGGCGCTCGCTCGCTTCGACGATCTCCGGGCGTTGCTGTCGGCACCCGAGGTCGACCAGCGGCTCGGGCTCGACGAGGCCGCGGACGGGTATCGCCGATTCGTGGAGAGGTACGCGCTCCTCGAAGCCATGTGCGGCGCTGACGTGGCGCCCCTCGATGCTTTCCTGCTCCGAAGCATGGTGGTGCACGATCTTCGGCGGACCGTTCTCGTCGACCCGTGGCTTCCCGCCGAGATTCTCCCGTCTGGCTGGCCGGGAAGCGCCGCTCACGAACTCGCGGGCCGCCTCTACCGTGCGGTCGATTCGGGCGCCTGGGCGCACCTCGCCGAGGTCACTGGGGCCACAGTCAGCTCCGAGGTGGCCGCCCACCGCTTCGGCTGATGCACGGAATGTCGCTCAGCCGGGTCGGACCGAGGGGTCGTGCCACACGAACCTGACACCGGCAGATTCGAGCCGCCGGACGTGTTCGGCGAACACGGGGTGGTTGGCGAACGCGGCGCCAAGTTGCGGCTCGATCGTGACAGTGCAGCGAGCGCTCGGTGGCGACGAGACAGACCTCCCACCCCTTCTCCTGCTCGAGCGCAATGCGTTCGAGCGTTCGGTCGGCTCCGGGCACCGCGCACACCACCAGGTAGAGCACCGTGCCCGATGGTGACCCGAAGCTCGTCATGGCTCGAGTATCGCTCGTGCCCGCACTGGTGTGTCGATGAGCCATGATCTCGGGGGACCGAACCCGAGGGGACGACAGATGCACGAGATCGCGACAGGGCTGCTGTTCCCCGAGGGGCCAATTGCCATGGACGACGGCTCGGTGCTGCTGGTGGAGATCGCCAGGGGGACCCTGAGTCGGGTCCAGCCGGACGGCACCGTGGAGGTCGTCGCCGATTGTGGTGGCGGACCCAACGGTGCCGCGATGGGGCCCGATGGCGCGGTGTACATCTGCAACAACGGCGGGTTCTCGTGGCGCCACGTCGATGGGATGCTGCTTCCCGGACACCAGCCCGATGACTACACCGGTGGGTCGATTCAGCGAGTCGACCTCGACTCGGGAAAAGTGAGCACGCTCTACGCCGAATGCGAGGGCTGGGATCTGCGCGGCCCCAACGACATCGTGTTCGATCGCGAGGGTGGCTTCTACTTCACCGATCTCGGCAAGGGACGTGAGAAGGAAATGGACCGAGGGGCGATCTACTACGCCCGCCCAGACGGGTCGTCCATCCAGACCGTGTCCCGCCCACTCGTCACCCCCAACGGCGTTGGGCTGTCGCCCGAAGAGGACCGGCTCTACTACGCCGAAACGATGACCGGTCGGGTGCGGTACTGGGAGCTCGACGCTCCTGGCGTCGTGAAAGCCGCCGGCCCGCAGCTGAGCAGCTCCGCCGGATTCCCTTCGGTGCGGCTCGGCACCGTTCTCGACGACGGCAGGGTCGACAGCCTCGCCGTGGACAGCGAGGGCAACGTCTGTGTCGCCACGCTCGGCAACGGCTGCGTCACCGCCTTCGATCCCGATGGGGAGATTCGGGCCGTCGTCCCCGTCCCCGGCGAACCGATGGTGACCAACGTGTGCTTCGGCGGGCCGGACCTCTGCACCGCGTACATCACCTGCTCGGCGTTCGGTCGCCTCGTCTCACACGACTGGCACTGCCCCGGCCTGCCGCTGAACTTTCTCTAGCCACGGCTCGTCGCCGCTGCGCCTGCGGCCCTGGGGGCCTCCGGCTCCGCAACTCCTCGCTCGTGGATCGGCGCACGGGCGGCTCACGGCTTCGCCGAGTCGCCGCGGGGGCTACTCGCACATGCGCGGACTACCGGGCTCGTCGCCGCTGTTTCTCGCCGCATCTCCTCGCTGCGCTCGTCGTGCGGAATGCCACGGCACGCCCAGCCTCGTCACTTCACCGACGCGGCGCCGGTCGTGTAGTTGAGCCACTCGATGCCTGATACCAGGTTGCTCAACTGGAACTTGCCGTCGCAAGCGTCAGTGGGAAGCGAGGTCGTCCATTGCTGCGGCCATGCGGTCGATCACTTCGTCGACGAGGGCGTCGTCGAGAACCGTCGACAGGGCCATCAGACCCCGGCCGGCCGCGAACACGCCGTTGTTGAGGCAAGCCAGATGGAACTGGGTCGCCTGCTCGGCATCGGTGCGGTGAATGCTGGCCGCCGGAAGGTCATCGGCCATGTAGAGCTGCAACAGCGAACCTTCACGCCTCGAGGCGAACGGCAAGCCGCGCGCAGCCGCCTCCTCGGTGAGGCGAACCTCGAGGTGTTGCGTCCTGCGATCCATGTCGCTGATCGCGTCGCTCGTCAGGTGGCGGATCGACACCAGTCCCGCAGCCGTGGTGACCGGGTTGCCGTTGAAGGTGCCGCTGTGGAACACCTTGGGGTTGAACGGATTGCACAGCTCCATCAGGTCGGCCCGACCGCCCACCGCCCCGACGGGGAAGCCACCTCCGATGATCTTCGCCATGGCGGTCAAGTCGGGCCTGACGCCCTCGGCCGCCTGCCGGCCGCCCTGGGCCAGCCGCAGAGTGATGACCTCGTCGAAGATGACGAGCGCGCCGGCCGCATGCGCCGCGTCGATGATCCCGGCCAGGAAGCCCTCGGGCGCGGCCAGGACCCCCGACGAGCCCATCACCGGTTCGAGGATGATGCACGCGATCTCGCCAGGGTGACGCTCGAGCACGTCCACGAAGGACGCGAGGTCGCCGAACTCTGCCAGCAGCGTGTCGCCGTGCTCGAAGCCGAAGGTGCCGCACTCGAACTGGGGCATCGAGCCGTGGTAGCCGTAGCGCGCCATCAGCATCTTCTCGCGTCCGGTCCATACTCGGGCGATCTCGACGGCGAGCATCGTGGCCTCGCTCCCCGAGTTGGTGAAGCGCACCTCGTCGACTGACGCCACGCGCTGCACCAGCTCTTCGGCGAGCTCCACGGCGTACTCGTTGCGAGCTGGCCAGTTGGTCCCGGACGCGGCCGCTGTGGTGGCGGCTTCGAGGATGGGGCCGTATGCATTGCCGTGGATGAGGCTCGTGAAGTTGCCGATGACGTCGATGTAGCGGTTGCCGTCGAGGTCGATGAGGTGGGCGCCCGAGCCGCTCTTCATCGTGAGCTGATACGGCGGGTGGTGGCCGGCGGCTCTGGTATCGCCCCCTGGCATCACCTTGGAAGCGCGTGCCGCGTGGGCAGCCGAGGCGGGCGTTCGCGAAAGGAACTGGGATTCGATTGCAGAGCGCGCCTCGGTGTCGGTCACGGCGTCAGCCGCTCGCAGTGGCGGTGGTTGCCCCGTACATGAGGTCGGCGGTCTCGGACTTCAGCAGCTCGAGCTCAGCTCGCAGCGCTCGACGGCCCGCCTCGGCTTCGGGGTCCTCCGGGTAGTAGGCGAGTTCGGTTTCGGGGTCACCGGCGACCCGAGTGCCCACCAAGGCCCGCGGCGCCGTGTAGTCGTATGGCCGGGCCCTGTGCAGGATCCGGCGGTTGTCCCAGATCATCGTGTCGCCGGGTGTCCAGTTGTGCGAGTACACCCGCGCGTCGTCCGAGACCACGAACGCGAGCAGCTCAGAGAGGAGCGCCCGGCTCTCGGTTCGTTCGAGTCCGGGAATCCCGAAGGCGTGGCGACCCACGAACAGGTTCTTCTTGCCGGTCTCGGGGTGCACCTTGATCAGCGGTCGGAGGTACGCCTCGCCGTGGTAGATGGTGCGAAAGACGCCCTCGTCATCATCTTCGGGGAAGTCACCGAGGTCGTTGGCCTGGGAGAACTGCGTTGAGTGGAACGCCGAGAGACCCTCGATGCGCTCGATCGTCGCCTGGTCCAGGGCGTCGTAGCCGGCGCGCAGATCCGCCAATTCGGTCTGGCCGCCCTCGGCAGGTACGACGGCGGCCGAGAGCATCGCGCACTTGCTCGCGATCGGCTTGTAGGTGCTGTCGGTGTGCCAGGTCTCGTTGCCGACGTTTGTGCGCATCCATTGGGAGTCGATGTCCATGACGTCGTCCCGCCAGGTGCCGTCCTTGGAGCGCGGCACGTTGGACATCGGCATGGCGCCGAACTCGAGGTCACCGAACCGTGATCCAAAGGCCACGTTCTCAGCGTCGGTGAGGTGCTGGCCCGGGCAGATCAGAAAACCGCGGTCGAGAAAGGCGGCGTGGATCTCGGTCCATTCGTCGTCGGTGAGCCGGCCCAGGTGGACGTCGGTGACCTCGGCGCCGAACACCTTGCCCTCGATCGGAGTGATGTGCATGGTTCCCCCTTCGCACGTTCCTCGGAAAAGCGTACTCATCCAGGGTCGGCCTCACCCGGCGATGGCAGTGCTGCCTCGGCTGGAGGGCGTCGACCCAGACGTCGGCGAGCGACGGGCGTAGGGTTCGCCCATGGGCTTCACCGGACGGATCGAAGCGATTCACACCGCACCGGAGGGTTCGGCGCCGATGGTCGGCCACGACACGGTGCTGTTGGTGGCGGGCGAGGGAATCGCGGGCGACCGCTACGCCCTCGAGACCGGCTATTACTCCTCGCGCCCACATGCCGACCGCCAGATCACTTTGATCGAAGCTGAGGTGCTCGAGGCACTCGCCCGTGATCACGGTGTTGAGCTGCTGCCAGAAGAGCATCGCAGGAACGTCACGACGTCGGGAGTGCCGGTCAACCACCTCGTCGGCGCATACTTCTCTCTGGGGGGCTGCATCCTCTACGGCGGGCGACTCAACGTTCCGTGCTCGTACCTCCAGGAGCTCACCGGCAAGAGGGTGTTCCGACCTCTTGTGCACCGCTCTGGGCTGAATGCGCGAGTTGTCGTCGGCGGGGAGATTTCCCTCGGCGACACGGTGAACCCCGTGGACAGGGCCGACGTCCCGGCCGACCTTCGGGCTGCCAACGAGGAGACCCCCGTCGAGCCGGCCCCGGAGGTGATCTGATCATGCCGTTGGAGCGGCTACGGGCTGCGACCACCATCGGCCAGGACGTGGCGGACGCGCTGCGTCGCGACGGCGCGGTGATCGTGGAGGGGTTGATCGACGATGCCGCCGTCGCCGAGGTGCTCGCGGGACTGCGCCCCCATCTCGACTCGAAGGCGCACGGCAAGGATCGCTTCGAGGGAATCGCGACCAAGCGACTCGGCTCGCTGGTGGCGCGTGTGCCGGAGGTTCGGCCGCTCGTGACCAACCCGCTCGTGCTGGCGGCCGTCGAGGACGTGTTCGCCGATGCGACCGCGTTTCAACTCAACGCGACCCAGGTCGTCGCGCTGTCGCCGGGTGAGTCGAGGCAATCGCTCCACCGGGATCAGTGGGCCTGGGACCACTTTCCCTGGCCGATCGGCTATGAGGTGGAGGTGTCCACGATGTGGGCCTTCACCGACTTCACGGCCGAAAACGGGGCGACCCGTGTCGCGCTCGAAAGCCACACAACGGAGGGGCGCCCGCGATTCGAGGAGCACGAGCTCGAGATCGCCGACATGGCTGCCGGATCGGCGCTCTTCTACACCGGTTCGGTCATGCACGGTGCCGGCGCGAACGACAGCGACGAGCAGCGCGTGGGGATGATCATCTCCTATACCCGCGGGTGGCTGCGGCAGCACGAGAACCAGTACCTCTGCGTGCCGGTCGAGGTGGCGGCCGGTCTTCCCGAGGATCTGCAGCGGCTGATCGGCTACTCCCGCGGCGCGTATGCCATCGGCTACTGGGGCGACATGGACGACCCGATCGAAGCCGTGCGGCCCGGCGCCGGCACCTCTGGCCTGGGTGGCGCCCTGGAGGTTTCCACCCGTACCGACTGACCCCGTTCTGCCAGCTTCGGTGGCCACCGGAGTCACCACACAAGCTGGCAGAAGGGTGGGGACCTCAGGGGGAGGGGGTCACACGCGCTGCTGGATCCGCGGCGGAGAGCTCCGAAGGGGTGGGGACGCCGGTCATGAGGTCGGCCAGCAGCCGGCCGGCCATGGGCCCACGACTGAAACCCGATGAGGCGAGACCTCCCACCACGTAGGTGCCGGATTGGTCGGGGATTGCTCCGATGAGCGGCCGACCGTCCGACGTGAACGGCATCAGCCCTGACCAGACCCGAGCCGGCGGTGCGTCGCGCAGGAACGGCAGGAGCTCCGCTGCGTGCGCGTGGTTGCTTTCGATCGCCTCCTGGTCGACCCTGCGATCGCTGCCGGGAACCCTGTCGCCACCGAAGATCACCTCGCCGTTCGAACGCTGCCTCCCGTACAGGTGCCGGGTCACTCTGGCCCCGCCGATGTGGGTGACGTCGGGAGGCTCAGTGGGCGGACTCGAGGTCCAGTGGCTGGCGGACTCCGCACCGGCGACCGTGTTGAACAGGCGAGGCGGGAGCGGCTCGGTCGCCCACATCTGGCCCCGGACCGGTTGGATGGGAAGCACGAAGCCGAGCATGCGGCCGACTTCCGCGCTCCACGCCCCCGCTGCGATCACGAGTGCGTCGGCGCCGTATCGGCCCGCCGCGGTGGTGACTGTGACACCGCCCGCCGACCTCTCGATAGCGGTGACCTCGGTGTGGTCGACAACCCGTGCGCCGGCCCGCCCAGCCTCGACGGCAGCGGCCAAGGTGGCGTCCGCTGGTTCGGCGCAACTCCCACCGGGAATGTGGAGCGCGCCCATAACGTTGTCTGTGAGGTTTGGTTCGATCGACCGAACCGTGCGCCGATCGATCAGGTCCATCCCGGACGGGAGCGGAAGCGACTCGGCCCACTCCAGTTCAGCTTCGTTGGCGAGGAGCACGAGCTCGCCGCTCTCGCGGAAGCCGATGTCGTGCCCTCGGTCGACCTGGAGCGACCGGAAGATCTCTCGGCTTCCCATCTTCAGCGTGATGTCGAGGTCGGGCACTTCGGCTTCACCAGGAGCGTCGATCATGCCGGCGTTGACGCCCGACGCTTCGCCCGCGAGCGCACCACGTTCGAGCAGGGTGACGTCGAGGCCTGCCTCGGACAGGAAGAGCGCGCACGACGCTCCAGCGATTCCCCCGCCGATCACCAGGACGTCCGCCTTCTCCATCACGCCATCTCATCACCCTCACCGCCGCGGGGCGACCTACGACAGCAGGAAGTCCTCTTCGTGGAGATCGCGCATCTCCCGGCGGAGACGCCCCCATGTTCCGGGGAAGAAGGGCAGGATCCGCCCGTTGCGATCGCGGTACCAACCCGGGCAATCCTCGGCCCAGCTCATCTGCTGGAGCTCGGCCTGGATCTCCTCGCTGTACTGGTGGGTGGCGTCGGGTCGCGCTTCGATCGACGTGAGGTTGTCGGCCAGAAGGCGTTCGACCCAGCGTGCGATGTAGTCCGCCGCGACTTCGGCCACGAGGAACACGGGCGCGTGTCCAGGCGCGCCGTTGATCCCTGCGATCGTGAAGTAGTTGGGAAAGCCGGGTACGGCGACGCCGCGGTAGGCCTCGGGCGCACGGGCGAGGGCGGTTCGCATCGAGTCGCCGGTTCGGCCGGTCAGCTCGACGGCAGGCCGACCGTCTTCTCGGCCGCCGAGGCGGTAGCCGGTGCAGTAGATCACCACGTCGACGTCGTGCCGGGACCCGTCGATCGCCACGACCGCTGTCTCGGTGAGCTCGGTCACGCCGTGAGGAACCAGCGTCACGTTGTGCCGGGCCAGGGCCGGGTAGTAGTCGTCCGAGACAAGGATTCGTTTGCAACCCGGCTCGTAGTCCGGTGTCAGCGCGGCGATCACGTCCTCGTCGTCGATCGCGTCGCGCATCGCCGTCATCACCCGGTGGCGGAGATCCTCAATCGCCTTGGGTCGCTTCTCGAAGGCCTCCTGCCACAGGAGACCGAGCCGGTAGAGACCGCGGCGGATCCGGTTCCACTCCTGTGGCGTGCGCATGGCCGCCCGCTCTGCGTCGGTGTACTCACGGTTGTGGCGGGGCGTCACCCAGTTGGGCGTACGTGAGTACACGAAGACCTCGGCGGCGACCTTCGCCACCTCGGGCACCACCTGAACGGCGCTCGCCGCGCTGCCGACCACCGCCACTCGCAACCCCGAGAGGTCCACGTCGTGGCGCCATGAGCCGGAGTGCCACTGCAGGCCGTCGAACCGGTCGCGCCCGTCGAGACGGGGGTAGTGGGGTTCGGTCAGCCCGCCCGTTGCACCCACGAGCACCCGGTGTGTCTCGTTCGAACCGTCGGCCAGCTCGAGGTGCCAGGCACCTTCGACTCCGTAGCGGGCGGTTTCGACGCTGGTTTCGAAGCGAATGTGGTCGAGGACGCCGTGCTTGTCTGCGCACGAGCGGATGTACGCCTGGATCTCGGCCTGGCTCGCGTAGACCATCGAGAAGTCGGGGTTGGGCTCGAAGGAGTAGCAGTACACGTGCGAGGGAATGTCGCAGTGCAGCCCCGGGTAGGTGTTGCGATACCAGGTGCCCCCCACGTCGGG